>Ga0209341_10000941_pt1 | contig 29607 bp, 28 predicted proteins | sample RifCSP13_2_FD_184020 | JGI IMG/M metagenome (GOLD analysis project Ga0209341, IMG submission 184020) | Soil microbial communities from Rifle, Colorado - Rifle CSP2_sed 13_2 (SPAdes) (version 2) | ecosystem: Environmental > Terrestrial > Deep subsurface > Rock core/Sediment | place: Rifle... | reverse complement strand
GTGAAATCATGAAGGGAGGAAGATCAGAGGACAGAGGTCATCAGAGGTCAGAGGTTATAAATCGTTATTGGTCATTGGTCAGTGGTCATTGGTCATTGGTCAGTGGTCATTGGTCAGTGGTCATTGGTCATTGGTCATTGGGTCAGTGGTCATTGGTCATTGGTCATTGGGTCATTGGTCATTGCTCATTGGTCATTGGTCATTGGTCATTGCTCAGTGGTCATTGGTCATTGCTCAGTGGTCATTGGTCATTGCTCAGTGGTCATTGGTCATTGGTCATTGCTCAGTGGTCATTGGTCATTGGTCATTGGTCATTGGTCATTGCTCAGTGGTCATTGCTCATTGCTCAGTGGTCATTGCTCATTGGTCATTGATCATTGCTCATTGGTCATTGGTCATTGATCATTGCTCATTGGTCATTGATCATTGGTCAGTGTCAGTGGTCAGTGTCAGTGGTCAAGTAACTTTCCATTTATTCATTTCCCATTTCCCATTTTTCATCCTTCTCCGTGTCTCCGTTCCGTCTCTGTGTCTCGGTGGTTAATCTCGCAACGTAGAAGATTTCAACTAGAGAGAACGGGTGAACCTCAGAGACGCGGAGAAAGACGAAGACACGGAGATAAATGAAAAATGGGAAATGAGAAATTATGAGAAATGACAAATGGAAATTACATGACCAATGGACCCATGAGCAATGACCAATGATCAATGAGCAATGACCACTGACCAATAACGATTTATAAACTCTGAGCTCGGTTCTCTTCCCGCCGCCTGCTAGAATGCAGGACCACATGAACATCTTCTTCAATGAGGCTGGGAGAATCCGCAGCGGGTGGCGCCTGCTGACTTTTGCGCTACTTTTCTTTGCCCTCTTTTTTTTCAGCGGCGCCGTCTTGTGGGGTGTTTATGGGCTGTTGTCGAGTTTCGCACCTCGGCTGGTTCCCAACGCATTCATCGCCAATGCGATCAATTGGGTGATGTTTGCAGCAATATCACTTGCTGTAGGTTACTTCTGCGCCCGCAAGCTGGAGGGTTTGCCCTGGCGTTCTCTCGGCGCCTCTCTGCACAACCGCTGGTTATCACATCTCCTCATTGGGGGTCTTGTAGGAACGGCCACTCTGGCACTGGTCGTCAGTATTGTCGCGATCGCCGGAGGTCTTTCCTTTACGTTAACTTCCGGCAATTTGGCGCTCGCCGTTTTGCAGACACTCCTCGCTTCGGCAATAATCTTCATCGTTGCAGCCTTCGCAGAAGAAGCTCTGTTCCGGGGCTACCCATTGCAGACACTTACTCGGGCTGGTCTCGCCTGGCTCGGTGTTTTACTGACCTCCCTACCCTTCGCTGTCGCACATCTAGACAATCCGAATGTTGTTCAGCCATTTGCATCAATCAACACGGCACTTGCCGGCGTCTGGCTGGCTGCTGCGTATCTAAAAACCAGGAGTCTTTGGTTTGCTACAGGCGCGCACTGGGCCTGGAACTGGGTAATGGGATCATTCTTTGGCCTGCCAGTCAGTGGCATCACAAGTTTCGCTCCCAACCCCGTGATGCGTGGCGAAGACCTTGGACCGGCGTGGTTGACGGGAGGAGCCTATGGACCCGAGGGTGGTCTTGCCTGCACGGTGGCTCTTCTCCTTTCAACATTCTTTGTCTGGCGCACAAAACTCGTTAGGTCAACTGAAGACCTTAAGAAACTCTCCTCGGAAGAGAATCCAATGGTTCGCGAACCGATTAGCATTCTGACAAGCGAACCTTCATTGTGACTACAATCATCTCTGTCTCTACAACTCTAATCAAATCTGAGCCATGACAGTGAGTTAGGCCGCTGCAGTTCTAATGAGACTCTTAATTCATCTCGCATTGATAATGGCGCTGATTGCGTTGAGCACGGTGATCAGTGATCAGACAACCTCGGATCAGGATGACGTGGTCAGAGTTGAAACCGATCTCACCAATCTCGTGTTTACGGCCGTGGACAAAGAACATCGGTTTGTGACGACGCTCCGTCAGGAGGACATCCGAGTACTTGAAGATGGTGTTCCACAGCAACTCTTCACTTTTCAGCGTGAGACTGATCGCCCTCTCGCTATTGCTTTACTAATTGACGTCAGCGGCTCGGAAGAGCGAACTCTGCCGCAAGAAAAGGCCGCGGCCAGAACCTTCATTGAGACGATCATCAAATCCAGTAAGGACCAGGCCGCAATTATTCCTTTCACCGGGGCAGCATTTCTGGAGCAGGAGTTGACGCGGGACGTACTAAGCATCTTTCGCGCGTTGGAACGGGTGGAAGTAGCGCTGCCCTCTTACCTCGGTCACGGAAAGCCGATTGGTGGGATTGTCTCTGGGCCTGGAATGAAGGCCCCACCGCGCGAAGGCTCAACCGCAATTTGGGACTCGGTAGCGTTAACGGCCGGCGAGGTGTTGACGAACAGCGAGGGCCAAAGACGTCGTGCAATAATCTTGTTGACTGATGGACAGGATACGAGCAGTCGATTACCGCGCAACGAGGCGATAGATCGAGTATTAGTCGCTGAGACGGTAATTTATGCTATTGGAATCGGCGACAGTCGCTACGGCGGTGTTGATCGTGATCAACTGCGCACTGTAGCTGAGCGGACGGGTGGGCGCGCTTTCTTTCCAAAGAACGACACTGATCTAAGAACCGCTTTCTCTGAAATAGAGCGGGAGCTCAGAACTCAGTACCTCATTGCGTATTCATCTACAAACAAGAAGCGCGAAGGCAGCTTCCGAAGGCTCCAGATTGAAATAACCAATCCAGAGTTGGCGAAGAAAAAACTAAAGCTTCGCTATCGTCCCGGGTACTTTTCAAAGGAGCGGGCACGGTGAGAGGTCGGAGTTCAGATACCCAATGACCACTGACCACTGGTTTGATTCTATTTTCCATTTGTCATTTCTCATTTTCCATTTCTCATCTTCCATTCATCCCTTCTCCCGACTTCTGGCTAGATTATCTTCCTGCCTCTGGTTCACGGGCTCATCCGCTCTCCACCACTGAGACGCAAAGCAAAGAAGGAGACACAGAGCACGACGGAAAAGGGAAGATGGGAAATTTTAGAATCGAAAATGGAAAATGAGAAATGACAAATGGAAAATAGAATCAAACCAGTGGTCAGTGGTCAATGGTCATTGGTCGTTGGTCATGCAATTTTCCATTTACCATTTCCCATTTATCATTTCCATTTTGCATTTGTCTCCGTGTCTTCGTCTTTCAACACGTCTTTGTGGTCCAACCGTACTCTCTAGTTCTACGTTGCGAGGTTCACCACCGAGACACAGAGATGGACGGAGACACGGAGAAGGATGAAAAATGGGAAATCATAAATAGAAAATTACATGACCACTGACCACTGACCACTGACCACTGACCAATAACGACTGACCACTGACCAATGACCACTGACCACTGACCACTGACCAATAACGATTTATAACCTCTGATCGCTGACCTCTGACTTCTGACCTCTGATTTTACGTTCTTTCAGAAATAGGGACGTAGCGCAGGTCGCGCGCGCCAACATATTCAGCGCGCGGGCGAATCAGCTTGTTGTCAGCGTACTGCTCCAGCACGTGGGCAGTCCACCCGCTTATACGGCTGACTGCAAATATCGGCGTGTAAAGATCCAGCGGAATACCCATCATGTAATAGGTCGAAGCTGAGAAGAAATCGACATTAGGATAAAGGCCCTTCTCACGCCTCATGATCTCGGCAACTTTCAGGGACATCTCATGCCATTTCGTGTCACCCCCGCGCTCGCCCATCGAGCGTGAGAACCCTCGCAGGTGAGTCGCGCGTGGATCTTCGGTGCGGTAAACAGCGTGGCCAAAACCCATGATCTTCCGCTTCTCCGAAAGTGCACGAGAAATGTAGCTCTCGGCGTTCTCTAGCTCTCCTATTTCCAGCAGCATTCGCATGACGTTTGTGTTGGCACCACCGTGGAGCGGACCGGACAAAGCAGCTATTGCAGCTGTGATCGCGCCATAAAGATCCGCCAACGTGCCCGCAACCACACGCGCCGTAAATGTTGACGCGTTCAATTCGTGATCCGCGTGCAGGATCAGCGCGACATCAAAAACATGGGCTTCTTCAGCAAGTGGCCTTTCACCGCGCAACATGAACAGGAAGTTGGCCGCGATGTTCAGCTTCGGATCGGGTGTAATGGGGTCCAACCCCCGGCGAATTCGGTCTGCTGCAGTGACCAGCGTCGGGAATTGCGCTGTCAGCCGAATTGCTGTTCGAACGGCGGCCTCGCGAGACAGGTCGCGCGCATACGGATCATAGAATTCCAATGCCGAGACGGAAGTACGCAAAACATCTATAGGATCCGCTTCTCGCGGAAACCTCTGCATCAGCTCTATGACTTCTGAGGGCAGCGCATAGCATTGGCTGAGGTCTCTTTTTAGCTGGTCCAACTCGACTGCAGTTGGAAGACGCTTGTTCCACAGAAGGAATATTACTTCTTCAAAGGTCGAGTGCTGTGCGAGGTCATGAATATTGTAGCCCTGATAGATCAGCTCGCCTTTTTCGCCGTTGACGTCTGAGATGGTGGAACTCGCGGCGGTGACGCCTCGCAAACCCGCTGTAGTGGAAGCTGTGGTTGAGTTAGCTTTCTCGGCCATAATGTTGGGAATTGTGCTGCGAAGATAACAAACAGAAGTAACACTGACAAGCGAGCCCCGGGGAATCAAAGGTGATGCGCTTTCTTTTGAACAGGGGCGCAGCCGAATGAACTTAAGTACAGAAAATCCAACTTGAATGCCGCTTGCCCATTTTACGAACCTTGCGAATCCTTCAGGGTGTGTCGTGCATATTCGCTTGACCTGTACTGAAACCTTTTCTGCTATCAGCCACGATCACAAGAACCGCAATTCAATCTGGTCGCCGGCTGTGATGCGCAGGATTCTCGCGGCGGAACCATTTGTGGTCGCGATCTCCAAGAATCCCGCGCTGCCCCAGATCGCGAATGGTTCTCGACGCTTTACCGGGGGCTCAGCATAGAACCTCTTTAACAAATTGAGCTTCCTTCCCGCGATAGTCAGCTGAAAGCGTCTCTCAGTACCAGTGCTAGAAAACAGGTTTGGGGTGAAGTTTGTTACACAGTTTCCAAAGCGATCAACATTTATAATTCGACCCTCGAACCGACGCAATCCCACCGTCTTTGGTTCTAAAGGACCAAGATCGACGTAATCTTGGATTTCTTTTCCCAATGCTTTCAGATCGATGCCAAGCGCCAGGTGGGCCGCGACCGGGGCAAATACGTCGCGTCCATGGAAAGTCTCACTTACCTGTCTACGAAACAGTGTTTGATTCGTAATCTCAAAAACCCGGTGATCTCGATCCGCTTGGCAAATGTAGGAGAACAAGCCATTGTCTGGTCCAATGAAGAATTGTCCGGAAGCCTGCACTGCTATTGCTCTGCGCCCCGAACCAACCCCTGGATCGACCACTCCCAGGTGAACGGTGCCGTTAGGAAATGCCGTGTGTGCCGCCAGTATGTAGAAGGCGCCCGAAGCAATGTTCTGTGGTGGAACATCGTGAGTTATGTCCACCAGACGAACGTGGGGCGCGATTGAAAGAATTATTCCCTTCATCGCGCCCACGTAGTAGTCCGTTAATCCAAAGTCCGTGAGTAAGGTGATAATTCGTGGAAAGGCGGATTGAGATCCACGTCGCTTCCCCACTTGCGAAACAATAGGTTGCTTCACGCTGCTTCAGTTAAGCGCTGCCTCAGCACCCTGTAGCATCCAGCAATAGATATTTCGGCCAGCTGCTAATTTCTCGCTTCCAGGCGTGTTTCGGTCGCCGTGCGAATTCGTAACTGCTGACCTCGCTCCAGCCGGATGTCCTTACCACGTTGATTTAACACGCCACCAGTGCCGATACCGCCGCCGATCACGGCTCCAATAGCTGCGCCTTTGCCTCCACCAGCAATGGCTCCGATGATGGCTCCGATGCCTGTCGCCGCGCCAACCTTAGATACGTCGTCTTTCGTGGAATCCCTTCCCCGTACGCCACCTTCCGGGTCCACCGTTGCAACACCGTCACTGCTATGCGTCTCGAGGACCTCAATCACGTCTGCATTCAGGTTTGCCACCCTTTGGTCCGGCAAGCGAATAACTTCAAAGTCCAATTGAAGTTCGGCCACACCTTTTACCTTGCCAGGCCGTCTCACCCGAGTAACGCGCCCCTCGACAATGGCGCCGTTGTACTCGCCTGGCTCAACGACACGCGCTTGAAAGCGATCACCACGCTGACTTGCGTCTGTTGAAAGGCTTGTCAACATTTCAACCAACAATACTGTATCCCGAGCGATAAATACCGAGCCACTGTTGGTCTGGACCGTGGGGTCTGGCGTGGAGACTTGCGTGGATGCTTGATCGTCAGCGGCTACCCCCGTTGCCGGTCGTCTGCTCAGGTCTGTAGGAATTGTTGAATTGAACGCCTGCCGTTCATAACCGGCCGCATAGCCGACTTCGAAACCCTGTTGATAACCGTCTCGATAGTCTTCAATCGACCCCCAAGCCTGATTGTAGGAGCGGTCAGCGCGCAGGTACTCGTCCTTGCCTTGGTAGTCACGCGGTTGACCATCGCTAATGTCTTTAAAGCCAGCGTTGTATCCATCGGAATAGCCGGTTCGATATCCGCGTTCCAATGCGGTTGACTGTTGCGCGCTGGTTGGCACCAAGAGCCAGGGGAATACTGCTAAGGTAACCAAAGTTACCAGGAGAAGTCTTATGTGTTTCATAGTTTCCTTCCAGACAGATTATGCGGCTTGGAAGAGCCGTTATCTTCGGGAGAGCCAACCTCGTGCGGTGTGATGCTATCACTCAAACGAATATGCAACAATCACGAAATTCGGGGTGAATCCCGCATTCCATGCGCGCTTGACCCTGATTGTTGCCCGACCCTAGACTCTTCAATACTGCAGAATTGCTTCCGCAGAATGGCATTCAGATGCTGAACTGGTGCTCAGCGGTTGGCAACCGTGGATCAACTTTGATGAACTCGACAAAGCACGTGTATCTGGACCACAGCGCGACGACGCCAATTGATACTGCCGTCTTCGAAGCAATGCTGCCGTACCTCACGGAGAAGTTCGGAAATCCCTCAAGTGTCCACCGCTACGGGCAGGAGGCGCGCGCAGCCGTCGACCGGGCCCGTCGTGAAGTGGCGTCGCTTATCGGCGCTCGCTCAAACGAGATTGTGTTTGTGTCGGGAGGCACTGAAGCTAATAACTATGCCATTCGTGGGATCTGTGAGGCGGCTCAGGATCAGGGACGGCATGTAATCACCTCCGCCATCGAGCATCCATCAGTTCGAGGCGTTTGCGAACAGCTGGAGAAAAAAGGATGGGAGATCACCAGACTGCCGGTTACGGAGAACGGTCTGGTTCGCTCGGGGGACGTGAGTGATGCCATTCGTCCAGACACAGTTCTGGTCTCATTGATGCTGGCAAATAACGAGATTGGCACGATTCAACCAGTGAAGGAAGTGGGCGACATCATTCGCGAGCTACGCGCGGGCGGACATCGTTCCCTGTGGCTTCATACTGACGCGGTCCAGGCCGCCGGTCGTCTGGAGATCGATGTTGACGAACTTGGTTGCGACCTCATGTCGCTTTCCGGGCACAAGCTGTACGCGCCGAAGGGATCGGGGGCGCTCTTCGTGCGACGAGGTCTCCGAATCACGAGCCAAATCGTGGGCGGACACCAGGAGAGGGAGAGACGAGCCGGGACGGAGGGAGTGCCTGGCATTGTGGGTTTCGGTGCTGCCGCTGCGCTCGCTCGCTCGCGATTACCAGAAGAGAAGGTACATCTGCTTCGTCTACGGGATCGTTTTGAAGAGCGTGTTGCGGCTGAAATTACTGACGTTTTATTCAACGGTGATCGTGAACGGAGACTGGGCCATATCTCGAATATCTCTTTCCGTTTCGTTGAAGGTGAAAGTCTGCTGATCCATCTCGACCTGCAGGGAATCGAAGTCTCCACAGGCTCCGCCTGTTCCTCAGGCACGCTTGAGCCCTCCCCAGTCATTCGCGCACTCGGCCGAGATGATGAGCTGGCTCGAGGTTCAATAAGGTTCAGTTTTGGCAAGGGAAATTCCGAGGAGGAAGTTGATTACGTTGTTGATGCTCTCTTTCAAGCTGTGACGAAGTTACGACAGCTCTCTCCGCTCAACAAAGTGCCGTTATCCTCGAAGGCATAAGGAGCTTTTCCGTTTGGATCTGAATGCACACATTACAAATCCAAAGAACGTAGGTGAGCTAGCCGACGCGAACGCTTTTGCCGAGGAAACCAATCCTGTGTGCGGTGATCGCCTGCGACTGTCTCTTCGAATTGATGCGGGAAGGATCGAGGCAGCTCGATTTCTGGCCTACGGCTGCCCACCCACCATAGCGTGTGGTTCAGTTTTGACTGGTTTGATTGAGAAGAAGACAGTCGCGGAGGCGCTAACGCTGTCACGAAAAGATCTGATCCTGACCTTGGGCGGCTTGCCGGCCCGGAAACAACACGCCGCCTCACTTGCTATTGAGACGCTGAGGACAGCCCTCCGAAGCATGGATCTACGATTGCGAATTGACGATTGACGGGCAATCCCGATCCTTCAATAGTCAATGTGAAAGCTGCAGGCTTACCGCTGTGGCGTGGCGACAGTCCGGGGCCGACTGCTTGAAGGATCAACGACGCCTCCTCTGCGATGATACTCAGGTCCACAATATTTCCGTGGTTCCGTTCCCAGTACAAAAGTCTTTGTGCGAACAACCTGACATGTTTCCACTGCGATTAAGCCAGTGCTCGGATCTATGTCCAAAGTTATTGTGCCCTCCAAGCGCCCGCTTTCATCCGGATAACCAGAACCACTGCTGCGGGAGCGTGGAGAAGGTATCGGCGAAGGCGACGTTTCTGGCAACTCTGGCTCAGGTAAAGTCACTTCGGGTTCATCTGACGGAACCTCATCTTCCGGAACGATGGTGTCTGTATCACCAGGTTCAGTTCCATTGATAAATAGCTCGACACGGCGTTCGGTATCTTCTGGAATTGCGAGCTGACCGGTCTTCGGATTGATCTCGACCTGCTTGATTCCCTCCGGCATCTGCCATTCGCCTTGCCACTCTGGATGTTCTGACAAAGCTACCTGCATGAAGTCAGTCCAGATGGGTAGAGCAGAGTTAGCACCTGTCAGCCCCAGCTGGGATCCATCGTCGAATCCAACCCATACCACGCAAACAAGGTTCGGCGTGTATCCTGCGAACCAACCATCGCGCGACGTTCCGGTCTTGCCAGCCACATTTGATTTCAGGCCGCGCGCCCGGACCTTTGCAGCCGTCCCACGGTTCACAACATCTTTCATGAAGGAAGTCATGACGTATGCCACTTCCGGGCGCATGACCTCGTTCTTCTGTGAAGTGGGGGCTGCAATGGTAACGCCACTTCCGGTTGTGATCCGGTTAATGGCTACTGGGGTAGTGCGGGTACCAAGGCTAGCAAAAGCCGTGTAGGCAGAAGCTACCTGTAACGGCGTCGCTTCGCTCGTACCGAGGGCCATCGCGGGATATGCGCGCGGGGGCTTCGGGAGGCCAGCTCTGGCGGCGAGATTCATCACTCGTCCCATGGTCACTTCCATGCCAACATCCACCGTGATCACGTTCAAGCTCCTGACCAAAGCATCGCGAAGAGTCACGGGTTCGTTTGAGTAAGTATCACCAAAATTTCCTGGTGAGTATTCTTGATTGTCGAACGTAAACGTACGGGGCTCGTCCATGTAGGTGGTTGCGGCGGTAATGACACGCGGCACCGGGTCGAATGCGGTATTGAGTGCGGTGGCGTAGACGAACGGCTTGAACACTGAACCTGGTTGACGGTTGGCATCCGCGGCGCGGTTCAGTTGACTCTTGGAGTAATCGCGCCCCCCTACCATCGCAACGATTTCTCCGGTCTTGGCATTCATCGCTACCAGGGCAGCCTGCAGGGTCCCGGGCTCAAAGCGCCTTGCCTGAACTTTGTCTAGCTCTGCTAGCTGTTTAGCCAATGCCGAGTAAGCGGCTCGCTGCAGGTCCATGTCGATCGTTGTATAGATACGCAGATGTTCAGCCACGCCTGTGCCGGCGATAATGTCGCCGAGTTGGTTTTGGACGTAATCAGCAAAGTACGGCGCATCAGAGACGTCAATCCTCCCCTTGACTGCAGCCACCTTCAACGGCTCAGCCTTAGCGCGCGAAACTTCGTCGGATGACAGCTTCCCAGTCTCTCCGAGGTTGTCTAAAACCTGATTTCGTCGGGCTGTTGCGGTACTGATGTCGTGGTACGGGTTGTAACGGTTTGGACTGCGAATCAATCCAGCGAGGAAGGCTGCCTCAGAGACAGTCAGGTTGGTGACGTCCTTAGTAAAGTAGGCATCTGCAGCTTCGCCCAGGCCATGTATCGAGAAACCTGCCTGTTGGCCGAGATAGACTTGATTAACATAGAGCGCGAAAATCTCTTCTTTCGAAAGCCTCGTCTCGAGGATGACTGACATGTAAGCTTCCGCGATCTTCCGCCTCAGGGTTCGTTCCGGCGACAGCAACAGGTTCTTCACAAGCTGCTGGGTAATACTGGAGCCACCTTGTCGCGCTATCGGGGAGTTTGGATCTGCGTCGTAACGTCGAATCAGGGCCCGCAGTATGCCGCGAATATTGACTCCGTAATGCTCAAAGAAAGAACGATCTTCCGTAACCGTAATCGCATCGACTAAGTGTTGGGGTAAGTCACTAAAACCGACCACTCTTCGCTTCGCGCGCTCTCGCCCGGTAACCGAACTGATCAATTCAGGTTCAAGTAAGATACGATCTAATCGCGCTCCACCGGTCAGACTCGACAGGTTGCCGATAGCCTTTCCATTTCTGTTGAAGTCGATGCGGACACTCTCAAACAGACGCTGACCGTCCACGGACGAACTCGCGCTCGGCTCAATGCTCAAGCTCGTTCCATTGAGCAGGTATCTTCCGCGACCCGCATCCGCTTGCTGCCCTTTTTCCACATAGCCTGCTCGCTTCAGAAAACCAATCAGTTCGTCCTGCGAAGTCGCCTCGCCAACTCTAAGCTGCTTGGGCGCGGCGTAGATTCCCGCTGAACGCGTGAAGACGTCACCCCGCAACAAGTTGTCGATACGCCCCGAGAAAACCGTCCAATAGTAGATGAGTACGCCGAAGGTGATTGTGGCAACAAAGACAAGGGGTATGATCACAGGAGCGCTCAACACTCTCCTTCGCACCCGACGCCATTTGCTTTCCGGTGGTTCGGTGTAAGCAACCAGCCGCCCAGTTTGGCGAGAAGCCCTGCCACTGCGTGGTGCCCGAGCCTCCTCTTTGTGCGGTGGATATCGAACGGGCATATTAGCTAGGTCGTAACAATCACCCTTTCCTCTGGGGTACTGCGCTGGGCTCCCAAATTGACACCTTTCGAGGTGCGCGATAACGTGACAGGCTCGAAGGCAGTGACTTTGATGCGTGCACTGCGCCAAGAGTCTAACACCGGGGCTGTTGCCAGCACCGAGCCGCTTTCCGAATTCTATACGCGCTCCTGGCCGTTGCTGTTGCGATTCTCCTCGGAACCATATTTTTTCGTTCAGTCAACGGCTGGCTGGTTGCTCGACAGTTCTTCTGTGACCGCCCAAATCGTATATAACTGTCATGGTGGTGATCGAGGGCACTAGTCCCAAAGAATGAGCAAACCGCGAGGTCATCTTATCATCTGTGGGTCGGGACAAGTCGGGCCTGCTGCTCGGCTGTCTAGCGGAACCACTGATTTCCAAGCATGAAAGTAGTAGTAACCGGTGGCGGCGGATATCTTGGAGTACACGTCCGCCGATTCTTTGCTGCTGATGACTTCTCACGGAGATCAGGTTTCGACCTATTGTCACCCTCCGATCTCAACGAGCTTCGTTCCTATGATCTGGTTGTTCATCTAGGCGCCCACCTCGATAAGGATCCCAAGGCTGCAGACCTGTGTTTTCGAACGAATGCCGATGGCACAGCCAACGTGATAAAACACATGAAATCGGGATCCGCGCTCATTTTTGCCTCCACTAAAGACGTCTATGGAGCCAACGCCAACTTTTACCCCGAGGTACCGGAGAGTTGTCCGACGGACTATGTTGGCCAGGGCGCACTAGAGTGGTCTAAGCTCATAGGCGAGCAATATATCGACTACTATGCACCGCGGCAGGCGGTACGCGCTTGTGTTTTTAGACTATCGACTGTTTATGCGCGGCCTTCGGAAGGAAACGAATATGGGTTCGTTACTCACTACGTGGAATCAATAAAACACGGGTGGCCCATTCGATTCGCAGCAAAGGGCACCCCAGTACGTGATGTTCTTCATGTGGATGACTTCTCTCGAGCCTGTGAGGCGTTTGTAAAATCCGGACGCTTGAATGGTCTGTATAATCTTGGAGGAGGTCGGGAAAACTCGACTTCGCTTCGAAGCCTGGCTGACAGAATCGCCGGAATGATCGAGTTACCCGTTTTCGCCGAAGATGATCAGCAACAACGACCGGTGCCGTTCAACTACGTTTCAGATTTGTCACGGATAAGAACTGAGTTGAATTGGCACCCTCAGATCGGAATTGAGGAAGGGTTGCGGAGCCTCCTGTAATGTGTGCTTCCTTCACACCAAATGTTAACTAGTGACAGCATCCGACGCGTTATTGTGCGAGGCACCAACTGGGTGGGCGACGCTGTTATGACTGTCCCTGCCCTTCGCCAGCTAAGGAACACGCTGCCGGAAGCACATCTGACACTAGCCACCCGTCCGAACACAGCTGAGATTTTTGCTGATGTCGACTTCATCGACGATCTGCTTGTCTGCGGGACGTCAGGTGTCTGGAGTAATGCGCGTTCCTGGTCAAGAGGAAACTTTGACCTCGCGATTTTGTTCACGAACTCATTCCATAGCGCCTTGGTTGCGTTTTTTGCCGGAGTTCCCAACCGGCTTGGCTATGCTACTCAGCACCGTCGCCCACTGCTGTCAGCGCCGGTACCACGGCCCTCATGGAGCGAATCCCGACATGAGGTCTATTACTACCTGAATCTAATTTCAGAGCTCGAGAAGCTGCTGAATCCCCAAACTCACGTGCCGGAAGATGCAAAGCCGCGCTTGAGTGTTTCTTGGCAGCGTCGAGCGGATGCTCGCGCCCTGCTTACCAACAGCGGCGTGGCGACCGGGGATACGCTAGTCGCCCTCTGTCCCGGATCGGTGAATAGCCGCGCAAAGCGCTGGCCCGCTGAAAGGTTCGCCGAAGTGGGCGATCAGTTAAGTGAGAAGAGGGGTGTTAAGATCCTGCTAATAGGTTCAAAAGAAGAGCTCGAGATTTCGCTCGCGGTGAAAAACCAGATGCGCCACAGGCCCGTTCTGCTTACCGGAGAAACAAGCGTTGGCGCTGCCGCCGCGGTCCTGGGAGAAGTGGATCTTTTGATCACCAACGACACAGGACCCGCGCATATAGCTGCCGCCCTGGGTCAATCAACACTGGTGATCTTCGGTCCAACCAACCCACTGACCACCAGTCCGTTCGCAGACAATGCTGAGGTTGTTCGGAGACCACCGGACTGTGCGCCGTGTATGCTACGTGACTGTCCGATCGATCATCGCTGTATGACCGCTATCTCGGCTGACGAGATAGTTGAACGTGCTATGGCAATGCTCGATCGGATTCAATCTTCAGTTGCTGGCAAACAAGCTGTCGGCAGTTAAACAATCGAAGGATACAAGCCTCGCCAAGACAGATGACTCGTGCGGTTTTCATTGATCGCGATGGAACCATTTCCGAGGAAGTGGGTTATGTAAACCACCTTTCACGCTTCCGACTATTTCCCTACGCCGCCCAGGCAATCAGGTTGTTGAACGATGCCGGGTGGTTGGCCATCGTAGTAACCAATCAAGCAGGGGTAGCTCGGGGCTATTTCGATGAAGAGATGATTCAACAAGTGCACCAGCAGTTGAGTGCAGAACTGCAGGCCGCCGGAGCGAGGCTAGACCAGATCTACTACTGTGTTCATCACCCCTCTATTGGAGAGCCCCCTTACCGTCTGGCCTGTGATTGTCGGAAGCCTCTGCCGGGGTTAATTACAAGAGCCGCAAGAGAGTTCTCAATCGATCTCGCACAAAGCTGGATGGTGGGAGATAGGTACAGCGATGTAGAGTTGGCCCGCAATGCGGCAGTGAAGTCAGCTTTCGTCTTGAGTGGTTACGGCCGGGGTGAGTGGGAACATCAGCGCGAAAGCTGGCGTTACCAACCCGATCTGGTGTCCGAAAATCTTTTGACCGCGGTTCAGCAGATAACGATGTCCGGTCCAGCGTCTGGTCAAGGAGCCTGAGAACTAGTCTTGGAACGAACTCTCCTACAGGAAAGACTGCTGAGCATTGTCAAGCGCTTTCCACAACGCCGTGTGGTTGTAATCGGCGATGCGATTGCGGACCAGTTCGTCTACGGTGGGATCAGCCGCGTCTCTCGAGAGGCGCCGGTATTCATCATCCGGCACGAACATACTGAGACAGTGCCCGGCGGGGCAGCAAATTGCGCTGCGAATCTGGCTGATTTGGGCGCCAGAGTTTCCCTGCTTGCAATCACCGGCGACGACGAGCCTGGCAAGGCCCTAAGAGCAAAGCTCGAAGAGGCGAAGGTCGACTGTGATGGAATCATTTGTTCCCCTGACGTACGGACAACGACAAAGGTCCGGATCCTCGCTGGACAATCCCATTCAACACGCCAACAGGTCGTACGTATCGACTATGAAGATCAGCTTCTGGGAGACGCAATGACGCGCCTTTCTGAACTGGTTGCTGAGAAGACGCGAGATGCGGACGCCATTATTCTCTCCGATTATAACTATGGCGTGGCTGCTGAGGTCCTTCAGAGCGTGCGATCCATTGCGAAGCAGCACAAGATCCCAACGCTGGTCGATTCCCGTTTTGGGCTCCTGAATTTTTCCGGCCTTACCTCGGCGACTCCAAATGAGGCCGAAGTCGAACAATTACTCGGCATACCAATCGACACCGATGAGCAGCTGGCGCTTTCGGGCGAACAGTTGCGCGAACGGCTCGGCTATCGCGCATTGTTGATAACCCGCGGAGGTCAAGGGATGACTCTGCTTGAAGAAGGCGTGTCTCCGTTAAACTTGCCTGCCGTCGGGTCTCACGAACCAGTTGACGTCACTGGCGCTGGAGACACGGTTATCGCTGCGTACACCCTGGCGCTTTGTTCCGATGCCTCTTTTCCGGATGCGGCGAGGCTGGCGAACTTTGCTGGCGGCCTGGTTGTGATGAAACGCGGTACAGCGTCGGTCTCCGTAGTCGAGCTGGAACACTCCGTGCTCCACTGGGAAGCAAACAAATGAAAGCCAAAATTTTCGAGCGCACAGCAACTTGCCGCATTCTGGATCGGGAGAAACTGTTGTCAAGAATTGCAGAGGAACGCAGGCAAGGCGCATCTCTAGTTTTGGCCAATGGCTGTTTTGACGTGCTACATGCTGGTCACGTTCGATACCTTCGAGGAGCGAGGATGCTTGGAGACATTCTCGTTGTAGGCATCAATTCTGATGCTCAGGTGACAAGACTAAAGGGTCCGGGCCGTCCAATAGTTCGAGAGGACGAACGTGCAGAAATTGTGGCTGCGCTTGAGGATGTTGATTTCGTCACGATCTTCGACGAGCCAACCGTAGCAGAACTGTTGCTTCAATTGCGCCCAGACGTACACGCAAAGGGTACCGACTATACTCTTGAGACAGTACCTGAGCGGGATATCGTTCGCTCCTATGGCGGTGAGGTTGCGATAGTCGGCGACCCGAAAGACCACTCAACTTCGGACCTAATCAGTTCGCTACAAACGGACTCCCGCGATGGGGGCTCACGATGAGACTCAAGTACCCGGTGATCCTCTTCTACTCGTGCCTGGTCGTCTTCTTATCAACCGATACAGTTAAATCTCAACAAGGGCGATTCAATCCAGACGGCTCGTTCTGGATAATTGGCGAGGCACCGCTGGGTTTCCAAAATTTTGGAGGGATTAATCTGAATTCTAACCGCAGCCCCAGACTGCAGCGAGCGGGCGTCGACCTTACCGATGGCTCGATGATCAGGTTCAAGACGCTTTCGGTCTCGCGCCACAGGCTCGCCTTCGCTACTCTCACAATCCGTGGAGTGTCATATAGCTTCAGCGGCAAGTTCTTAAGAGGAGGAGTGTTTGCCGCTCAGGCCCTGGACGAGGAGCCAGTTCTGGAGGGCGTATTGAGGAAGCGTTCGCGCGGTAAGATCGTGGCTGAGGCAAGGCTGAGGTTCTCATACTTCGGTGGTACCTGAGCTAAACCAAAACATTTTGCTGATGAAAAAACCTGGTGACCCAAAGAGACAACCCGCTGCTGGGAGGCCTCATCGAAGTCGGCACGAAGGATCCGAGGTGCGGGCTGATGTCTGGGGAGACGCTGCGGGCACCGCGCCAGCAGTTACGTCCGCTACGCGCCTGATCCTTCGTTCTTATTTAGATCGGTTAATGGAAACACGCGCTCGAGTGGCGCGTGTTTCTCATTTGGCCTCGCGGTTCTACGATTTCGGCCTGAAGAGTTCAGAAATCTTCAATCTTCCAAGGGAGCCACACTAGTTGTCCGGGCGCAGGATTCAGCGATGGCGAGTGCCTTTAGGCTTCATGTTTGCCGGCCTCTTTGTATTGCTCGCACGGCCCCAACCTAATACTCTCATTATTGGCGCTGTAGTCTCGCTAGTGGGGCTGGCAATCAGAGCCTGGGCGGCCGGCCATATTCGGAAAAATGTGGAACTTACGACCAGTGGCCCGTATGCTTTCACCAGGAACCCTTTGTACCTTGGGAGCTTCGTTTTAGGCTTGGGTTTTACAATTGCTGCGGGACGATGGGTGCTGGGGGCTCTTTTTGCGGCGCTTTTCCTTGGCATCTATTTGCCAGTGATGCGCGTCGAAGCGAGCAACCTGGCGCGACAGTTTGGCGATTCCTACCGGAATTACGCTGGCGAGGTGCCCCTGTTCTTCCCCCGGCTGACGAGCTATTGCGGTTCCGGTACAGAATCGGCGAGGTTTGATAGTCAACTGTATTTAAAGTACCGAGAGTATCGCGCTAGTCTTGGATTTGTAGTTGCTTGGGTGGTATTGGCGATAAAGGCGTATTATTTGAAGTGAAACAACAGTTATTGAAGCTCAGTTTTCGAGTTACGGTTCTGACGGCGGCTCTGCTGGTGTCTACCGCGGCTCTCGCTCAGGTCCCAACAAAGCACCTCGAACTAGGCGAACAGCTAACCTACGAGGCGGAGTTTTCTCGTTTGTTACTCAAAAACATAGACGTGGCGGATTTTCACTTCAGTGCGAGTAAGGTGCCGTTGACGAACCCCACAGAGACCAGCGCCCCGGAGGCAACGAAGAATGGTCACGCACTGCAGTTTACCGGCGAAATCAAGAGCAAAGGGTTTTTCAGCAGACTCTTCAATCTGAACTTCCTTGAGAGAGTCACGTCGACTGTCGAGCCTGGATCCTTTGTCATTCGACACACGAAGAAGTTCGACCAGCAGGGAAAGCGCGTCCGGACCAGTGAGACTATCTACGACCGAAACACGGGAAAGCTCGTCTGGACTGAACATGATCCAAAAGACCCTTCAAAAGAACCACAAATAGCAAGTGCCGAATTTAACGCTGACGTACAAGATGTCCTCTCGGCAATATACTTTTTGCGCACACAGCCCTTGGCCGTCGGGAAAACGTTCAACGTCTCGATCAGCGATTCGGGTCGTGTCTACCAGGTGCCGGTTCGAGTCACAGAGAAGAAGCGAATGAAAACGGTGCTTGGACGCGTTGAAACGTTGAAGGTTGACGTGGAGCTGTTTGGTAAACAGCGCCTGGTGGAGAGCGACGGCGAGTTCTTCATCTGGTTCACCGCTGATCGGCTACATGTCCCTGTAAAAGGTCGGATCAAAACCCAGTACGGCACTTTCGACATCACATTGAAGAAGGCAGTGCCTAGTCGTCCTCGCGCTGCCTAAGCAGCGACTCGAAGCCAATTGGCTTTGGCCCATCCTAAATCACGTCTGCCTCTGATCATTGGCCATCGTGGTTCGTCGGCCGTGGCGCCGGAAAACACCCTTGCGGCCTTTAAACAATCGATCCTCGACGGAGCGAATGGTATTGAGTTCGACGTGAGGCTGGCGGGCGATGGTGTTCCGGTGGTAATTCATGACGCCACCGTTAACCGAACAGCAACAAAGGAGGCGCTCCACTACCTAACCGGCACTCACGTTTCTGAGCTTTCCTCTACCGAGCTGTCGCAGGTAGATGTTGTCGGCCGCTTTCTAAACACTCCGTTCGAATACTCCACTAAGATACCGACACTGCGGGCACTTTTTGAGCTCTACGTCGATGCGCCCGGCGTGCTCTATCTTGAAATGAAAGGGGAGCCCGTCGAAGAGCGGTTAATAAGAGAAGTGGTAGGTCTGATACACGCTCATTCCTTCCAGCAGCGTGTCTTAGTCGAGAGCTTTGATCATCCGGCTCTTCTCTTACTCAAACAGTTCGCTCCGGAGGTTAGGACAGCTCCTCTGTTTGAAAGCGGTCTGCGCACTGCACTTAGATTTCGATCGCCCGAACAGATCCTTCGGCGCGCTGAACGGATGCGCGCTAACGAAGTTGCGCTGCACTATAAACTGGCAAACGATCGAAGGACGCGCTTCCTGAAGGACAAAGGCTTTGAGATTGTGATATGGACCGTAGACGATCCTGAGTGGATACCAACTGCTCGACGTCTTGGCATCAAGGGAGTCATAACAAATAATCCAGCGGCAATGTTGCGATACCGCGACTCGCTTGGGGTTTGAACCTGCTTAAGTAATCGCATAGAGTTTGGGTCGATGAGCCGATCCGCACCTCCAGTCAACCGGGTCTTCATCCATCCGAAGTTCTCACTCTTCTATCGGCGAGCTCAAAACCTTCGTTGGCATGAGGCGGTTCGTTCGGAATACGCCGCGCTGTTCATGCTCATGGGCCACCTCAAATACGAGCGAAACGGGCATGCGTGGGAGTTAGCACCGCGCAGGGTCTTGATCATACCGCCGGCGAGCGTACTCGAAGCTGAGGGGGAGAACCTGGAGTGCGTTGTGCTGGCGTTTTCGAATTCCGTGTTGCTGGAGCAGGCTATCGAGATGAACCTCGTTGGTCCCGGAATGTACGTTGAGTTTCCGCGTACGGATCTGCCTGCCGATCCGCGCCTTGCGGAATTGGGCGGAAGCGTGGCCTTTGAGCTCAAGAGCGACGAGCCGGGCCGCGAAATTGTGCTGGCAGCCTTGGTGGAAGAGATCATGGTTCATCTGCTTCGGCGGCACTCCAACATGAAACGCTCCGACGAGCTGGAACTTTCCCGTGTCGGACTGATCGACCGTCGGATCAGACGAGCTGTTGAGTTGATGCATGCACAACTCGACCGTGATATCTCTCTGAAAGAAATTGCTGCGGCTTCTTATCTGTCACCATTTCACTTTTCGCGGATGTTCAAGAAGCTCACGGGTGCGAGCCCTCACGCTTACCTCGCGATGATACGGACGCGACGGGCTCAGGTAATGCTGGCTCAGACGGACCTGTCAATCTCAGAAATCAGTACAAGGGTTGGTTACTCCAGCTCGAGCCACTTCACTAAAGCATTTCGCCAGGCCACCGGACTCACGCCGAAAGCCTTTCGCAACGCAGTCGTTACGCGTAAGAATGTTCGGTAAACTTCAGTCGCCCCGCGGTACTCGTGCTTCGAGTTTCAGGGAAATAGGAGTGAGCCGACGCGACAAGCTAAAGCTTGTCGAACAATTTGCGCACGTTCGCGCTAATAAACAGCAAGATTGCTGCGGACTTCCCTCCCCCTCCCGTGTACCATCGCTACAAATCGCAGGAGGATCAAGATGGCCGTCAAACAAGCCGACGAGATTGCGCCCGCAAAAGGGAAACTGGGAGTTTTGTTGGTGGGCCTCGGTGCCGTCAGCACTACATTTATAGCCGGGGTTGAAGCGATCAAAAACGGCATTGCCGAACCCATCGGCAGCCTCACACAAATGGGCACCATCCGCCTGGGTAAGCGAACCGAGAACCGTTTTCCATTAATAAAGGAGTTTGTGCCACTTGCGAGTCTCGAGGATCTGGTGTTTGGCGCGTGGGACATCTTTGAGGATTCAGCCTATGACGCCGCAATGCATGCTGGGGTTCTGGAAAAAGATTTGCTTGCGCGGTTGAAAAAGTACTTGCAGAAAATTAAGCCGATGAAGGCTGTTTTTGATCAGAACTACGTGAAGCGACTCAACGGCACGAATGTCAAAACAGGCAAGAACAAATTTGAGCTGGCGCAGCAACTGATCGCTGAGATTGCGGAGTGGCGAAAGAACAACCGCTGTGCTCGTGTGGTGATGATTTGGGCAGCTTCGACCGAGATATTTCTGAAGCCGCATTCCGTGCACAAGACTCTCGCTTCATTCGAACAGGCGATGCGCGACAATCACAAAGCCATCGCCCCATCAATGATCTACGCTTACGCCGCATTGAAATCTGGGATTCCATTTGCGAATGGCGCGCCGAATCTGACAGTCGATATTCCAGCGCTACAAACCCTGGCCGAAGAGAACAACCTGCCGATCTGTGGCAAGGACTTCAAGACCGGGCAAACGCTCATGAAAACGATTATTGCTCCGGGCTTGAAGGCGCGAATGCTCGGTCTACACGGATGGTATTCCACCAACATTCTCGGAAATCGGGATGGCGAGGTTTTAGATGATCCGGCTTCCTTCAAGACCAAGGAGGAGTCGAAACTATCTGTTTTGGAGTACATTCTGCAGCCTGAGGTTTACCCCCACCTCTACAAGGACTTCTCGCATGTTGTGCGCATCAACTACTACCCGCCGAGAGGTGATAACAAGGAGGGTTGGGACAACATCGACATCTTCGGCTGGCTCGGTTATCCGATGCAGATCAAGATCGACTTTCTCTGTCGCGACTCTATCCTCGCGGCTCCGATCGTGCTCGACCTCGCCCTATTTTTGGATTTAGCACAGCGTGTCAAAATGAAGGGAATTCAAGAGTGGTTGTCCTTCTACTTCAAGTCTCCTCAGACGGCGCCCAAGCTTTATCCGGAACATGACGTCTTCATTCAGTTGATGAAGCTGAAGAACACTCTCCGTCATCTGCGCGGCGAAGATCTGATTACACACTTGGGCCTTGAATATTACGACTAGTGACCACTGCTAAGGTAAAGGTCGGGCGGAGTTATACTGCCCACCTTTCCGTGTGGTTACGCATTAAAAGGTGCAGCGAACCGGCTGTAGTCATTGCCGCCTTCCCCGGGCAAAACAGTAATTGTCATCACCTTTCTGACATGAAATGTCAGCACAGTTTCGCCAAAACTGTAGTCCTACCAACAGCCAGAACTCACGCATCCCCAATATTTTGTGATGACTTTTGGAAATGGGTCGTGTATATAGCATCGGATTTTGCGGAGAGTCACCTCGTGTGCTCTCTGCGAAGTAAACGAAAGCAACAATCCACGCATCATTTAGATATGCGGATCGTTCCTTGCATATGACTAGAAAGCGTCCGAGCAAGATGGACCGACAACAGCAGCAGCAGGCTACTGATGAGTCTTTTGAAAGATCGGGTTCCCAGTTAGACGCTCAGGCAAGGAGCACGAAGATGATCGCTGAATTGGAGATGAATACAAACGATAGCATGGGTACGGTCTTTCTCGACCCCGACCAGAAGAGTCCCCGCGCGCAGGACTTCGAAGAGCGACTGTCCGCGCGCATTGTTGGCCAGGAGCGCGCGGTGCGCCGGATGAGTGGCCTTTACCAGATCTTTCTTGCTGGTATGAATCCTCCCAGCAGGCCTATTGGCACGATGTTGTTTCTTGGACCGACAGGTTCCGGAAAGACTCGAGTCATCGAGGCTGCAGCCGAGGCGCTCTATGGTGATGCCAACGCCATCGTGAAGATTGATTGTGCTGAGTTCCAGCATTCTCACGAGATCGCGAAACTGATCGGGTCCCCACCGGGGTATCTCGGCCATCGGGAGACTTCTCCGATGTTGACGCAGGAGAATCTCGATCGCATGCACACGGACGACCTGAAACTGTCGCTAGTGCTTTTTGACGAAATCGAAAAAGCATCTGACAGCCTTTGGCAGTTGCTGCTCGGAATTCTAGATAAGGCTACGTTGACGCTGGGTGACAATCGCCGCGTGGATTTCTCACGTGCGATGCTCATCATGACGTCAAACCTTGGCGCTCGGGAAATGTCAGAGTTGATATCGGGCGGTATCGGATTCGCACCGAGCAAGGGGGCGAAGAACCCAAATGATACCGAAGTTGATCAGAAGATCTATCGAACTGCAGTGGAGGCGGCCCGACGCAAATTCTCGCCAGAGTTCATGAACCGCATCGACAAGGTGGTCGTCTTTCGAGCTCTCAAAGAACATCATTTGCGTCAGATCCTGGATCTCGAGCTTCAGGCCGTTCAGGATCGCATTATGCAATCAGCCGGCACGAAGTTCGTGTTCCAATGTTCAGAGAAGGCTAAGGACACCTTGTTGCACGAGGGGTTGGATTTCAAATACGGCGCGCGTCACTTGAAACGAGCTGTGGAACGATTCCTCGTCTACCCATTATCGAATCTGGTAGCAACTGGTCAGATCGGGTTAGGGGATCTGGTAAACGTCGATCTCGACACATCGACTCGCAAGCTGGTCTTCTCAAAGCGATCTGGTGGGGCTCTTATCCAGGAAATGCCAGAGCCGCAATTGGCAAGCGAAGCAGTCGAATCATTGTCAGGGGGAGTCGGATTGCCGATACCGCAGGCCACAAAAGCTGCTCGCAAGAGCAACAGCCGCGGTGAGAAATCAGAAAACTGATTTGGAGTGCGGCGGGAAGGGCGCCAGCCCGCACCGCCGCTTTTTATTCCTGATTCTCGCTTTTTATTAGGCGCCCTACCGCCGCACTCTCAAAGAACGAAGAGCTTCATGCGCAGCCTGCGCAAGGTACGGATCATCCGAAGTTGTGGCTTCGGTAAGGACAGCCTTCGCCGCTTGATCGCCGATTAGTCCCAGTGCCACTGCCGCCTCACGTCTCACCTCCAAAGGGTTCATCTCGTTAGTAAGCGCAAACGTTAGAGCAGGCACAGCGGCAGGACTTCCTATTTGACCCAGTGCGCGCACCGCGGACCGCAATACGAATTCATTAGTCTCGGCTGATCTTCGCTTCTTTTGCGAAGTCGATGAGCTGGGATCAACCAACTGCGCCAGCGTAACGACAGCAGATTCATCGCGGAGCTTTCCAAGCGAGACGACGGCAGCCCCTCTTGGTCCCGGCAGCTTTTCAGACGTCACTAAATCTATCAGTGGACCAACTGCTGAACGCGAACCTGTATTACACAGGGCGTAGGCGGTCTCCTGACGTAGAAACTCATTTTTGTCTTTCAATAGAGGAGCGAGAGCGGTGACAATCTCCTCTGCAGGAAGCGAGAGCACCGAATTAACTGCCGCCACTCGCACCGCAATGGAAGCATCGCTGAGGTGTGCCGCGGCGACTCTCGAGGCTTCGGGATGACGCAGGAGTCCGAGCTGCATTACAGCATCACGGCGTTCTTCCTCATCACCGGAACTTAATCGCTGCTCCTGCTCACGTATCCGCCGCTGCAACGGTGTGAGCGATCTGTCCTGCGCAAGTAGATCGATTGCGGAAAAACAGAGAACGCAGCAGGCCAAATGAAGAATTAGAGGTCGATCCTTGAACATAAACTAGTTTGGAGTGCGTTTGGAGTCTAAAAATCAAGCGTGACCGCCCCGGGCCGCTACGACCTTTCGCTCCGCGCGGCGACGAACTGTCTCCCACTCGAAAGCCTGACGCGCTCTCCGATTCTCCGGCGCATCTGCTAGCAGGGCGACCACCTCATCTTCCCACACAGACGGTAGCATCACCGATTTCCTCATGGATTCCATGATGCCAATGTATTCGAGAATCTCATTGATCTCAGAGTCGGTCATAGACTCCAACTTCAACGCTAGCAACTGACGCTGGGATATTCGCTTGGCCATCGCGTGACTCCTCTTCTTGCGGCGCGGGCGATGCTGTCACGGTCAAAACCGTACAGCGCATCCACCGACCGCAGATCAGCCTGAACCACCGTTCGGTAGCGGACGGGTCTCGGGAAAATAGCAGGGTCTACTATTGCGTAAGCGACTCTCGTGCCAACCATTGATCGGGGGCTGGACTATACACGACCGAAAGAACCGCACGCAACGGTTTGCCGTCAGTCAATCCGAGAAGTAATCGCGTGCATTGAATCGACTATCAGCACCGCGATAGGGGGGTAGATAATCAGGTCTGGGATCAAGAAGGATGTCGAGGAGAGAAACATCATATTCGACTGCACAACTTCCACACGGTGTCTGAATAAAAGCGTCACATCACTGAAGAAATCCTGCGTATGCCAACCAATCAGGAGGCCTACCCCCAGACTAACGCTATAGCCAGCGAGGAGAAATGTGTACGCCGAAAACCGTGTAAATGGCTGCTCAGGCTTCTCCTCATGACTCATTAAAGACGCCTGTATCGGATTGGGTATATATGTGTAGTGCGCCAGATACTCACGGAACCGTGTGGCAAGATGCCAGACACCTATTACGAAGAGCGTCAAAACGATTGCCCTGCCGGCATAGCCGAAGACAAGCCAAAAATGCGGCCGCATCATGGCAATGAAGAAGGTGGAAAGGAACAGCGACACCATTGTAAAGACGACGCGCTGACGTTCGCGATTCTCTTTACGATCGCGCTCCAGTACTTCATCAACTATCCGATCCCATTTCGCTTGTACGGCGAGGTTGCGGGCCCGTCGGGCATGAGGATTACTGGAATCAAGGATAGAGTATCCGGCGCTAGCGCGCTCTCGCAGCTGATCGTCGTAGTAAGCGCGCTCTTGCGGGTCAATCAGTACATGGTAGGCCTTTGACAGCATCGCAAACTCTTTCGCCGCTGTCTCGGAGCCGCCATTCACATCCGGATGTCGCAACCGAGCAAGTTTCCGGTACGCCGATTTGATCTCGGTATGCGAAGCCCTCCGATCAACACCTAAGATTTTGTAGTAATCAGTCACTACGCGCCTTAACTCCTTGTAGCTACTGGCGATGACAAGTGAACGAGGCCAGATTGGGCGCTCAAGTGGCGCAATTATAACACTTGAGTGCAAATTCACGATTGCAGACTCAGGATTGACGCGTACCTGAAGCAGTTTGGTTGCCTTGATTTTGGCGTTGTTTCGTCTGATTTGTTGGACGGAAGTATGAAGCGGTCTCCCCCCGTCCAAAAATCATGAAGTTAACTAGGGGAATACCAGAGGGCGGCTATCGTTCGCTACCTCGAGCGGCCATCGAGGGGGGGCGAGGACTCATCTTAGTTTGTGTGAAGTTGCCGCGCCTCTGGCGGTTGCTCTCTCATTTAACAATCACCGTGCCGGAGCGGCCTTAATTAATTGCTAGCAAAATTCCTTTCATGAGAACCAGCTACCGGCAACTGTCTCCGAGAGTTGACACTATCTGTCTACGATTGGTCACACTCTCAACTCGCTCTTTCGACTAATCGAATCAATGTCCGCACAGCCACACCTGTCGGTCCCTTCGCCCGGTAAGGCTTTGCCTCATCACCCCACGCCGTACCGGCTATATCAAGGTGGGCCCAGGAGACTTCGTCAGCAAACTCTTTGAGAAAAGCCGCGGCCGTAATTGTACCAGCCTTGCGGCCCCCGACATTCTTGATGTCCGCTATGTCCGATTTGATCTGCTTGGAGTATTCCTTGTCGAGAGGTAACTGCCAAAACTTCTCGCCAACCTCCGCGCCCGCAGTTATCACTTCGTCGATGAACTCCTGGTCCGTTCCGAGGACCGCCGTGTTGACGTCACCCAGGGCGATGGAAACAGCACCTGTCAGCGTAGCCATGTCCAGAATCCTCGTGGCTCCCAACTTCTTCGCGTAAGCGATTGCATCGGCAAGAATCAGACGACCTTCCGCGTCAGTGTTGATAACCTCAATCGTCTTGCCGGTCATTGCACGAACTACATCACCCGGCTTTGTCGCTTTGCCCGACGGAAGGTTCTCGGCGCAAGGAACTACGCCCAACACAGGAATTGGAGGTTTCAGTTGCGCCAGGGCACGCATGGCCCCTAACACAGTTGCGCCACCGGTCATATCGTATTTCATCAACTCCATGTTCTCTCCGGGCTTTAGCGAAATGCCACCGGAATCAAACGTAATCCCTTTCCCTACAAAAGCGAGTAATTTTCCACTGTCACCAGGGTCCGGAGGATTGTATTTCAGTACTATGAGCGCTGGGGGTTCATCGGATCCGCGGGCCACGCTCAAGAGCGACCCCATCCCCTCCTGCTCCATCCGCTGCCGATCCAACACGTCTACTTCCAAGCCAAAAGCTGAGGCTATTTCCCGCGCACGATCGGCCATTCCGGTGGGGGTCAAGTGCCCGCCAGGTTCGTTTGCCAGCTCCCGCGTGAAGTTCATCGACTCACCCACAATACGACCGCGTTCAACTCCTCGATTGAGTGACGAGTTGTCGGCGCCTTCAATGACAACTACAACGCTTTCCAGTTCCCGCTTCTCTTTCTCGGCGGTTCGATATTTATCAGGTTCGAAGACTCCATAAACTGCACCCTGAACCACGGTCGCGGCGGCGGTCTCCGCTTCGCTCTCACTACGCGGGATGATCGCAATCCTTTTCATCCCTTTGTTCCGTAGGGTGCGCGCCGCGGTACCGCCGAGCTGAAACTGCCTGGCTGCGGTGTAATCGTCGCGTGTACCCACGCCAACCAAAAGAACTCGGTTTGCTTTTAGGCCGTCACGACCGACAATGTGAAGAAATGCAGTCTCACCATCCTTACCTTTGATTTCGTCTGCCTCAAGCACCGAGGTCACCATTCCACCTGTGGCGGAATCCAATTTTTGCAGTATTCCCTCGTTAGCCTTTTCATCCTTAAAAACAGCAATTGCCAGAGCGTCTACCTCCAGCTTTTCAAATGAGTCCGATATACCTTTAAATTCCATGAAACGATGCTCTCCTCATCCTAGATTCTTATCAGCGATTACGCTCTTTCAATTGCGCCCGAGTTTCTCGATCGATGGTTCGCCGCATTTCGGTTTCGCGCTTGTCGTACAACTTCTTACCTCGAGCAACACCTACCTCAAGTTTGATTCTGCGGTTCTTCAGGTACACACGCGTGGCAACTAGTGTCATACCTTGTTTCGCAGCGCTTTCGTCGAGCCGGGCGATCTCACGTCTGTGAAGCAGCAGTTTGCGGGTCCGCAGAGGCTCGTGGTTTTCACGATTCCCATGAGAATAAGGCGAAATGTGTGCATTAAACAACCACGCCTCTCCATCCCGTACGGCAACGTAGGATTCTTTCAGCTGAATACGTCCCGCCATGACACTCTTAACCTCGGTTCCGGTAAGCGCGATACCTGCCTCATAGCGATCCGAGATGTGATAGTCGTGAAAGGCAGCGCGATTGGCTGCCAAAGGTGTTTCTTCTTTGCCGCTCATGCCTTAATCAAATTCGGATCGCAATGGTCGTGTCATAAGCTCCTTCACCGCATCACGCGGCGACTTTCGCTCATAGAGAACTGCATGAACTTCCCGCGTGATAGGCATGTCGATCTTGAGCGACTCTGCCAGCCTCTTCACAGCGGCCGTCGTTCTGATTCCTTCCGCAACCTCACTCATCCCAGAACAGATTTCATCAAGATTTCGACCACGACCCAATTCCTGTCCGACAAACCGGTTGCGAGAAAGTGTGCCGGTGCATGTCAGAACCAGGTCACCCAGGCCTGATAACCCCATGAGCGTTTCGAGTCTAGCTCCTTGACGCAAAGCCAAACGGGTCATTTCAGCCAATCCCCGCGTAATCAAAGCCGCAATACTATTCGAGCCAAAGCCCAGGCCGCTCACCATTCCCGCTGCTATGGCCATCACGTTTTTGACTGAACCCCCGAGTTCCACGCCAACGAGATCGCTGTTTGTGTAAACTCGCAGATTATTGCAACTAAATGTGGTTTGGACGTGTTCTGCGTGTTCTGAGTTCCCGGCAGCGACAATTGCTGTTGGGTGTCCCAAAACGACCTCCTGAGCAAATGAAGGCCCGGAGAGACAGACGAATGGAAAACTCTCTCCCAAGATCTCAGCAGCCACCTGCGACATTCGTTTGCCCGAATCCACTTCGAGGCCCTTGGTTGCACCTACGAGGATGCCGGTAACACTCTTTGTCTCGGCCACCGCTTTTAAGGTCACTCGCGCTGCATGAGAAGGGACGGCCAAAACAATGAGTTCGGCGCCTTCCAGTGATGGTTGGACATCGACGGTTGCTTGAACGCCTGGTGGCAATAGGCAACTCGACAAGTATCTCGGATTCACCCTTTCCGAGTTGATGGAGCTGACTAACGATGCGTCACGGGCCCATAAACTCACGAGATGACCAGCGCTGGCAGCAACCTTGCTAAGCGCCGTGCCCCAACTTCCAGCTCCCAGTACTGTCACGCGCCTTGTACTCATAACTAGGCCACAAACAATTAGCGAAACCGCGGTTCTTTTCCGTCTATCAATCGCTGAATGTTCTCCCGATGGGCGGTGATGATCAGGATAGCCCCAGCGATTGAGGCGAAAACGAGTGGCCCAAGAGGTGATCCTTCTCGCACTAACAGATGCTTGGCCGTCGCCGCTGCGGGGATCGCGACCGCGGCCGACATCGATGCTAGTGACACGTAGCGTGTGGACAACACGACTACAAGAAAGAGGACTAAGGCAATGGCAACCTCGAATGGGAACATCACGACGAATACACCCAGACCGGTGGCGACGCCTTTGCCACCGCGGAACTGTAGCCACACAGGGAAGATATGTCCGAGGAGCACAGCGACTGCCGTGGCAGCGATCCACCATTCAGGGCTTGTTTCGCCGGCTAATGCAAAACGCGCAATAAGAACTGCTGCGGTCCCCTTCAAAGCATCGAGGACCAGGGTTAACACTCCGGCGAGCTTTCCGGCGCTGCGTGAGACATTAGTCGCACCTGTCCCGCCAGATCCACTCTCCCTGACGTCCCGACCCCTTGTGGCTTTGACGATCAGGTAACCAAAGGGTATCGATCCCAGCAGATATGCAGTGATAACTACAAGGAGAGCGCTCATACCACCATCTTTGAACTTGAAAAGAAGCTGCGACTATAACACGGCCCGATGCAGCAACAAGTGGTGAGGATTGCTCATTGGTCAGTGGTCAGTGGTCGGTGGGTCAGTGGTCAGTGGTCGGTGGGTCAGTGGTCAGTGGTCGGTGGGTCATTGGTCGGTGGGTCAGTGGTTGGTGGGTCATTGGTCATTGGTCAGTGGTCGGTGGTCATTGGTCAGTGGTCAGTGGTCGGTGGGTCAGTGGTCGGTGGGTCATTCGCCGATTGGTCATTGGTCAAGACACCATACGCTTTAGAGATTGTGTGAAGACTAAGGAAGTAGCTCATCTTCATGACAACGAGATCCT
>Ga0209341_10000940_pt1 | contig 29616 bp, 12 predicted proteins | sample RifCSP13_2_FD_184020 | JGI IMG/M metagenome (GOLD analysis project Ga0209341, IMG submission 184020) | Soil microbial communities from Rifle, Colorado - Rifle CSP2_sed 13_2 (SPAdes) (version 2) | ecosystem: Environmental > Terrestrial > Deep subsurface > Rock core/Sediment | place: Rifle... | reverse complement strand
TTCGTCGACGGTCCCGTTCGTGATCTGCCCCGGGTACGGCACTGCGGTGGCGAGCACCTCGACGCGCACGGGGATGAAGTCGGAGGCGGGCGTCGGGCTGGGATCGTTCGCGCTCACCGCGCGGAGATCGAATTCGTAGATTCCCGGCGTAATCGCACCGCTGGCGGTAATGTTCGCGAGGACGTCCTGGGACGAACCGCTGGCGAGCGTGGCCGTGTTCGCCGGCCAGAACGTGACGGTCAAGCCCGCGGGGGCACCCGACGACAGCTGCACGTCGTCCGTGCCCGTCCCGTAGTTCTGCGCCGTGAGCGGGATCGTCGCCGACCCGCCGGGCGCCATGCTCACAGCGGTCGGATACGTCGTGCTGATGTCCACCTTGAATGCCGCCTGGGGCCCGATGTTCGCGGAGAACACGAGGGCGAACTTGGCGGCGCTGGGGATCGTCACGCCCCGCACCTCGACGGTCCAGGTTCCAACCTCCGGGGTCTGCACCTCCACCTGCTCGACGTTGTTGACACCATCCCAAGAGGTTTCCCCGGGGTTTGACCATCCGTTCAGGTATCGGTTCCCGTGATACTCCGTGTTGCTCGGGGATCGGACGCGCAAGTCGAGATTCCTGGACAGCGCGTCGCCCGTCGCATCGATCCACACGAGAGTGACCTTCACGGGGACGTCGTCCCCCGCGACGTTGAGGTTCATCCCCGCGGGGCTCCACGTGCCCGTCGTCGTGAACTCCCCGATCGCGAATTGGTTCGCCCGCGGGACGGGCGGGAAGAGGGACTGCTCGAGGTCCATGCGGCCCCATCCCTGGTCGTATCCGGGATACGCGTACAGGTTGCTGTCCATCCGGACGGCGCCGTTGATCAGGATCGCCTTGACGAGCTGCGATGGCGGGTTGAAGTACGGCGATCCCGGGTTGTTGCCGCCCGCGACCTCCCGGAGATATTCGCGCACGAGGAGGGCCCCTCCCGTCACATGCGGCGCCGCCATGCTGGTGCCCTGGAGGTACCGGTAGTCCGCGACCGCGTCGCCGCCGGCGCAGTAGTTCTTCGTATCGCTGCAGTACTTGTCGATGTCGTTGATCAGGTCCGCGCCGGCTGTGAAGCCCGCGGAGAGGGTCTCTCCTTTCGCGAACAGGGACACGACGGACGTGCCGATGCCGACGATGTCCGGCTTGATCCGCCCGCTGCTCTCTCCCGGGCCGCCACGCCCGCTGAAGCTCGCGAGGAGGTTCGGGTTGTCGGACTCGAACTGCTCAGGCCGGAAGTTCTGCCCGGCGGCAACGGAAAGGCCGTTCTTGAGGAGTGCCTCGCCGCTCACGGTGTTTGCATCGGGTCCGTCGTTGCCCGCCGCGAACACGATCAGGCGCTCCGGCGCGGAGTTCGTCCGCCCATCCGCGCCGCTCGCAGTCGCCCCGTACGTCCGCGACCCGCTCCCCCAGCTGTTGCTGTGGACGGCGAACCACGCACGGGCCCCGGCGTCGATCGCGGTGTTGTGCGTGGCGACGTTCGCGCCGTCGATCCACGGCAGACCGCAGGTCGTCTGGCTGACGCCCGCGGTGAGCGTGGCGGTGATGTAGCCGTTCAGGTACATGCAGTCCCAGTACGCAAGGTTTACCGCCAGGCCCGCGCTGCAGAGGAAGTCGTTCCCATTCTGAATCCCGTCTAGGGAGATCTTAGCCTCCGGCGCGACGCCGGCCTCGGACTTGTGCCACTCCTTGTCCGTGTAAGAGACGGAGGTGTCGCCCGAGTCCTCGATAAGGTCTCGTTCCCAGGAATAGCCGTCCGCAGCGATGATGCCCGCGACGTGCGTCCCGTGCGCCGAGCCGCACTTGCCATCCCGCGTGGGCCCGTTGTGGCGGACGAAGCGCGTGACGCGGTCGCCATTCGGGCTGTCGAAGAAGTCGAGCGTTCCATCGTTCGCGTCCCCTTCGTCGAAGCCCGTGTCCAAGATCCCCGCGCCTTCGAAGAAGTCGTCAGAGTTGTACTGCACGGAGTCCGGCCCGGGCGAGCGGCCCGTGAGGGTCGACGTGAGGCCGCTGCGGCCCGTGTCCCACGCGGGATGGTACTTGTGGATCTGGCCCGCGGTCTTGTCCATCGTGACGAACGGGAATCGCTCTTCGATGAACAGGACCTCGGGGAGGCGCGCGAGTCCGGGGAGGAGACTCGCGGGGGCACTCGCCAGGACCGTCGGCGGGAGGAGCCATGACCCGACGACCGTGGCACCGGCGTCCTCTGAGGCATGCGCAAGGACCTCCGTGTCGACGTCGCCAAAGCCAACCAGGAAGAGGTCGACGAGCCCATCGCGCTCCAGAAGGTCGGGAACCACCTTGTAGCCTGCCCGGTAGGGGCCGACCCACGAGACGAACGGGGATCCCCGGGCCGCATCAATCGACGCGGCGGGGCCGCGGACGACGAACGCGTAGTTCGCGAGATATTGTTCGAACGTGACGCCCTTGCGCTGCAAGTCCGCGACCCACTCACTGCGGATCGGGCCGAGGAACTGGACGAGGTAGGCGTCGGCGGACGGCGAGTCCAGCCCCGTTGGCAGGGCGGGCTCCGCGACCGCCGTGTCGAACCGGATGCTCGAGAAGAAGAGGTCGATCTCCGTGCGCCCGTCCATCGGATCGACGCCCGGGAGCGCGCGCAAGGTGTTCACGGTCTCCCTCGGCACACGCATCAGCGAGTATCCGTTGCCGTAGTCAACGAGGAGTTGCGCGCCCGAGGCGACCAGCGCGGCCGGGCTCGCGACGTACGCGTCCACGAGGACCACGGGGCCGTCCACGGCGGCGGCCGCCTGCGGACCCGCTTGAAACGGCGCGATGGCGGTGACGACGAAGGCGATTGCGATTGCGATGGCACCTGCAAGACGTACGAAACGCATGACCCCTCACCCCTGGCTGGCCGTAATGGTGTCCCAAATGGCCGCTAAGAGGCCCGGGGTATTTCAAAGTTCCCCAGAAGGTCGGGCGGTTCCTCCCGTCATCCGCACTTTCGTGACATTAATCGTCGAGAGTCGATAAATTCGTGGCCGTCGAAAATCCGCGTGGCTCCGGACGCTCCGGGCATCAATATAAATAACGGCGGAAGCATCGCGCGATGTCATGGGGAGGAGGAACCCCCGCCAGAGGGCGTCAGCGTTCGCCCTAGTGGCGGTGCTGGCGCTGTCGTTTCTGGCGGGAGACGGTGTCTCGCCCCTGGATTCCATCGCGCCTGTCAACGCAAATACGCCCTCGGAGCCTGCGCCGGACGAGGGGCCGGAAGTTGCGGCCGCGAGCGTGGACGAGAAGCCAATAGCGGAGGGGGCGCCCCGCGCGGAGTATCCCTCGTCCCGCGTGCCCCAGCCCTTGGACGGCCCGGTCGGGCCATTCCCCTTGCTGTCGAATATCGTCACGAACCACGGGTTCGATGACGCGTGGGCCCTCGGGTACCGGGGGGCAGGGGTCCGCGTAGTGGTCGTCGACGAGGGCGTGGACTTCGGACACCTCGACCTGCAGGGCACGCAGGCCGTCGTGACGGACCCGAACTCCACGTATCTCGGCTGGCCGATCGTCTACGATCCTCGGTCCCTGACAACTTACCTCCGCACGGGGTACCCGGACAACACGTACTTCGCGAACACGACGAGGACGGGCCTCGGTCCCTTCGACGTCACCCACACGATCCAGGTCGACGGAACAAACGACTTCGGGGACCGCGAGCGTTGGGCCGCAGGTCCGCGCGACAACGGCGCAGGCAGCCCGCATGGCGACAAGAGCGACTGGGACCTCACGGGACTGTCCCTCACGCGGAACGACGACGATTGGTACGTCGGCTATCCCATGTACCTGAGGGAACGGAACGCCTCTTTCGTCGTTCTGTTCGATGTGGACAACGGAACGAGCGGCGCCTATGTGGCCCCCGGCGGCGCGACGGTCGACACGAATGCGTCGCACGCGGATCGCGTGAACGACGTGGCCTGGTCTCCCGACGGTCTGACCCTCGCGACGGTCGCGGGAGATCGCCTCGTTCGCCTGTGGGACCGGAACGGCGCGGTCCTGCGGACGATGTCCGGTCACGCGAGCGAGCCCCTGAGCGTCGCCTGGTCGCCGGACGGCACGAAGGTTGCGAGCGCGGACAAGGACTCCCTTCGCCTCTGGGACGCCGCGACCGGGGCGCTCCTGCGCGAGATCCAGTACGTGCCCTTCGGAGACGTCGCGATCAGTGAGAGTGGGATCCTCGCCTTCAGCCCGAATGGGACGTGGGTGGCGGCGGCCACGTTCAAGTACGTCCACCTCTTCGACGTCGCGACGGGCGCGAAGTTCGGCACGTTGTGGGCGGAGAACACAGAGGTGAACGCGATCGCGTTCCGCCCGGGCTTCCCGGACCAGATCGCCGTCGGCCTGGGGACGAACTCGGCCGTCGTCTACGTGCTGAACGCGACGAACGTGAAGCCCTTCACCCCGGTGACGCGCGCGGTCGCCAACTACACGCTAGCGTCCCACCTCCAGCCTGTCCTCGAGGTCTCGTTCTCCCCGCTGGGGGACCGCCTGGTGACCGGATCGCGCGACAACACCGCCAAACTTTGGGACGTCGAGTCGGAAGGGGTGATCCAAGACCTTCTGGAGGCGCAGAGCTGGGTCCTGGCGGCGGACTGGGAGCCCAGCGGGACGCAGTTCGTCGTGACCACGCAGGGCCTTGTGCCCTCGGTCTCCCCGTCCTTCCTCCAATACACGTCCGCCGGCGCGTTCGTGCGCCAGGTGACGCAGTCCCAGGCGCTCTACGGCGTGGATTGGTCCGTGACCGGGGAGATCGCCACGGGCGGAGGGGACCTCACCGCCAAACTGTGGACTTCCGGTGGCACTTTCGTCCGGACGTTCGTCGCCCACCGCCCCGACTTTGCCCTGTATACACATGGCTTCAGCCGGTACGAGGACCGGGAGAACAAATACGTGCATGGGGCGGAGTTCGCGACGTGGTACGCGTGGAACGCCACGGCGGGCGCCTGGGAGGCCTCGCCACTCGCATCGAGCGGCGGGCGACAGGCCGCGTTCCAATTCGGCGAGCAGTTGTTCAACGAGTTCGCGATCCCGCGCGCGCTCCTCGGCGATCCGTCGGGGCTGTCCGCCTCGCTGTTCTCGATGCACGAGAACGGCTCTCGCGCGCAGGACACCGTGCCCTCGGACCGGAACATCAATTTCCTGAACCTGGACTTCTCGCCGGGATGGGTGAGCCTGAGCGCGTGGGCCTGGCGGGAGATCGAGCAGTACTCGATCGCGGGGCTCACCAGTGCGTCGAGCGCCTTCCATTTCGGCTTCCACCCTGCGCCGACGGTGCAGCGCGAGTTCGGGGCGCTCGGTCTCCTCGTCGTAGATACGACGAACGCGAGCGAGTACGACCGCGTATACCTCGACATGAATGACGACAAGGTGTTCGATCCCACGGATGTCTTCGTCTCCCGCGCGAGCCCGATCGCAACGATCGACACCTACAACGCGACGTCCGGTCTGCCGGGGCAGGACGCGTACCCGGACGTGTCCGCGGGGATGGTCTACTTCATCGCGGACGGCGTGAACCCCGTCCCGTACTCCGCCCGCTTGGCGGCGCGAAAGATCGCGGAGGGTCTCCAAGTCCGCACCCCCGGTGCCGGGGACCTCGTCGCGTTCGCGGGCGACTTCGGCGTGGACGCGATCACGGGCGCGAAGTCCGAGCACGGGACGCGGATCGCAAGCGCGCTCGTGGCGCAGGGAAGACTGCCGACACCTCTGACGGGGCTGGCGGACGCGAGCCGGCTCGTCACGATCCTGAACGGGCTGAGCGACGTCGTCGAGGCATGGACGTTCGCGGTCGAGGGATACGACGGCGTCCCCGGGACGTCCGACGACGCGCACGTCGTCGTGAGCGCGTTCAACTTCCCGACGACGCACAACGACGGTTGGGACGTCCTCTCCCGAACGGCGGACTTCCTCTCCATGCACGTCTCCCGCGGGCGCGCGGTCTTCGTCGCGAGTGCGGGGGACTACGGGTTCGGGTACGGCACGGTCGCCTCCCCGGCCTCGGGGCCGAACGTCCTTGCCGCCGGCCGCGCCGGGGACTTCACGCTGCGCTCGATTCTGACCGGCGGCCCCGAGGGGCCGAACCCCCACGCTCGGGACGCCGCGGTCCTCGGGTCCCGCGGTCCGACGCCGCAGGGGTTCGTGAAGCCCGAGCTCTTGGCGGCGGACACGGCCACCCTCGCGATCCCCCTCCATGCGGCAGGGGATGGCAGCACCGCCGTTTCCTCCTCCCCGATGGTCGGCTCGGACGTGTCGGCGGCGGTCGTGGCCGGGGCCGTCGCGCTCCTATACGAGGCGTTCACGGACCGGACGGCGCGCGCGCCCACGGTGTCCGAGGTGCGCAGTCTCCTTCTCTCCGGCGCCGACGATGCGGGGCACGACGTCCTCGCGCAAGGCGCGGGATACCTGAACGTCTCCCGGTCCGTGCGTCTGGCGGCGAGGACCGCGAACGCAGGTCTCGAAGTCACCCCGCCAATGTGGCACCCCGGCACGTATCGCGGGAACACGCACGAGGCGTTCACGCGCCTCCTATACGCGGGGGACACGTCGCAGCTCGCGCTCACCGTGTCGAACCGGGGGACGGCGTCGATCACCGCGAACCTCGAGGCGGTCGCGTACCGGAAGGTCGGCGAGTACGTGCACGCGAACGCGACGCGCATCGACGCCTACCAGCCGAACGGCGACATCGCCCTGTGGCTCAACGACACGGGGGTCTGGAAGGTGAACGCCGCGACGCTGTCGGGCGTCCGCGTCGTCCCGCCGGTCGCAGGTCTCTGGGCGAATGCGGAGCTCGTGAAGGTGACCGCGTACGCCGACCTCCGCGGCCTTGTCGACCGACAGGGCGTGGAATTCCGCACGAACTACTCCTATGCGCTCCGCGCGTACGACTGGACGATCGATTGGTCCAACTGGTTCGGTCTCGACCCGTTCCCTGCGCCCGCGTTCTTCCCCGCCGAGCTGAACACGGTCGCGGAGACGTTCCATACGTCGAACGTCCTCGAAGTCCGCGCGGCGTTCCCCGCGACGTCCCTGCACGAGGGTCTCGTCGTCAGCCTCGAGGACGTCGGGACGCCCACGTTCATCGACGGCCTCGCGTGGACGTTCGTCATCGAGTTCTTCGACCGTGCCCCCTGGTTGTGGCTCTCCCTTTCGCAGGGGGCGGTGAACGTCCCCGCAGGTCTCGCGCAGGGGGTTAACGCCTCAGTAAGCGTGCCTGCGACCGTCGGGATCGGATCGTACGAGGGCGCGATCCTCGTCCGCGACGCGACGAATGGCGTGACCACGACCGTCCCCGTGCTCGTGAACGTCGGCGCGAGGGCACCGTCTCTGGTGTTCGGCGCTGACGCCTCGAGCGCGGCGCTGTACGACAACCACCGCCTGTTCGGCGGCTACGACAAGACCCTCTCGAGCGCTACCCGCCTTCGCAACCCCCAGATGGGCGACTGGCGGTTCTTCTTCTTCGAGATCCCGGACCAGGGGCTGTTCGCCGCGCCCGTCGGGCTCCGCGTCCTCATCCGCACCGCATGGCAGGACGCCCCGAGCGACCTCGACACGTTCGCGTTCAACCGCGGCGGCGCGGACGCCGCGACGCAGGGGAACGTCTCCGCGTACGGCCCGTTCCCGTTGCGACAGGTCGCAAAGAGCGAGGAGCTCGACAAGCCCGAGTTCCGCACGCTCACGGGCGGCGGCGAAGAGGTCGTCGCGTTCGACCTGCGCTCCGGGCTCAACGTGATCGCGGTCCGCGCGTTCGCGCTCCGCGGCCTCGAGACGAACGCGACCCTGACCGTCGGGCAGGCCGGTTGGGCGTCCGCGCCGTCGAACCTGGACATCGTCACGCGCGACTTGGCCGGCCGCGAGAGCTTCCCGTTCCTCTCGAACATGAACTTCCCCGCGCTCCGCGCCTCTGCGGTCGGACCGGCGACGACCACGGCGTTCACGGACCTGGAGATCCCTCAGGACGTACAGAGCTGGTGGAACTTCCCCGGGTGGGGCGAGTGGATGGTGCGCGCCACCTTCTCGTACACCTTCACCGTGGAGAAGGCGCTCATCCTCGAGGTCCACATCGCCGGGAAGGCCGACACGGAGGACCTCGACATGGCGGTATTCCGCGATGGGAATGCAAACGGGATCCTCGACCCGGAAGAGTACCTCACGATTGACTGCCAGCCCGTCGCCCCCGGCCTATGCCAAGGCGGAAGCCTGTGGAACTACAATGCGGACGGCGACGCGGACGAGCGCGTGAAGTGGGTCGCCCCGGGGGACGGGCAGTACATCGTCAAGGTGCTGGGCTTCACGATCCCGAGTGGCCTCGGGCATTTCGACATGGACATCGCGGTCACGCTGGACACCGGCACAGGGTACCAGGTGCCGGAGGCGCCGCGCCCCGCGGAGATCGTGAACGGGACGCAGTCCGGCCTAGCGCCTTACGCGTCCGTCACTCTTAGCGTATCGTGGGACTTCCCTTCAGACACGGTCGACGCCCCGTACGGAGGCGCTGTGCTCCTAGGACTCCCGAACGCACCAGGGGTCTTCGTGATTCCGGTCTCCGTCACCATCGACCGGATCGCGCCGAGGATTGTAGGCTTCAAAGTCACCGCGCTCGGCGGGAACCTCAACGACGCGGACAACCGCACGACGGACGACCGCGCGCCCCAGCTCACGGTGAGCCTCGAGGATCCAGACCTCGGCCAACTCGACCGGGACGCGGTGCAGATCCTCTTCGACGGCTCCGACGTCACGCCACGCGCGATCGTGAGCATCCTGTTCACGGCACGAGCGGGCCGGCTGGCCCTCTGGGAGGGGACCGCCACAGTCACGCCGACGGACGTGGCGGAGGGCACGCACACCGTGGAGGCGTGGGTCGGGGACCGCGCCGGGAACCTCGCGAACGCCACATTCACCTTCGTCGTCGATGTCACGGCTCCGATCCTCGGATTCACGACCCCGGACGTCGTGTATACGACGCTCGCCACGCACACAATCCAGGGCGCAACGGAGCCGTTCGCGTGGTACCGCGTCCGCGGGAACTGGACGCAGACGGACGCTTCCGGCGCGTTCTCCGAGACGGTCGTCCTGGAGAACGGCACGAACGCTCTCGTGGTGGGCGCGACCGACTGGTTCGACGAGGACGCGTCGCCAGGAAACCCGACGAGCCACATCATTGTGATCGTCCGGGACCTCGTCGCACCGGAGATTCCGCGGCTCGCCGCTGAGACGTTCACGACGAAGGAGACACAGGTCGCCGTCACCGGCCTCGTTCAGGACCGCCTCTCCGTCGTCGAACCCGCGGATCCGACGACTCTCATCCTGGAGATCAACGGGAATCCTGCGACCATAAGGGCGGACGGAACGTTCCGCGAGGTCGTGACCCTTGCAGTGGATGGGACGAACACGATCACCGCCATCGTCCGGGACCCCGTGGGGAATCTGGCGACCGAGACGACGACCGTCACGCGCGACACGGCGATTCCCACCCTCGTCTTCGACTCGCCGCCGCCAACGCAGACGGAGTCGCTCACCGTGGTGATCGCGGGGAAGACGGAGCCGGGGGCGTTCGTGACCGTGAACGGAATCAGCGTTCCCGCTCCGGGCGGCGCGTTCGGCACGAACGTGACCCTGGCCTACGGGACGAACACCGTCGTCGTCGTCGCGCGGGACGCCGTAGGGAACGTGGACGAGGAGCGCTTCACGATCAACGTCGTCACACCCGCCCGCACCTCGCCCTTGCTGCTTCCCGCAGGGCTCTTGATTCTCGGCGTCGTCCTAGGGGTCCTTTTCGCGATCGTGCTTCCCCGGTACGGGGTTCGCGTCCCGTTCTTGCCGACCCGGGCGCGGAAGGAGGAGACCGACGAGGAGAGGCCCTCCGAAGAGACCGAGGCCGCCGCGGCCGCCGTGGAAGTCCCTGAGGAGATGCCATCGGGGCCCGAGCAGCAGGAGACGCCGGCCGAAGGGGCGATCGGGGACGAGCACCTCCTTCGACTGCGACAGGCACACGAGGCGCGAGTCGCACGGTTGCGCAAGGCGTACGAGGAAGGACGAATCTCGAAGGAGGTCTACGAGGAGAACCTCCGAAAGCTAGAAGAATCCGCACCATAGGCAAGGCTAATACGCGCGCCATCGTTTCGCGCGGTCGGTGGGTCCATGCCTTCATCCGACATATCGGGTTTCTACAAGCAAAGCCCTTCTGAACGCCTCCGCATGGTGAAGGAGTTCGGTCAGCTGGAGGACTTGGATGCGGCCGCGCTTTCCGCCGGCGGAGCCCTCGGCCTCGACCTCGCGAACCGGATGATCGAGAACGTCGTCGGCACCATGCCGCTGCCGCTCGGCATCGCGGTGAACTTTCAGATCAACGGGAGGGACTACCTCGTCCCGATGGCAATCGAGGAGCCGTCCGTCGTGGCGGCCGCGAGCAACGCCGCCAAGATGGCGCGCGACCGCGGAGGGTTCACCGCGAGCACGACGGAGCCGGTCATGATCGGACAGGTCCAGATCGTCGACGTCCCCGACCCGCACGGGGCGAAGATGAGCGTCCTCCACTACCGCCAGAAGATCCTCGAGCTGTGCAACGAGAAGGACCCGATCCTGGTGAAGTTTGGCGGCGGCGCCAAGGACGTCGAGGCCCGCGTCATCCAAACGATGCGCGGCCCGATGCTCATCGTCCATCTCCTCGTCGACTGCCGCGACGCGATGGGCGCGAACGCGGTGAACACGATGGCGGAGGCGGTCGCACCGTACCTCGAGGAGATCACTGGCGGCCGCGTGTACCTGAGGATCATCTCCAATCTGGCGGTGAAGAGGCTCGCGCGGGCCCGCGCGGTCTTCTCGACGGAGGCGATTGGCGGCGCGGACGTCGTCGACGGCATCCTCGAGGCGTACGCGTTCGCGGAGGCGGACCCGTTCCGCTGCGCGACGCACAACAAGGGGATCATGAACGGGATCGACGCGGTCGTGATCGCCACGGGGAACGACTTCCGCGCGATTGAGGCGGGCGCGCATTCGTACGCGGCGTGGGCACACGGCCCCGGATACCACTCGCTCTCGAAGTGGGAAAAGAACGCGGCCGGAGACCTCGTCGGGACGATCGAGCTCCCGATGGCGGTGGGCCTCGTCGGCGGCGCGACCGCCGTTCATCCGACCGCCAAGGCGAACGTGAAGCTGCTCGGGGTGAAGTCCGCGCAGGAGCTCGCGGGGATCATCGCGTCCGTCGGCCTCGCGCAGAACTTCGCCGCACTTCGCGCGCTCGCGACGGAGGGAATCCAGCGCGGGCACATGGGCCTCCACGCGCGGAACATCGCCGCCACGGTCGGCGCGATGGGGGACGAGATCGACCGGGTCGCGGAGGTCCTCGTCAAGGAAAGGAAGATCCGCATGGACCGCGCGAAGGAGGTCCTCGACGAATTGAGGACGGCGAACTGAATGCCGAAACGTCCGAACGACTTCGACGCGTTCTTCGCGAACACGCCGGACGTCTGGAAGCCCGTCGTCACGGAACTCCGCAAGCTCGTACGGAAGCACGCGCCGAACCTTGTCGAGGTGATGAAGTACGGGATGCCTCAGTACACGAAGGACAAGCATACGATTGTGTACATCATGCCCGCGGCGGACCACGTGAACCTCGGGTTCTACGACGGCGTCGATCTGGACGACCCGAAGAAGATCCTTGACGGCACAGGGAAGCGGCTTCGGCATGTGAAAGTCCGGACCCTGCAGGAAGCGCGGGGCATCGCTGTGCGTGTCCTCGTCGAGGAAGCGGTTCGCAGTCGGGACAAGATTGGTCGGCCCCCAAAGGGGTGGTGACCCTAAGCTCCATTCGGGGGGGGGGGCCGATCACTGCCAAACGAGCTTCAAATCCGCCACGGAACCGAACTACGGTTCGTTCGAAACGAGCGCGCAACGGCGAACCAAGGCGCGTCCGCGGCGATCATCCGATCGTGGAGCTCGTGGAGCTCGCGGATGAGCATCCCTCGTTCCGAAGTTGATTAATATGCTGTAACCCCTTCCTTTGCCCGCGCATCGTCGGCTCCCGTCCGCCGAAGAGGGGTGCCGGTGGGGGTCGAGGGGCGTTCGACGAGGGAGCGAGTGGAACACGTAATCGGGGGTCGGAGATGGACGGTCGTGTCGGTCGGACTCGCCCTGCTCTTCGCTCCCGTGTCCCTACCCACAAGCCCGGTCGATGGGGAATCTTCGGAAACCCTCGTGCTCCTCGTCGAGTCGGCCCGTGTGGACGGGTCGGGACTCGCGGCGGTCGGGGGTTCCATTGTGGCGGACTACGGAAACGGGCTACTCCTCGTGCGCTGGCCGGCGAGCCTGACGCCGCCAAAGACCGCCGATCCGATGCCCGGGAGAACGAAGGTTCGCCTGGACCATTCCCGGATTTCGTTCGACACCTCCGCTGGCGCGCCCACGTTTCCGTCTGAGTTGCAGGGCTCTTCGGATGCACACCTCCTCCAGTTCCTCGGGCCCATCCGGGGCGAATGGATCGAGGAGCTCCGCGCATTGGGCCTTGACTTCGACCAGTACTTTGCAAACTACGCCTTCGTCGTTCGTGGGACGCGTTCCGCCCTCGAGGTCGCGCGGGAGAAGCCGTACGTGGCCTGGACCGGACCCTATCACGCTGGATACAAGGTCACCGCCGCACTACTCGAGCGGGACGACGACGTGCCCGTGTTCGTCGTCGGATTCCCTTCCGAGTCCCCGCGGGCAATCGCTGAGCATGTGGAATCCGTCGGAGGGCGCGTGGAGGCGATGTGGGACCTTCCGCCCACGGTCACCGCGACCGTGTCCGCGGCGCAGTTGCCGACCCTCGCGCGCAATGCCGCCATCCTTGCGATCGAGGAGCGATCGGGGTTTGTTCCTCTCGACCGAGTGACGGGTCGGATTCACGGCTACCACGCGGCATGGTCGCCCTCGCGGAGCGGACTCCCCTCCTCCCTCACGGGCCGCTCCGCCGGCCCGGACGGGCTCATGTACAACGCGGACGACTATTTCGAGGGGGTCGGCATCCAGGATACGGGATTCGCCGACAGCGATCCAAACGACGGCCCGCTCGACTTCTTCGACAGCCCGAACGGGGACCGCGTGCTGCGTCTCTTCCGTCACTCCGGACCCACGCGGGACGGGAAATGTGGGTCCGCCCACGGGACGCATGTCGTCGGGATCGTCGCGGGAGACGGGTACGCCTCGGAGCGGGACGCGTTCGAAGACCGCGGGGACACGGAGGCTGACTGGACCGACAAGGAGTGGCGGCGGTCGGAGGCGGGAGTTGCCCCGGAGGCACTTGTCTCGCTCGACGGGGTGCAGTCCGGGAACGACTTCATTTGCGGCTTCGGGCTGCTCGTCAACCTCGCCTATTGGGACTGCCAATACCTCAACGGGTACATCGCGGTCCCCGTCACCTCCGGTGTGAGTTCCGCAATCTGCGGAGCGCCTTGGACGGACGGCGCGGACATCGCGACGCACAACGCGGGCATCGACGCGGGAAGTCGCGCGTTTGTGACGATACACAGCAACAGCTGGGGCAGCTCCGGCTCGACGTACGGTGTGATCGCGACCGGAGCGGACACGCGGTCGAACGCAGCCCCGGAGCGCCTCTTGGTGTTCGCCGCGGGGAACAGCGGACCGCAGCCGAACACGCTCATCCCCGAAGCGCTCCTGAAGAATGGAATCTCCGTGGGCGCCGTCCAGACCGTGCGCCCGGAATGGTTCGAGTCGGACGACCCGGACGTTGTGGCAGGTTTCAGCAGCCGGGGTGGCCCCGCGATGTCGAACGGAAGGATTAAGCCCGACCTCGTGGCCGTGGGTTCGACCGTGCTCTCGCTATACGGCGTCGGCGAGACCCTGGCCGACCCGGCACGACGGTTCATCGCTCGGTTCCATGGGCTGCCGCCCGGAGCCGACGGTCGGTGGGATCTGGACAAGCAGTGCGGCTCGGGCTCCTACTGCTTTTCGGGCGACGGCGTTCCCGATTACCGGTACTATGAGGGGACGAGCTTCGCGACGCCGCACGCCTCAGGGAGCGCGATCCTGGTCCGCGAGTACCTCCGCGAGGTCGTTGCGGAGAACAACGCCTCGTCCCCGTACTTCAATGCGCCCTCGTACCTCGTGAAGGCGATCCTGATCAACGGAGCGGTCCGAATGGATCCGAGCCTCTATCCGTATCCGGGATACGATCAGGGTTGGGGCCGCATCGACCTCGAGCAATCCCTCTTCCCTCCGCCGCCGCGAACGAACCAGTTCGAGATCGGATCGTTCACCACGACGGGAACCTGGTCCCCCTCAACGGTGAACACTAACGTCAGCTCCGCGCGAGTCCCCTTGAAGGTCACGCTCGTCTGGCTCGACCAGCCGGGGGACGCGCTGGCGCGCGACTTGGATCTGATCCTCCGCGCGCCGAGCGGCGCGGTCTACCATGGGAATCAGTATTCGGGCGGGTGGACGGACCCCGCGGGAACGGGGTTCGACCGGATCAACAACGTCGAGCAGGTCGAGGCGCGCGAGCCCGAGGTTGGGACGTGGTCCGTCGAGGTCCGCGGCGTGAGCATCCCGACCGCCGCCAGGTTCGCCCTGGTGTTCTCCGCCGATGTCGGGCCCCGAGCCTCGTACGACGTGGGCCTCGCCCTCGCGAACCCCGTGGTCCAGATCGCCCCGTCCGGCTCCGCCCTCATCCCCGTGATCGCCCGAAACTTTGGAACGGATGTCGATGACCTCCTGCTGGCAGCGTCCGTGCCGCCTGGCGCCGACGCGGTGGTGAGCTTCTATCCGGGCGCAAGCGTCACGCTTGGAAGCGACGAGGCGCAGGTCGTCATCGCGGCGGTGACGGCGGATGCTTCGGCGGTCGAGGGCGCGTACGACGTCGAGCTCCGGGCCGTGAGTTCACATGATCCGAGACCGGCGCCCGCCGCAGACGCGGCGATGATCCGGGTCGAGGTCCGCACCGGCCCACTGCCTTCCTTCGTGCCGATCGCGAACGGCCCATCCGATGAGCAGGACCCCTCGCTCCTCGCGTTCGATGACGGAGGGACGTCCCGCTTGTTCGTGGCTTATCGCAAGACCGAGCCCGTATCCGCAGACCGCCGCACGGGCGGGAGCACCGTCTGGACCGCGCGGACAACGCTGGGCACGGACGGACGCCCGGACGCCCCGTTCACCCACGAGAGGGTCAACGACGAGAATGAGGACCCGACGGACCTGCGCCTTCTGCAACTTCCGTCCGGCACCTACGCGGGCCGCGTCGTGTTGACGTGGACCGGACGTGACCCCGCAAGCGGCCTCCCATGGTCCCGCATCGCGCACGTCGATCCCCCGTACTCCGGCCCTTGGACCGTCGGGACGATTCAGGTGAACGAGGGCACGTTCGCCCGGCCCTGCAACCTGGCGCGGATGGGCGTGCCGCTCTTCCGGGCATCGGGCGGCGGGCAGCTCGTGTACGTCTGGGAGAGCCTGGAGGGCGACTGCACATTCAGCGTAGACTACGCGAGCGTGTACGCGAAGACCTCCCCCGACGGCGGTGCGACGTGGGGCCCCCTCGAGGTCGTGTTCGCCGGCGACTACTTCGCGCCCTCCGGTGTCGTCGACCAGAACGATGTCGTATGGGTCTTCGCCGCCGGCGCAATCTTCCCCAGCTCGCGTGCGGACGTGTTCGTCCGCCTCTTCGACGACGCCGGCTGGAGCGTCGTCCCGTCGACGTACCGAATCCTGGACACGACCGACAACTTCGGATTTCCCAGCGCGTTTTCCACGGACGAAGGTCCCTCGGGGAACCGCGTGTACGTGGCGGCGACTCGCGACGCCGAGCGCGCGACCTTGCGTGCTTTCACGGCATTTACGGACGGGGATTACACGAGTGGGACGCCGCCAAGGGACACGAACGACTCCGCGAGTCCGGGCGTCCCCTGCGGGGTGGGATGTTTCCTCTCCGTCGACTTCTCTCCGCCGTCCGGCTCGGGGCTCATGGGGCCGTTCGGCGGGTCCCTGGCGCTCGGGAGCTTCGACCGGGGGCCGGTCCTCCAGGTCGCGAGCACTATCGACGTGGGCGGACGGACCGGCTGGCTTCTCGCGCGCGAAACCGCCACGCCTTTCGGAAGCCCCAACGTTCATGCGCGTTACTCCGCCGATGGGTTCCCGACGAGCACGATCACGACGCTGACCGCGGACGGGTTCCCGAAGGGCCATCCCTCCGTCGCGGCGCACGCGGTCGCAGGGGTCGGTCGGCTCTACGTGGCCTACCACGCCTCCCGTGGCGTCGTGACGGATCACGATTACGACGTGTACCTGAGCGTCGTCCGGGACGGATGGTGGACGGAGCCGGATGGGCTCGGCCCGATCGTCACCGCCGTCGCGGGGACGCCGAACCCCGTGAGTCCCTCCGGGGTATTCCGAATCACCGCCAGCGCCGACGACGCCGCCCGCGGTGGGAGCGACATCGCCGCCGCGGAGTACAGCCTCAACGGGTCCGCGGGCCCCTGGTCGGCGATGACGGCGTGGGACATCTTCGACTCGTCGACGGAGGGTGCATTCGCCGACCTGGATGCGTCGCTCCTCGGCTGGTCCTTCGGGGAATGCCACGAAGTCCTCGTCCACGCCGCGGATTCGGCCGGGAACTGGGGCCCGGAGGCCTCGTTCGAGGAGTGCACGACCTTAGTGGCTCCCCCCGCTCCGCCGATCGTCCTTTCGGTCGCCCTGCGAGGTGCCTCGTTTTCCGACGTGGAGATTACGTGGGAGGGAACCCCGGACGAGGGCGGTTCCTTCGGAGCGACGGCGTATCGCGTGGACCGCGCCGTGTGGCCCTCCGCAGCGTTTGACCGGGTCGCGGACATTCCTGCCACCGGATCCGCCGTGTATGCGTGGACCGATGGTAGCGGGGGTGATGGGGACCCGAACGTCTACCTCTATCGCGTGTTCTCCGTAAACGCTTTCGGCGCGGAGTCCGCCGATCCGATCCTGGGTGCGAAGTACACGCGGACGTTGGGCGCCGGGTGGAATTTGGTCTCCATGCCGATTGTGCCGTCGGACCTCTCCGTCCCCGTCGTGTTCCAGACGTTGGACTGGACCGTGGCGCGCACCTATGACGGGAACGCTGCCGATCCATGGAAGGCGCACGTCGTGGGAGCCTCATCCGACTTCGAGACCTTGGACCCGTCCCTTGGAGTATGGGTGAACGTGGTGGCCCCGGAGACGTTCACGGTCGCTGGGCTCCTCCCCAAACAGCGGTCCGTGGATCTGGTCGAAGGGTGGAACCTCATTTCGTTCGCAGGCCTCGCACACTTGGGGTACACGGTCGGAGACCTCCGGGCCGCCGTTCCGGTCTCGATCGTCGAAGGGTTCGACCCCGACCCACCGTACTATCTTCGCACCCTGTCGGACGAGGAGGACCTGTCCCCCGGATTCGGATACTGGGTGTTCGCGCTCCGAGCGGCAACGTGGGAAGTGCCGTGATCGCGGAGGAACCCGTCCGTGTCGTGCGTCCTTCGTATTCGGAATTTGAGGAGAGGACCCAGTTCCGGAGCTGGCGTCACGCAGGCGCGATGTTCTGGTTGTGGCGGAAGATGTTCTTCGAGTCGTACTTCGCCTTGACCTTCCGCAGCCGCGCGTAGCTTCGGCCGAAGTTCGCCGGGACGCGGTTCGCATCGTCCCCGGCGGCGAAGTTGATGTACCCGCCCTCCTCCGCGTGCGGCGCGAGGTCCCGGTAGTACTCCTTCACCCACCGCGTGTTCGCCTCGTTCTGAGCGGGGTCGGGCCACATGCCGGCGATCACCGTCGCGTACTTCGCGTCGCGGTGCCCGAACGCGGTCGCGCCTGGGGCGACGTCGTGCACGGCGCCGTTGATCGGATAGATGTGCATCGTGGAGTTCACGACGGGGATCTTCGGCCCGTGCTTCGTATGGACAGCGATCGCCTTGTCCGGGAGCCCCTTCGCGAAGACGGCCTTCCAGTAGTGCTGCAGCCCGGGCGGCACGAGCCCGTCGAACGCGGCGTTGATCGCGGGGTACGGCATCGGTCCGACGGCCTCCGCGACGACGGGCGCCGCGTCCCGTAGCGGAGCGATCGCCTTCTTCGCCTTCTCCGGCGCGCCGGTCCAGCACGCGACGAGCGCGCAGAACGTATCGCCGTGGCGGTCCGCAGGAATGAACGGCAGCGGCGGGGCGATCTGCCACGCGAAGAACGCTCCAAGCTGCCGGGGCGCCTTCGTGATGTACGCGTCGTAGGCTCGCATGACCTCCGGGGCGTCCTCGACCTCGAAGAACATCGGGCCGGCGACGACGTTGGAGACGGGGTGCAGGCGGAACTCGAAGCTCGTGACCACGCCGAAGTTCCCCCCGCCGCCGCGGAGCGCCCAGAACAGGTCCGCGTGCTTTTTCTCGCTCGCGTTCACGAACGAGCCGTCCGCGAGCACGACGTCCGCGGACACGAGGTTGTCGAGCGACAGTCCGAGCCCGCGGGTCAGGTAGCCGATCCCGCCGCCAAGGGTGAGGCCCGCGATCCCCGTCGTCGAGATGATGCCGCCCGTGGTCGCCAACTCGAAGGCGGCTGTCGCGTGGTTGAAGTCGCCCCACGTGCACCCGCCCTCGGCCGACACTGTCTTGGCGGTTGGGTTCACGCGGATGCCCTTCATCCGACTCAGGTCCACGACGAGGGCGTCGTCTGCGGTCCCGAAGCCCGGCACGCTGTGGCCGCCTCCGCGGACGGCGACGCTGACCCCCAACGCGCGGGCGGCCTTCACGGCCGCGATGACGTCCGCGACGCCCGCGCACCGGACGATGACGGACGGCCGCTTGTCGATCATTGCGTTGTAGACCTTTCTCGCCTCGTCGTAGCGTTCCTCGCCGGGGACGATCACCTCGCCTCGGACCTGGGTTTTCAGATTGGCAAGTACCGGTTCGCCCATTCGGACACCTCCCCACCTGGGACGGTCGGGGTCATTGAAGGAGCGGATTTAACCGTTCGCCCCGGCGGCGTCGCGAGTCTCGCTCAGACAGGTCGCATCTGCTGCCATCGCATGACCACATCCTGGTGACTCCGAGCGTACGCATCCGGGGGAATTGTCGCGGGATCGTGCCATCCGAGTTCGGCGTACCAGGGCGGCACCCTGAGCTGGAGCCCTTCTGGCGGCATCGCGTCCACGAGGAACCATAGGTCTGAGTGCATGTTTCCCGGAAAGTCCCGCGACGGGTACGTGTCCACTTCCACGCGCGGCTCCGAGTATCGCATGCCGGGGAGAAGGAGGACGTCGTCTCCCACGCGCTTGGCGGCGTCCCGCGGATCCTCCCCGAACTTCAGGTGCGTGGCGGGAATCGTGAGCCCCTTCCCGTGCACTTGGCGGCGCCTCGTATCAAGGCCCGTGAGTTCCTCCAGCTTCGGGTCGTCGGCATACTTTCCGAGGAGAATCTTCCCGTCCCTCTTCACGAAAAGAAATGCGCACACGCACATACCGCCCGGGGGGAGGTGCCAGAATCCGGAACGCGGTCCGCTCTTGGAGAGCCACAGGAAGGGGCCTTCGCCGGACATACATCCGGAATTATCGTTCGTTCCCAAGAAGGTTGGCCCGTCACCGCAGGCGAGAACGGACTCTCAATCCGAATCAGGACATCGCCGCCAGCCCAGCGCCCCGTACGCTAATGGCAGCATAGCTTGATATAATGTGGGGACCGCGTTCCAATGTTTGGTAGTAGCCGGCGAGTCCCTCCGCGTACGAGGAGACTCGCATGTCAGACTCAGTCGAAACGGCTTCGGTGTGGAGGAGTGCTTGGAGAAGTGCGGGAAGGGGTTCGAACGGATTTCCAGTCGGGCGCGCTTGGTGGGCCGCGTGGATCTTGGCGGCCTTGGTGATCCCGGCACTGGCGGGCGTCGCGAACGCGCATGGAAATCCGCCTGCGGGTACTTATCCGCGGTTCGAGCTTGGAACGATGGAGACATCACCCTTCCCCAGCAACTTGTGGACAGTCCGAGATCACGATCAGATCACAGGACTCCGCGTCTCGTTGCTGAAGCCCGACTGCACGGTGAGGCCTTCCGACTGCGAGGATATCGATATCCTCAACACGCTCGATGGATTCAACCTGCAACCTCGGATGGCGATCCCCTTCAACGGGGCCATCGACCCGTCGTCGGTGACCTCAGACACCGTCGTCCTCCTTGCAATTGATGACGACGACGATCGAGGGCGGGATCGAGATCACGGCGGGCGGGAACGCGGCGGCAACGACGACGGGACGAGGATCGGGATCAACTGGATTGTGTGGGACCCCTCGACCCGGACTCTCTTCGTCGAGTCAGATCAGTTCCTGACGCAGGCCATGCGCTACGCCCTCATTGTCACCACCGGCGTACGCGACGCCGCGGGCAACCGCATCGTGGCGAGTCCGGAATTTGCCGCCTTCCGCCACGGGGATTCAGACGACGACGATGATGACGAAGACGACGATGATGACGAGCGCGGATCGGGAGATCGGAGAACGCGTCGCTACCGGGAGGCGATTGAGGACGCCTTGGACGCCGCGCGTCGCGCCGGAATCTCGAAGAAGAAGGTCGCGGTGGCGAGCGTGTTCACGACGCAGTCTACCACGGGTGCCATGGAGCGGATCCGCGACTACGTGCGCTCCCTCCCGGCGCCCGTCGCGGACTTCGGGCTTGGAGCCGGTGGAGCGCGAACCGTGTACTCCTTCTCGAGCGTCAAGACGATTCAATTCATCCAGCACACGGGGGTCTCCCCGGACACGTTCACGACGGTCCCCATCAGCCTCAGCGCCTTCGCGTTCGTGCCGGGGGCCGTGGGTTCGATCGCCTACGGTCGCGTCTCCGCGCCGAACTTCCTGAGGCCCGATGTGACCTTCAACGTCGTCGGCACCGAGGACGGTGTGCCGCCCATCACGGCCATGGAAGACCTCTACTTCAACATCCAGCTGCCCTCGGGGCCGGAGCCGGCGAACGGCTGGCCCTTGGCAATGATCGGGATGGGCGGCGTCGACAACAAGGAGCGGTTTCCCACGCTGCTCGCGCCCACCCTCGCCAAGTACGGCATCGCCTCGATGACGATGAACGCGGTCGGGCGGGGTCTCGGTCCGCTGAGCACGAACAAGGTGACGCTCCAGGACGGTTCTTTCGCCACATTCCTCGCGGGCGGACGGAGCAAGGACATCGACGGCAACAAGGTCATTGGGGCTCAGGAGGGCGGGCTCGCGCGGGACCCGTACGAACTGCTCAGCCGTCGCGACGCCATGAAGCAGACGGCCATCGACCACATGGTCCTCGCCCGCGCGGTCCAGCTGGGCATGGACGTGGACGGCGACGGCGCTCCGGACCTGGATGCCGACCGGATGTACTACCTCGGCTGGTCCTTAGGCACCCAGTTCGGCGCCCCCCTCTTGGGGGTCGAGCCCGCCTTCCGGGCCGGCGTGTTGAATGCGATGAGCGGCCCGCAGATCCACCTCCAGCTCTTGGGGAACCAGAGAGACATCGTCGGGAGGGCGCTCGCGGGCCGGACTCCCTCCCTGATCAACGTGGGAGGCATCGTGTACAACGAGAACTTCCCGCTTCGAGATCAGCCCCCGCTCGTCAATACGGTCGCCGGTGCGATTGCGATCCAGGAGTATGTCGACCGGAACGAATGGGCTATGCAAAACGGGGAACCGGTCGCCTACGCCGCCCGCCTCCGGACATTCCCCCAAGGTGACGACGATGACGACGACGATGATAACGGCGATGACGACGAGGACGACGCCCGCGTTCGAGGCCTTCTCATCCAGATGCCGAAGGGAGACCAGACCTCCCCGAATCCCGCCGGGAGCAGGGTGATCCGGGCCGGCGGCCTCGAGGCGTACACGACGTACTACCGCCACGACCTCGCGTGCGCCGCCAACCCCTGCACGACGGCCGCGCGGAAGAACCCCCACCCGTTCCTGACCCAGGGGGTCCTTACCGACTCGTACTTCGCTGCCATCTCACGGGGCGCGCAGGAACAGGCCGCGCAGTTCCTCGCGAGCGATGGCCTCGTCGTGATCCACCCGGAACCGGCGGGGCTCTTCGAGGTCCCGATCGTGCTGCCGCTGCCGGAGGTCGTTAATTTCATCCCGTGAACGACGGCACGAATCAATGGCGGGCGGACACGCATTCACCCGACGGAGGGCCATGGGTCGCGAGCAGCATCAGCCATCGCCTTGGCGGTGTTGGCGGCGACGACCCCCGCGCATGAGTACGCCACCGCCGGCACGTACGTGACGACGCTCACGGTGACGGACGACGAGGGAGCCCCCGGACCTCGCGACGCTCTCCGTGACGATCGCGGTCGACCTCCCGACGGTGGCCGTTACGGGTCCCGACCAGGCGGGCACGATAGCGACGACCTTCTCCTTCGACGGCTCCGCGTCGACGGACGACCACGGGATTGTCGCGTGGCGGTGGGACTTTGGCGACGGGAACACCGCGACCACGGAGACGGCCACGCACATGTACGCGACGAGGGCCACGTTCACGGCCATCCTGACCGTCTGGGACACGATCAACCAATTCGACACGGACACGCTCATGGTCGGAGTCGGGAACCGGCCTCCGACCGCGAACGCGGGGTCGGACCAGCGGGACATCATTGTGGGCGCGCTCGTGACCCTAAGCGGGACCCTCAGCGCCGACCCCGACGGGGACCCGCTCACGTACGCGTGGACGAGGATGAGCGGGCCGGCCGCGACCCTCGAGAGTAGGGGCACCGCGACGCCGACGTTCACCCCGACGGTCGCGGGGACCTACGTGTTCTCCCTGACCGTGAGCGACGGCACGAGCGCGTCCGCGCCGGCCACCGTGTCGATCGTCGTCGCGCCCACGATCCCGCCGGCGCAAGATGTAACCGTCCCCGTCGTCGTCGGACTCCTCGCCCTCTTGGTGACCCTCTTCGCCGCCGCTCTCGCCGCGCGGCGGCGGAAGCAACCCGATGAGGAAGCGGGAGGCGAAGCAGAGGAAGAGCCCGAAGAGGAGGTTAGGGCTGAGCCGGGCGAGGAGTCTGCGGGCGTGTCCGAGCCGGACGAGGACGAGTTCGAGTTGTAGCAGGCTTCGCCCGAAGGATGACCATCCCGAATCAGAATCGCATTGAGCGACAATTGGTGCGATGTCTAGACCTTCGCGTCCTTCCACGCGAGGAACTCCTGCGCCATCTTCACCGCCAATTCGAAGTTGTGTGCCGCGATCTGCTCGATGTTCACGCCGAGGGGCACGGGGTGCGGCGAGCCCTCGACCGCGTCCCGAATCTTCGCGAGTATCTTCACCGCCACCTGGAGCGACGCGACGCCTGGGCGGACCCCGCGCTGGAGCAGGCGCTCCTCCGTCTCGGGCGTCACGGTCGCGCCGAGCCACGCGAGGAACTCGACGTCCTGGTAGTCCGAAACGGGCGCGAAGCTCAGCAGGACGGTGGCGGGGCGCACGCCCTCGAACTGGCACGCTTCCCCGTACTGCCGAAGCGTCGTTGCGATCGGCTCCGCCTCGAACAGGACCTGCGTCGTGAAGAACCGGCTCCCCGTCCGCGTCTTCCCGACGAGGCGCGACACCTCGTCCGGCCGCTCCGGGATCGCGATGTTTCCCGTCACGGTCCCCGCGTACGCCTCCGTCAGCTCCGCGAGCCTCGCGTTCGCCTCCGCGACCGTCGGCCCTGGATACCTCACGCGGCTGCTACCCCCGCCGACGAGGACGAAGTTCCTCAGCCCGTACGCGTCGAGGCTTTCCTTGACCCACTTGTCGAACGCCGCTACGCCCTTCATGTGGACGACGACTTTGTTCACGATCGGCTCGAGGACGCCCTCGAGGTTCAGCAGCCCCGCGAACCGCCGCGGGTCCATGTTCCGGTAGAACGGCATCCCTGCATGGTTCTCGTCCAGAACCTCGGGGAGGTTGACGGCGTCGAGCTCGGGGATCGTGCGGACCGCCTCATGCACCTTCTTCACGAGGTTCCGGACGGACTTGTCGCTCGCGCGACCGTGGGGAGGGACGACCTCGAGGACGAGCGGGAAGTCCCGCAGGCGATTCGCGAAGACCATCGGCGCCCGCCACGGACGCACGGGTTCTAACCCTTTTCGGGACCGACCCAGGGACCTTGAAGCCATGGCGGGCGGTTGCACCAGGGAGATGCCGCGAGCGCCCGAGGGATGGCGGCGAACGATTCGTAATGCACGAACGCGAATCCGCAAGGGCAAGACCGACGCTGCGATCGCGATGCTTCTGCCGGCGCTCCGTTGGCGGTACGATACCGCGAGAAACGAGGCCGTGGCGCTCCTCGGGTCGACCGAAAGGGCGGCGGAAACGCTTCTGGACACCCTTCGATCTGCGGAGACGGCCGTTGAACGGCGGGCAGCCGCGGACGCCTTGGGTTTGATGAAAAGCCGAAGGGCGGTTCCCCCGCTTGTGCACGCGCTGAGGGATCCCAACATGATCGTTCGCCGATCCGCGTCCCTCGCACTGCTCAGGCTCCGAGCGACAGAGTCGGTGGCCCCAATCGCGAATCTCCTGCGCGACGAGTCCGGGGGAGTACGGGTGATGGCGGCGAACGTCCTGGGAAGGTTCGCAGACCGCGCGGCCGCCCCCGCGCTAATCCGGGCGATGCGGGACGGAAAATGGTACGTCCGCCAAGCAGCGGCACGGGCGCTCGGCGAGCTCCGCGATCCCCGCGGCGTTCCGGCGCTTCGGAAGGCCCGAGCGGATGCTCGGCCTGCGGTGGCTCGCGCGGCGGGCGAGGCCTTGTCGGCGATTTCCCTGCGCACGTCTCGGCGGCGTCCTTAGACCCGATCACGGTTCGCGGATCCGACCTCGAGGGACTTCGCCCACGTCCCCAGGGTCTCGAGGGCGGCGATCGCCCCGCGGAATGCATCTCGCGCATACGGCGGGTCGCGTTCGACCCGTTCCCAGTTCGCCGCAAAGTCGAAGAATCGGCGGACCGCTGTCAGGGAAGGATCGCGGGACTCCAAGTACCGCAACAGCTCCGTCGTCCGCATCCCAAGCGCGCGCTCCGGGTCGCCAGAAGCGCGGATCGCAGCGGAATACGCGCGGCCCTTGACGAACGTCCCCGCGAGCCGGACGTACGCCGCGAGCGAGGTATCGGGCTTGTCGAGAATCCGCCCGGTCAGCATCAGAACTTCGCCGGGGATTCCCGCCAAGTTCCGCGCCGCCTGTCCCACGAAGTCCGCGTCTCGCCAGTTCGTAAGAGCGGGCGGCGGCTCCCCGTAGACGACGGCATAGCTGCCCGGGACCGCGGGCGTCCAGTCCTCCGGCGGGCGGTCCGCGCGCAAGAAGTACACCTGGAATTGGCTCGCGCCGGCGTCGCGCGGGGTCATGCCGCCGATGGCCTCCTGGAAACGCAGCGCGTGGTCGAGAGTCGGCGTCCGGTCGCCGACGAGCGCCTCGGGATCCACAAAGGCGTGGATGTCGAGGTCCGAATAGCCGAAGAGGAAATCGCCTTTCAGCGCGGACCCCTTCACGATCACGCAGCGCAGGGCGTCCCCGAACGTCTCGCGGCATGCAGCGACGAGGCGGGCGAGCGCATCCCTCAGCTTCGGCGGCAGGGCCTCAAGGGCCATCGGCCGGGGATTCCTGAATGTCCTTATCCTTTCGCTCTCAGAAGTTCTGCGCAGAGCACGACCCCGTAACCGACCGACACGTCGCCCGCATCTTCATAGGCCCGAAGTCCGCTCGGCCTCCGATGCTGACCGCGGAGGAGCGGATCCTGCTCCACCTCCTCGCCTACGTTCGCCGAGGGGAGCGCTTCGAGGTGCCGTTCGTAATGACGCAGCAGGGGATCGCCCTCGCGGTCAGCGTACGCAGGAGTCACGTCTCCGCCGTCCTCGGGGAGATGGAACAACGCGGATTCCTTACGAAGCGGATGGCGCACATCGAAGCAGGCGGTCGGCGGCGAAAGGTCTACGTCCTTACGCCGGCGGGGGCGCAGGCGGCGGAGGCCCTGCGGGCGCGTCTTGCGGCCTCGCGCGTCCGCGTTCGGTCTGGCGGCTCCGAGCAGGTCTTGGAGCTCTCGAGGGCCCTTCCACTCGCTCCACGGGGGACGACGCTGCTCGATCTCGCGCTGGCAGCGATCGACGGCGTGATCGACCTCGAAGCGTCGCGCGCGCGTGCGCCGCCGACGATCTCGGCCCCGAGGCGATTCTACGGAAGGTCCCGCGAGCTCGCGGCGGCGCGCGAGTTCCTTCGCTCCTCTGCCGTGTGCCTCGCGGTCCGCGGGCTTCCTGGGGTGGGCAAGACCTCGTTCCTCGCGCGGCTCGCAGACGGCGCGGACAACGTGACCCTGTGGATTCGAGTGACGGAATGGACGACCCCCGAGCAGATCCTGGCAGCGATCGCCGCGAAGCTCCGCGAGGTCGGCCGCGCGATCGACACGCAGCATCCTGTACCGATCGACGAGATGCTGACCCGGATCGCCACGGAGGTGCGCGACCTTCCCCTAATCGTCTTCCTCGACGACGTCCACAAGGCCCCCGAGGGATTGGCGGGACTGCTGACCCAGCTCGTTCGGGCGCTCGGCGGGACGCGGGCGAAGCTCATGGTCGCCGGGCGGCGGATCCCCGCGTTCTACTCTCGGCGCGAGGTCAGCCTCGAAGGCGCCGTCACGGAGCTCGAGATCGTCGGCCTCGACGAGGCGAGCGCCCTGCACCTCCTGCAGGACCGGGGCGTCCCCGCGGACCGACGCGCGGAGCTTGTGACCGCGACGAAGGGCCACCCGCTGTTCCTCGAGCTCGTGGCGGCGACGGGCGGGCGGGAGACGGGGGACGTGCGCGAGTACCTGCGAGAGGAGGTCGCCTCGAAGCTCGACGCGCGGGAGCAGGAGGTCCTCGCGTCGTTGGCGGTACACCGAGGGCCCGTCGCGATCGAAGCAATCGCCCCCGAGGTCAGCGACGTTGGCCGCCTCGAGGCGCTCGCGGATCGCTCCCTCGTCCGCCTTGGCGGCGGGATGGCGGACATGCACGACCTCCTGCGCGAGTTCTTCTACTCCCGCCTGACCAACCCCCAGCGCCTCCGGCTCCACGGCTTGGCGGCGTCGCACTACGAGGCGCGCGCCGACCCGGAGGCGCGCGTCGAGATGCTGTACCATCTGATCCGGGCCGGACGCTCGAAGGACGCGGCCTCGCTCCTCGGCGGGATCGGTCGCTCCCTGGCGGCGAAAGGCCTCCAGGACGACGTGCTCAAGCTCCTCGGGCTCTTCGACCTCCGCGCGCTCGACTCCGCGGACCGCGTGCCGCTCCTGCTCCTCCGCGGGGAGGTCGAGTCCACGCGCGGGGAGTGGCCCAGGGCGCAGGAGAGCTTCGACGAAGCGCAGACCCTCGCCGAGGACTTGGGCGACCGAAGGGGCGAGGCGCGCGCGATCCTCGAGCTCGGCGTGATCGACTACCGCCGGGGGGAATTCGCCGCCGCACGCACGCGGTTCGACCGGGCGCTGGCGGTCGCGGGCGAGGCGGAGACGGCGATCGTCGCGCGCATCCTCAACGCGCTCGGCATCCTGGAATGGCAGGCCGGCAACCTCGAGGCCGCCGCGAGCTTGTACCGACGCAGTCGCGAGGCGTACGAAGCCATCGGCGACACCGCCGGCGTTGCAGGCGCGCTAAACAACCTTGGAATCCTCCTCTGGCAGCAGGACGACGTCGACGGGGCGCTGTCCCAGTACGCGGACGCGCTGCGGCTGAGCGAGCAGCTGGACGACCATCGCACGGTCGCGATCTTGTACAACAACATCGGGGAGGCGTACCGCCGGAAGGGCGACGCTGCGAACGCCGCCAAGTTTTACGAACGCAGCCTCGAGCTGTCCGAGAAGCTCGGCTTCCTCTGGCAGATGGGCGAGGTGCACCGCAACCTCGGACGCCTCCGTACGGATTCGCGGGGCCTCGATCACCTCCGGCGCGCGCTCGCGATTTTCGAGGGGCTCGGCGCGCGTCGGGACCGCGACGAAGTCCAGCGTCTTCTCGTCGACCGGGGAAACTGAAAAAGAGAGCAGGCGGGGGACTCCCGCCTACGCGCTGAGCACGACGGTCTGGACCGCGGCCCCGTCGTTCCACAGGATGACGACCTCGTACGCGACACCTGCAGAAATCCCCGTGAGGGAGAACGTGTCGCCGCCCGTCACCTTGCCTTCGCCGCCAAGGTCCGTGTACCGCAGGATCAGACCGCCTCCGCTAATGTCGACGCCCGCGGCCAGATCGGTCGCCGGAATGGCGGGATTCCCGTCCGCGAGCACGGTCACGCGGAACAGGTCCACGTTCACCGCGGGGGATGCCTCCGTCACGCGCGCCCGGCAGGATGTCGCATCGCACCCCAGGTCCTGCATGGTCACGATGGGCCGGATGATCGGCTGAGGGCCGATGAGGTTCGTCACCATCACGTACAGCACCGCCGCCAACACCACGGTGATCGCTACCATGAGGATGGTTGCAATCACCGGAGACACACCTTCTTCGTTCGTTCGCATGTTTTGTCCTTCTGGCGGCTCGTCGCCGCCAAACCTCCGTGGACCTCGTGGATGAAAGGCGTGCGCGCGACATGTCGCGGAGAAGTCGCTCCGGGTCATGCGTGGAGTCCGCCGCCAAGCCGCGCTAAGAAGTCACACGATAGATGGCAGTTTAGGTCTGGCCAACACTACTCGCGTCGGTCGCGTTTCGACCGAGTCAATTCAAGAGCGGACCAATACAGGGCCGTTTTCGTCACGGTACCTACAGGTCCCACGTGCCGTCCGCCGTGGATTTGGCGGCATTGCGCGTGGATGCATGAATCTCTTTAAGTGCCGACGCGGAAATGCGGGCCCGGGATGGGCACTCAGCGAGTCGCACTCTACGCGCGCGTCTCCACGGAGGATCAGGCGAAGGAAGGTTTCTCCCTCGACGCGCAGCGCGAGCGCCTGCGCGCGTTCTGCCGCGCCCAGGGTTGGACGGTCGCGCAGGAGTTCGTCGACGACGGTCACACCGGGAGGAACGTGAACCGTCCCGCCTACCAGCGGATGCTCGCCGAGCGCGACGCGTGGGACAAGATGCTCGTGATCAAGATGGACCGGATCCACCGCAACTCGCGCAATTTCATGGAGATGATGGACGACCTGCGCGAGTGGGGGAAGGACTTCGTGAGCGCGACGGAGTCGCTCGACACGTCCACGGCCATGGGACGCTTCGTGATGGACATCATCCAACGGATCGCGCAGCTCGAGTCCGAGCAGATCGGGGAGCGCGTGTACATGGGGATGGCGCAGAAACACAAGAGCGGGGAGGGTCTGAACGGCTTCCGCCGGCCGTACGGTTACCGCTACGTGGATGGGACGCTGTGTGTCGAGCCCGACGAGGCGCGCATCGTCCATCGCATCTTCGAGGAGTACGCCGCGGGGCGCGCTTTCCATGCGATTGCCGCCAAACTCAACGACGACGGCGTGCCCTCGCAGCGGAACCGCCGATGGAGCAAGTCCGGGATCCGTTACATGCTCCGCAATCCCGTCTACGTCGGCAAGATCCGATGGGACCAGAGCGTCCGGGACGATTCGCACGAACCGATCATCGACCAACGATTGTGGGAGGCCGTCCAGGGGAGGAAGGTCGAGCCCGCGATCGAAACGGGTCGTCTGGCGGCGG
>Ga0209341_10000939_pt1 | contig 29641 bp, 25 predicted proteins | sample RifCSP13_2_FD_184020 | JGI IMG/M metagenome (GOLD analysis project Ga0209341, IMG submission 184020) | Soil microbial communities from Rifle, Colorado - Rifle CSP2_sed 13_2 (SPAdes) (version 2) | ecosystem: Environmental > Terrestrial > Deep subsurface > Rock core/Sediment | place: Rifle... | reverse complement strand
GGACATCAACCCCTTGCCAGCGTAAAGAATGTCCAATTGAGTATTGGTATATTTCCGAATCTCAGCGATTTGCCAGTTTTGATAATCTGTCAGCGCCTGGACATACCAGTCATAAAAGGCCAGGGGCACCGTGATATCTCGCTCCTGACCGTTTGTTTCACCCGCTCGCTTTAACCACAGGTCATCGAAAAAATAGGTACCGGGTGCGTTCCCATCCATCTCAACTTTGAGGTAGCGGGTTGTGGACCCGGTTACCAGACTTCCTGACTTATCGCTCCATGTTGTAGCATTGGATTCCAGCTTGCTGAAAGGCGCACCTGCTACCGGTTGACTGTTGGCATCATATTGTGTAAACAGGATGCGAGCTTTATTAGCCCCGTCCGCAGACTTTAGCCACCCACCGAACTGGTAAGTCACATTCGGTTCGATGCGCACAAATTGGTGGATGCGATGGGGTGTGTCTATCGTCAGTTTCAATGCCTGGCTGCCTGTGTGAACATCCTGCGTGGTCAGCTCGGCGAGGATTTCATCTTCGGAAGACCAGGCAAAGACAGAGAAGAATTGATGTACTTGTTCAAATCCTGGGTTGACGACGAGTTGGCCGCGTCCTTGCGAACCCGGGTTGGGATCGATGCCTGGGCGCCAGCCGATCACCGAGGCTGGGATATGCGAGTCGGCGGGATTCTGCGCGTGGAGATCGAATGCCCAATAGGAATTTGGATGACCATTCCACTCGGGGGGTGGGTAGCGGATTTCTCCCAATACGCCACCTCCTACTCGCACAGAATTGAAATCAGATGGGTTGAAGTCCTGGAAAATGCGCGCCAGGTAACGGGCAATCAATGCACGCGCCTGGGGGTTGAATGCTGCATTGATGACCCTGTAATCGCCTGCTGTATTCGGATCTGGGTCATAGCGATCGCCAAACTGGTTGAGGTAATACATGTCAGGGTATTGAGTGAAAACCCAATCTGGTACATAATGATAACCTGGCACCAGTTGAACAAACCAGCCTTCGGCTTTCAGCTGGCTAAGGATTTGTTTCATATGGTCAATATACGCCTGGTCGTAAATTCCGTCTTGTGGTTCGTAATATTTCCAATGTAGCTCGAAGACAGTCGCTCGTACCCCGCGCGCCCACTCGTCAGCGTAATGCTCTCCCTGATTATTGATCACACCAAACAGGTAGCGAAATCTGCTTCCCGGTCCTGACGGAAAACAACCATATGTCAGTTTGATTTTCTTGCCTGGCATATCCTGGTCCAGGTTCTTTTGCGGGGTTCGTGGGGAGGAACTCACCATGGGATTTGTTGTCAGAGAGAGGGCCACTGGTAAGATAACCAGGATATTCAAAATGACGTGTATTGAAGTTAAACGGGAGGGCCGGCTAAATATCATGTGGTCATTTCCTTGTAGATTTTTTCATACTGCTGAGCGATGTCTGCCACATCAAAATGTTCCTGCACAAAGGCAGTACCGTTACGCCCGAATTGTTGGCGTAGCTGGTGATCCTTTATCAAGCTTACAACCGCTTGCGCCAGGGCATCCGCATCTCCGGAGGGTACAACTAGACCGGCTTTATAATCATTTTCGATAGACTGATCTAAGAGTTCGTTCATCGGGGGCAGGTTAGAGATTACGATAGGTACACCTGATGCCAATGACTCGAGCAGGGTGGTTGGGATGTCTATTTTATTGCGCATCGACATCAAAGGTAATACGGTTAAATCACTCGCTCCGATTAAAGCGCGCATATCGGTGACGGTGTTTAAGAAACGCATATGTTTCGCCAGCCCATTTTGGTTCAAACTATGCTGGATTGAGCTTTCGCGTTTCTTGTCAGCCGGTGAACGTAAACGGCAGGCACACAGAATCTGAACTTCAGGGAGCTCTGTTACGATGGCAGGTAGCGCTTCTAGGAGGATCTCGATCCCATACTCGGGCGCATAATGCCCTGGGTAAAGCAACACAGGTTGTTCAGATAATCCCAGGCGAGACTTCAATAAATCCGTTTTGAAATGCAAATCTGCCCAGTTTGCCACGTCGATCCCGATGGGAATATAGGTTACGTTCCTTAAACCCAACTTCAGCAGGACCTGCTGAGTGTGTTTTGACAGTACGACCAGACGGTCAGCGAAGAATAGATTCGGATGAGGGGGATCCTCTGCGGAAAGAGCCGGTATGGTATGTAATGTCGGGCGACGTTTGAACTCCGGGAGTATCCGGCTAAACAAGGACGACAGGGAGGTGGGCCGATAAACCAGGTGATAGAGGTCTGGTTGTTGATAGGGGTGGGGGGCAACTCCGTTATCTGCTGCGAAGGAAAGAAAATTCCAAAATACCGATGCTTTTTGAACCATGGATGGATGGCGACTACGGTATACTGGCAGCGGATCAAGGTTATCTCCGGCGGGTGGCTCACCACCGTGCATGGTGAGCACTCGAAAGCGATGCATGGCTAAGGCCTGAGTCAGGGTGTAGGCCAGATTCTTGTCCCCCTGATCCCAAGGTGGGACGAGAGGAACAGATGTCAACATAAAAATGTTCACTTCAGCGCCTCATCGAATAACTTCAGCGCCATGCCCGCCGCATGGTCCCAGGTAAATTGAGCCGCCCGCTTTCGGCCGGCGGGGGTCAATTCCTGGCGCAGCTTTTCGTCACAAAGAATCAGTCGTAGCCTCTCGGTTATAGCATGTTGGTCGTTCGGATCGACCAACAGTGCCGCGTCAGCTACTACTTCTGGTAGTGAGAACGAATTGGCGGCTAAAACAGGTGTGCCACAGGCCATTGCTTCGAGCGCGGCTAGACCAAACCCTTCTACCAGTGAGGGGATCACGAACACAGAAGCCAGTGAGTACAGGCCAGGTAAGTCTGCTTCAGGGACCCAACCCAGAAAACGCGTTCGCCCACCAATCTGGCGTTGGTTTACAGCAATTCGCGCCTCGTCCGGAAAGCGCGGATCCGTGGTACCGATGAAAACCAGCTGATGGGGGATGCTTGTTGCCAGGTCAGCAAATGCATGAACCAGCCTTACCAGGTTCTTATGCGGCCGGCGAACGCCAACTGACAGTATAAATGGTCCGGCAAGACCATATTTTTCTTTGAGGTGCCGGCGGACCTGCTCATCTTCTAATGGGCCAAAGTTGGCATCTACCCCTCCAGGAATGACAGCGATCTTTTCCTTAGGTATTTTATAAAAAAGAGACAGGTCAAGCGCGGTCGCCCGGGAAAGAGTCAGAATGCGGGTGGCGCGATGGGTGCTCAAGGTCATCATTAATCGATAGTAAGGACGCGCCCATCCCCAGGGCATATAAGCCGGGTAACGCTCGAAGATCAGATCGTGAACTGTGATGACAAGCGGGAGGCTTACCAAAAGTGGGGACGGGAAATAAGGCGAAAAGAAAATGTCGGCGCGGCTGCGGCGTAGAATTTTGTACCATTCGAATTGTTCTTGAGGCCGGTATAATGGCCAAGGACCATTATGCATTTCGACATTAGGCCGCTCGCTAAGTTGACGCCAGTCAAATCGACTGTCTGGTTCCTTGCCGCGAAATACGATGAAATTGCTTTCTGGAGCGACGTTGGTGAGGGCTTCGAGCAAGTGGAATGCAAAGCGGCCAATACCGTGGTAGCGATCGTTGGTGTATCGAGCATCAAACGCGATCCGGTCAGCTACCTTCACGGCTAACCTCCACTTTTGGCTGGATTTCAGCTTGCCAGCGCGGTGAGTCCTTTGAAGGTTGCGTGGGCCGAGGTGGGTAGTATAGACGAATCAAGTAACTTGCAGCTGCAAATCCGACAGCAACTATACCCCAAAAGACTATCCATAGGGTAAGACCAACTTGCAAAGCACCGACGAATCCAGCCCTTGCCTGTCCAAAGGAGCGCCAGTGAGCGCGATTGGTCGAAGTTAGTTGAGGGAGGGTTGAGACGGAGCCTGGGTAATCGACCCGGTAAAGGATGATGGAACCATAACTATCACCTTTGGTCACATAAATCAGTTCTCCTTTTTCCATGATCCAATTGGCTAACTCTGGTTGGATACGCCCATAATGAGAGAGTACGTCCTTAGGAGCCAGGACAAAATAATGAACGCCCATTGCCTGGGCTTCCCCCGGGGTGGAAGCATCTGTGATAACTCGATCCGGGAAAAAATAATGAAACTTGACAGCATCGCCGCTCGCATTTAGGGGCTTATCTTCGGGGAGCAATCGTTGCACTTGGTTCGTGAGCTGAAGGTAACCATTATCGATGCCGATCGCATATGCTCGGATCCAATTAACCAAGTTGTATGGCAAGATTATTAACAGAAGTATGGAAGTAATTAACACGCGGATGTAATCGATCTTTTGCCACCGCTTTGGGGTTTTAATCTCGTTGACGTTTTCAAACTGCATAGTGATCGCACATCCAACCAGGAGGGTCGCCGGCACTAGTAACAGGTAGAAGAACTGATCATTACCACTACCAAATAACGTGATAAATCCGTAGAATGGATACAGTGCCAAGCCTAAAACGCCAAGCAACCGGCCGGTGCGAGTGTTCCTCCCTCTTAATAATATCCATATCGTCGCGACGCCTCCCAGGGCAAGGATGAGATAGCTGCTCCCATAGTCTGCCAGCCGTTGAACCAATAAATCGGTCAAGGAGATGCCAGGTCGGTTCCAGCCTGTCAGTTGGACCAGCCCAACCAGCCGTTTTATGGCAAGCATTTTTTCGTCCATAAACCTTGCCCAGTATCCAGTGGTCAATACCCAAATCGGGTAAATCGCATAAGTCAGCCCTGCTAAGACGATAGTAACAAAGGGTGCCAGATTTCTGAGGGACATTCGCCGATGAATCCAAATTGCCCGCCAGATTTCCCACAATCCAAAAAGTGTAACCGCTACCAATGTGACAAAGGTGATCTCTTTGGCAAGCAAGGCCAGACCTAGCAAAAGCCCTGCAAGAATCGCCCGGGGTAGCGTCGTGGTTGATCGTCTCCCCTCACCGGTCAATAAGATGGCTATCCCAACCAAAGCCAACAATGCAGCGATAGTTTCTAGCATCGCCCGCCGATTAATCCTTAGTCCGAAGGGATCGAGGATAAATAAAGCTACAAGCAGCAACCCCAAATAGCTCCCCCTCAGTCGTCTCCCTAACAGGTACAAGGCGAGTGCAGTCATCCCCGCGAGAAATGCGTTAAGAAATCGCGCCTGGTAGACCGTATTAAAGATGTCGCCCGCGCTATATAGCGGAGTGGTTGGATCGCCCGTGATAGAGAAATAACTCCCTTCTGTTAGAAAGTATAGCGGTGGGTGGACGAGGAAAGGATCGCCGCTATCCCATACTAACGCCCCTTCACCACTTACACGGATACCAATTCGAGTGTAGATGATTTCATCGGTGAAAATGTCTGGTGCCTTGTCTAATCGCCAAGCGGTGGCGCTATACGATAATATAAATACCAGGAAACCAATCACCCATGGGGAGATGGTTTTGAAAAGTCGAATATAATCTCGCGATTCATTAAATCCGAATCGGTTCATGTCATTTGAATGGATAATCATCCCGCCATCCCCAGGCATAACCCCAGGCGACAGCATAGGTGCTAATTGCCTTGAGAGGGCGAAAACCAAGTTCCCAGCGCGGATAACTCAAAGAATACAAGACGAAAATATTAGGAAGCAACCATATGGACGCAATCATCAGGAACGCTAAGCGGTGCCATCTAGTGGGCAATTTAGGCCCGATCCGCTGTTCAGGGCGGCGCTGGGCTTCTTGCCCATAACCCTTTCCATACCAATAGAACTTGTTAATTAGTGTGCCCAGGTTATCTGGAGCTGGATGTTCGACATATACCTGGGGTACCATCATAAAACGATAGCCAAGTTTGCGTATGCGGTAAAATAAGTCTGTATCCTCACCGCTGGTCAGGTCTTCCCGAAACCCTCCAGCTTCAACAAATAAAGATCGGTGCATAGCACAACAGGTGGTGGTTATCAAAGAATGGCCATAGCCGCGCAATGGTGGGTTCGTCTCTAAGGGTGCCAGCGGAATCGGATTGACGGTGCGTGGGATCTCCGTGGCAACCCGGCGTTGAAACCAGCGGGCGTCCTGTGGCAAAGTACGCGCTACACCGGTTACGCCAATCGCTTGATCTGCCAAAAGGGGTTTTAAGAGGTGTTCCACCAAGTGTGTTCCGCCAAGTAAGGCATCGTCATCGATAAAGACCAATATTTCACCGTTGGTCGCAGATACACCTTGATTCCTGGCGCGACCGCTCGGTTGCACTCCCTTTACCACGTAGATTTCATCTGGAGGCCAGCTCTGCGCAGCCAATGAATTTTCCAATTGACTGGCATTTCCATTAAGGCTTGGAATAACGGCAGCAATCCGAGGGCGGTCTTGAATCATACCTCTCTCAGCCTCCCAATAAGACGTTCACAAATTGCACAATCTGCTGCCGAATAGGGAAATTCGAATCCACTGGACGCCGCCAATATGTGCTCAGCAGTGCAAGGCAATAACCGATACCAGCCAGACCTAATTTCACTGCGGCAGCGGTCCTTTCCCCTTCAGGTAATTTGAACAGGAGTATCCCCAGGAAGGATAAAGGCAATCCCATTCGATAGAAGCGCCGGAGGATCAAATCTCGGAGTTTATGGAACGAGAAATCGTATTGCGCGAATATGGCTGGGGATAGGCCGATCAATGTCACCAATCCAGCGGCAAGGAGTGACAGGGCTGCCCCGATTGTGCCCCAGCGCGGGAGCAGCATCACAAGGACAACGATCTGGACGATGACTGCAATACCTGTGATCAAGGCTGGTCGCTGGCGGTCTCCACCGGCCTGGATAACGCCGATGAGTAACGTTGCCAGTGACAACAAAGCGGCACCTGCCGCTGCGATGCGCAATGTGGATGCCACCTGGAGGTATTGATCTGGAAAAAAGAGCGTGAGAGCAGCCTTCGGCGCCAGGATCAAGACCAGGGAGATTGGCAGTAACAGGCGCGTCCAGACCCTCAAGGGCGCCCCGATATACCCGGGCGCCTCATGACTTTCTCTTAGATTATCTTTTTTCGCCGCATAGGAAAACATTACCAAAATTAATGACTGGGCTATAAAAATTGGCGTGCGAGCCAGGATAACGGCGGCCTGATAATGCCCTGCCAACTCATTACCTTGACCTGCTGGTGCCAGGATCCGTAATCCAAGGAGATCCAGGTTCATCATCAGAGCAGGTCCCAACATTCCCAAGAAAAGAGGTAAGGCGGCAGGCACTACCTTGATGTCAAACCAACCTTTTCCACGCCAGAATTTTGATGGTCGGATGATCCAAAGGCTATGGAGTAAACCAGCGCCAGCTCCGCAAACAAATCCAATCATTACCCCAGCCACACCAAATCCAGCTTTAACCAGTATCAGCCCGATCGCAGCTTTAGCGATGGCCTCTCCAACCAGGTTGACAGACAGTGGGCCGAATTGGTATAAACCGCGCATTGCACCGTTGAGAACAGCACGAAAGGCTAAGAGCAACGTTGCCAGACCTACTAAGGGTATAACCAGGTGGTATTCGGAACCCAGAGGCAACAACTTACTGAGATAGGCGAACCATAAACCTAGCATAAGCATGAATCCCAAGATACAGTTGGCGACCAAGGCAGTACGGAAATTACGGAGGGTTTCATCTGTCACACCTGAAGTAGCCACTTCGTGAGCAATAAGCCAGGCGAAACCCGATCCCACGGTAAGGCCTAGTGTGAGCAGAAGTGATTGTGCCACCCCTAACATCCCAAACTGAGCTGGGCTGAAGAACCAGCTCAACGCTACTGAAAATCCGTAGTTAATGACGGAGGTGACAATAAATGCAGTTATAATGATGGCACTGTGGGTTGTGGATTTGCTCATCTATTTACCAGAGGCGATTAATCACTATAGCCTTTTAATATTGGCTGGGTTGGGGGGTCGATGACATATACAGGTTTTGAAAGAGACTTGGTTGTCACCTGATTAAAAACCCTCTCGTAACCGAATATAACGCGATTCCAAGAGTACAACCTTGCTTTAGCCTGAGCCAGGCTGGCGAGGTGGACGCGGAGAAGGGGGTCATCCCGTAAACGGATAAGGATCGCTCTGAGCGCTTCGGGATGTCCAGGTTGGAAGGTGATCCCTTCGTTACTGATCACGTCGGCGACGCCGGGAAGATGTGATGCGACCGGTACCAGGCCGGCTGCCATCCCCTCTAACAATGCGATCCCAAACGCTTCTGAACGCGACACAGAGGGTAAAACGATCACATGGGCTTGTTTGAGCAAATGAATCATTTCTTCATCTGTTAAAGCTCCCCAAAAAGTCACGTCTGGCAAGTTAAGGTCTCTGGCTTGGATTTGACAAGCTCGGGTGAAGTGACCGTTCCCAATCACCGACAAACGCACATCTGACAAACCCACAAGAGCATTGAGCAGGACTGGTAAACCCTTATAAGGCCTAATTTGTCCTAAATAAACAACAGTAAACGGCCCGTCTTTATTTACTGGGGTTACAAACCGGTTAAAGTCCACCCCCCATGGAATGACGGAGAGATCGGAGGCCGGGACGTAGCGAGCCAGACGCAAGCCATAAGTGGGGGTTGTTACGACAACGTGATCCGCATTACACGCCAACCGTTCCTGAAAGATGTTATAAGCCCAGATCAGGGGTCGCAGAGGCAGAATCTTAAGATCGATAGGGGCATGGTGGGTATACACGAGGCGGGGCCGAGGAGATCTTAACCCGCGTAAGCCCAATAGGAGGAAAACGTCACTAAATGTTGGAACCGGTCCGTGCAGGTGAATTACATCATAATCCGATAAGCGAGCCTTGAGATGGCCAAGTTTTAAAAACATAGACGACAGGCGTATCTCTCCTCGTTCCATCCGCGGAATGTCATGAATTGAAATCATATCTACCTGGTGGCCGCGATTTCTCAAACCCTGGCTAAGCTTATCAGCCACCCTTGACACACCGCTTAAGATGGGAGGAGTTTCGGATATGATAATCAATATTTTCATGGGTGTTTTGCTTACCCTCCATCTTCGACGAAGATCGAGAGCTTATTATTGGTTCAGCAACACTGAACTTAAAATAATAATAGGATAACGAGAACCTGTTGGTTCTTGCAGTGTCTATAATTATTAACGGAAAGGTGTAATAAATGTGATGGCCTACCTAAAACGTTAATTCGCTCTTAATATATTCATTTCCCTATGCCTGGAATAAGAATTTGACATCCCTTATCAATCCGTTTAGAATTACAATAGTAGTTTGAAATCGGATTACTAAGGTGTCTCTTTGATGGATTTATTGTCAGATTTAATCGCTCTCGGCCTGACAGAGTACGAAGCGAAGGTATACATCGCATTGGTGCGCGATCACCCAGCGAATGGTTATCAGCTGAGCAAAAGAACAGGCGTGCCTCGGTCAATGGTATATGAAGCCTTAGGACGTCTGAATGCGCGCGGCGCTGTGCTCAAGTCTGGAGACAGCCGCGCCATGCTTTTCCGGCCAGTTCCGCCAGAGCTGTTATTCGAGCGTTACGAGCGTGAACATCACCGGCTGATAAAGGGATTGCGGGACCGCTTGCAGGTCTTATATACTGCTCGAAAAGAGGACTTGCTTTGGTCAGTCAGTGAACAGGGTGCAATCTATTCCTATGCAACAAAGATGATCAGTAGTGCGCAACGTGAGATTCTACTCGTACTTGACGATCAGGCTTTGAATGTACTTTATCAGGTAGTTGACTCTGCTTGCGGAAGAGAACTTCACATCGGCGCTTTATTGACTGGTACAGGGGATTTGAATTGCGAGAATGTTGCTCGCCACCCTCCTTTGGAGAGTGAATTGCAGGGCTTGAATAATACGTTGGTGGTTGTTGTCGATGGGCAGGAATGCCTGATCGCTAATACGGAAATCGGAATGACAGCCACAATTACTACGAATAGGTCGTTTGTTCTCCTGGCGCGCCAATTCGTCTGGATGGAGCTATTTGCTCATCGCCTCTATAAACAATTGACACCAGAGTTGATTGCTCGCCTTGATGATCAGGATCGCCGCATATTCGAAAGCTTTCACACGGATGGATAAGATGGTTTTAGAAACCAGAGATTCACACCACGACGTTCGCCAAAAAGAATTCCTACATCACACCCAACGCGACCCTCACCGGCAAGCCTCATTTCTCTCCGACATCATCCTGGGTGGACAGGATGGACTGGTGAATGTCTTAGGCGTTATCCTGGGCGTGGCAGCCGCAACAGGCGATCCGAGGATTGTAATGGTGGCTGGTCTGGCAGCCACATTTGCAGAATCGGTCTCGATGGGGGCTGTCGCCTATACCTCCACCCTGGCCGAGGCTTCCTTCTATGAGAGTGAACGCGAACGTGAATATCGCCATGTCCTGGCAGTACCCCACTTAGAGCGGCGAGAAATCCATGAAATTTACGCCCAAAAAGGTTTTAAAGGCGAATTGCTCGAACGCATCGTCGACACGATCACTGCCAATGAAGACGTTTGGGTGGCGGTGATGATGGCTGAAGAGCACCAACTGTCACCAACCAGCCGGGGAAACGCTTTGCGATCTGCGCTGGTTGTTGGGTTAGCCGCGGTGGTGGGTTCCCTTATCCCTCTGCTTCCCTTTGTCTTGCTGTCTGTCAAAGCCGGGATTGTTGTGTCCATTGTCATATCGGCTTTGGTCCTGTTTGTGGTTGGAGTGTTTAAGGCACGCTTGACGGTAGGCCACCCTGGCAAGAGCGGGTTAGAGATGGCGATCATTGGCACTGTCAGCGCGCTGGTAGGGTATGCGGTCGGGGCCTTGCTCAAGTTACCGGTGACGCCGTAGATTGGATGGTTTATGGAGTGGGATAATTGAAATAATTGTAAGCCGCCTCTGACAGACTGGCGACCAGTTCCGAGGCGGGCTCCCAGATCAACTCTGGTGATTCGTAAACAAAGATTGCCAAGACGTAGTTCCCGCCGGGGGTGTAGACAATGCCTGCGTCTCCCAAGGTGTTCATCACGCCGAAATAAGTCACCCAACCGTGCTTGTGAGCTACTTGAGTGCCATCCGGTACGCCGGCTTCGATCAATAAGCCGATATTATTGCGCGTCAGGTAAGTAAGCATCGTCTGGCATTCGGCTTCTGTAAATTCACCTGGGAAGACGGCCATCAATGCTCCCCCCCCGGTTTGATTGCACTGGTAGATATCTTCTAGCAGCATGCCGATATCTGACAGGGTAGTCTGGTTGTAGATATCCGGGTCAGTATTCAGATCAGTGCGCTGGTTGGCTGGAGTTTGGATGGCAGCCAGGAGCGGCGCGCCGGGATAAAACTGCCCAGCCAGGAAGGTATTTTCCAGTCCAAGGGCGCGCATGTCGGCGGTAATTTCGAGCGGGGCGTTGGTCCGATCGATCACGCGCTCCATCAACCAGTCGGCGGGGTCATTGCCAGATTTTTCGATCATCTCCACAAGAAGATTGACGGTTTCGGTGTCCGGTTCTTCTCCAATGCGGCGGTAGGCAGATATCATGATCGGGATCTTGATGATGCTGGCTGCCGTGAAGGCCAGGTCTGGCTTGGTGGGCAGGTCTTCACCCTGGCGGTAGATGAAGTGGATCTCCTCTTCAGTTTGAAGATTTAACAAATACACTCCAACAATCCCCTTAAATTCAGCCAAATCGATGGTTTGTTTGAGCAGCACCTCAAGATTTTGGAAAGATGGGCGTGAGGGTTGGGTACGCTGCAAGGGAAGGTCTACCACCCGGCGCGAAGTCGATCGCAGAGCGTTCTCAATCAACGAAACGGAGCGGCCGATATCTAAAGCTGTCCCTTCCTGACCAGCCTGGAATTGAACTGTTCCTACAGCTGGCATGGCAGGGGTTGGGGGTTGATCGTAGCGGGAGGAGATTTCATCCCGCAGGTAGGTGCGCAGACGGTCTTCTGAGAACGTGGCGCGTAAGGGGATTTCAGCAGGCGGTGAGGATCTTCCCCACAGATAATTCCAGAAATCAACCCAAAAAGACTGCTGGCTGCGCGCCAGATCGGCAGCTGCCAGCATGGTTTCCAGGTCAAGCTTAAATTCAGCTGCAGAAGGATCGATCAGGATAATGTTATTCTCGTAATGCAACTCAACCGGAGTGGTGTTATAGGCTTCTAACAAGCGTTGGGCGGTCGCGGCTCGATCAAGGCCTCCAACGGGGACATCGGCAATCGCCATACCTTCCGGAAAGCTGGCTCGCAACCGGCTGAAGCGCACCAATTGGAGAGTCAACAAGATAATCGCGCCAAGGATCAGGAGCAGAGCCAGCCAACGCAGGGTAGAAAATGAACTTCGATTTCTCATAACGAGCGAAAAGTATATCATAACTTATGGTATGATGCTCAATCGTGGAGGTCTTATGAGCGAGCGTTCAAAGCGCCCTTTTCTACCAACCGAACCTTGAGGAGATCTCGATTAATGCAAACGCTCCGGCTATTCATTCGTATATCACGACCTCTCTTCCTGGTTGGGGGGGGATTGGCCTATGCTTTAGGAGCGGGAATAGCCCGGTTTTTAGGGACACCCATCGATTGGGGAGTGTATCTCCTTGGCCAGGGGTTTGTTACCATCCTTCAACTCAGCGCTCACTACCTGAACGAGTATTTTGATGCCCCGTCGGATGCGAATAATCTAGCGCGAACCCCTTTTTCAGGTGGAAGTGGAGCGATTGGGGCTGAGAAGTTGTCTCGCAATGTTGTCTTACTGGCTGCAATAACAGCTCTGACCGTTTTAGCTTCGTTGGCAGTGTTGATGATCGAGTATGCTCCGGTCTCTCCACTTCTTTTTCTGGTCGTAACCTTAGGCTTCTTAGGAGCCTTTTTCTATTCCACACCGCCGATTAAACTGGCCTCATCTGGGTATGGAGAACTGACCACATCGATTCTTGTCGCTTACCTGGTGCCAGCCTTCGCCTTTATCCTCCAGGTCGGAGAACTACACCGCCTGGTGGCGATGGCTGCAATCCCGCTCACAGCCTTGCATATGGCGATGATGTTGACCTATGAACTGCCCGATTATGCCTCAGACCTCAAACACAATAAGCTAACCATGCTGGTGCGCCTGGGTTGGGAGAGGGGGATGGGCTTACACAACCTCCTGGTCTTGTTCGCCTTCTTTATCTTAGGGCTGGCAGCGGTTTTTGGGCTTCCGCTGGCGATTGTCCTTCCTGCTTATATCCCTTTGCCATTAGGTCTGTTACAGATCTGGCAGATGAGGCGGATCGCGGCCGGGGTGAAACCGAATTGGGCTACGTTAACCCTGACTGCAATCGTCTTATTTGCCAGCGAGGTTTACCTGTTAGCCTTCGCTTTCTGGACGCGATAACCATTTTCTTACTACCTTATTTTTGAAATATCCATCAGAGATGCCAGAGTTCTTACAACTCCTCCCGCCAGTTGAAGCTCTTGCCCGACTGCTCGAACATCTTCCCCCCAAACCAAGATCAGAAGAAGTCGAAACCAGCGCAGCCCTGGGACGGGTGACAATCTTCCCAATGCTCGCGCCTCATCCATTGCCGGATTTCCCACGTAGCACGGTCGATGGCTACGCCTTACGCGCAATCGATACCCATGGGGCCAGCGAGTCGCTGCCAGCCTATTTATCTGTGATGGGTGAGGTGATTATGGGGGTTCAATCGGCGTTCACTATAGATGCAAATCAATGCGCGCTCATTCATACCGGGGGTATGTTGCCCAATGGCGCTGATGCGGTTGCCATGGTCGAAACCACGCAAAGCGTGCGAACCGGTGAAGTAGAAGTGCTGCGAGCCGTGGCCGTCGGTGAGAATGTCCTGCGGGTGGGTGAAGACGTAAACACAGGGGAGGAAGTTATCCCAGCCGGGGTGCGCTTACGACCGGCTGAGATAGGTGGGTTGATGGCTCTGGGGATCACCCATTTGCCGGTTGTCCGGAAGCCACAGATCGGAATCATCTCGAGCGGCGACGAAGTCGTGCCAGCAAACGCCGAGGTGCACCCGGGCCAGGTGCGAGATGTCAATTCGTTCACGCTCAGCGCCCTGGTTGAGCAAACCGGAGGCATTCCGGTCCTCTATGGGATCATCCCTGACCGAGTCCAGGCGTTGCACGATGTTGTAAGACGGGCCTTGGAAGAGTGCGATGCAGTCGTAGTGACTGCGGGGTCTTCAGCCAGTGTAAGAGATCTCACGGCAGAAGTGATCGACTCCCTGGGACCGCCAGGTGTGTTGGTGCATGGGGTCAACGTCCGCCCCGGAAAACCAACTATCCTGGCAGTTTGCACCGCGAAAGAAGTTCTGCCACCAAAAGCGGTGATTGGCCTCCCAGGTAACCCGGTCAGTGCCCTGGTGATCGCGGATTTGTTCCTCGTGCCAGTGATTGATAGGTTACTAGGGATCGACCGTCCCCGGCTTCGTCCAACCCTCCAGGCCGGTCTGAAGATCAATCTCCCCTCTCAAGCCGGGCGAGAGGATTGGGTGCCAGTGCGTCTAACCGGCGGGGATGGCATCCTTGAGGCTGAACCGATTTTTGGGAAGAGCAATCTGATCTTCACGCTGGCCCGGGCGGATGGATTGATCTGCATCCCGGCGGACGCGACTGGACTGCATGCCGGGGAAGTTGTGGATGTTTTCTTACATTAGAACTTATTATGAAGAAGTTATCCATCGTTTTTCAGACGCTTGTCCTGATCTTGCCTTTATTATTCAGTCAGTCTGGCCAGGAGTTGCCGGATCAGGTCACCGTACCGATTCTGCTTTACCATCACGTGGTGGCAGAAAATCACCCTGGCCGGTATTATGTGTCGCGCGAGAACTTTGCGGCTCAAATGAGCAGCCTTAAGAGTTGGGGATACACGACGATCACGATCAAACAATTGGTGAGCACGCTGACCAAAGGAAGTCCGTTACCCGACAGGCCAGTTGTAATCACCTTCGACGATGGAAACCTGGACGTTTACGAGCAGGCTTACCCGATCATGGAAAAATTAAGTTATATTGGCTCGGTGTATGTTGTTGCAAACCGGCTCAACACGGATGGTTTCTTGCAAAAGGAACAATTAGAAGAAATGGTCGCCAGCGGTTGGGAAGTGGGCAGCCACAGTATGACCCATGCCGACTTAGTTCGCAACCATGCCCAGGTGCGCCGCGAAATCCTGCAGTCGCGCTTGGATTTGAACGAACTGTTAGGAATTGAAGTTGAAACTTTCGCCTATCCCTTTGGCCTGACAGATACCTATATTTCTGATAAGGTCCAGGATTATGGTTATCGCGCTGGATTGGGCGTGGGAACGGTCTCGAACCACTCCCTTGGAACGCTGTATTATTTAAGCCGCAGGGAAGTCCAGGGGGGATTTGAGTTAGACGATTTTGCCAGTCTGCTGCCCTGGTCAAAACCACGTGCCCCGGCCAACCATAAGAAAATTATTCCGAAGTAGAATTAACCGGACTTTGAATTATGGTGTATCTGCATGACATCCCACTCCCAGAAGCCTGGGCAAGATTTGAAGAGGCGCTGAAATCGGTCAATTTATGGGGGGGTTTAGGGGTTGAGGAGATCCTGCTGACGGAGGATGCCCTGGGACGAGTATTGGCTGAGCCTGTGTGGGCGAAGATCTCTTCGCCTAATTACCATGCCTCGGCCATGGACGGATTCGCAGTCCGCTCCAGTGAGACAGATGACGCAATCCCTGCTAGTCCGTGCACTCTAATCCGTGGCACGCAGACGGCTTATGTCGATACTGGTGATCCATTGCCATCCTGGGCAGATGCAGTCATCCCGATAGAAAACGTCGAACCAATTGAAGAAAGTGGCCGGCTGGCGGCGGACGCACGCCACCCATACGCGATTCGCATTCGGGCGGCGGTAACTCCCTGGAGCCACGTCCGGCCGATGGGAGAAGACATCGTGGCGACGCAACTGGTGTTGCCAGCTGGCCAGACCATACGTCCGGTAGACCTGGGCGCCATTGCGGCTAGTGGCCAGGTAATTGTACGGGTAGCACGCAAGCCAAGGGTGGCCATCCTACCAACCGGCAGCGAACTGGTGCCAATTGGCCAGGCGGTACGGCCTGGCGACATCATCGAATATAACTCACTCGTCATGGCGGCGCAGGTTAACGCCTGGGGTGGTGTGGCGAGGCGCTACCCGATCGCGCGCGACGATTTTATGGAAATTAACCGCCGGGTGCAAGATGCTGCCCGGGATAATGACCTTATCTTGTTAAATGCTGGCTCCTCAGCCGGATCTGAAGATTTTTCCGCGCGAGTGATCGCGGGGCTCGGGCAGCTATTGGTGCATGGCGTTGCGGTGCGACCCGGACATCCTGTGATCCTGGGGATGATCCGGAAGGATGGTGGCTCCCTGCCTGGTGAGGATGTCCAATTGTCGCAGGTGAATAATCCAAAACTCTGGATTCCGATCATCGGAGTTCCTGGCTATCCTGTTTCGGCTGCCTTGACCGGCGAGATTTTCGTCGAGCCATTATTGGATGTCTGGCTTGGCCGGCCTCATACCCCTCCCCCCGTAACCCGGGCAACCGTAACCCGCAAAATCACCTCGCCAGCTGGAGATGATGACTATGTGCGCTTCGCGGTTGGCAGAGTAGGAGACCGCGTTTTGGCTGCGCCGCTGGTGCGTGGGGCAGGGGTGATCACCTCCCTGGTGCGGGCTGACGGCCTGGGGCTAATCCCGCGCGGTACGCAAGGGTTGCCAGCCGGGGAAGAAATCGATATTCGCCTCTATCGTCCGCTGGTCGAAATCGAGCGCACAATATTCGCCATAGGCTCGCATGACATTACCCTGGACCTCCTGGCACAGTTCCTGGCGGCGCATGAACGCCGGTTGGTATCGGCGAACGTTGGAAGCCTGGGTGGCCTGGTGGCATTAAAGCGCGGCGAGGCGCATCTGGCTGGTTCCCATCTGCTCGATCCCCAAACTGGTGAATACAATCTATCCTATATTCCCCAATATTTACCTGGGATTCCCGTAAAAGTCATCGCTCTGGTGAACAGGGAGCAGGGATTGATTGTGGCGAAGGATAATCCGAAAGGAATCCGATCATTAGCAGATTTAGTGCGTCCGGAGGTCACGCTGGTCAATCGACAGCGGGGGGCAGGGACGCGCGTGCTCCTGGATTACCATTTGGATGCGTCAGGTATTGCGAAGGAGTCAATTCGAGGCTACAATCACGAAGAATATACTCATCTCGCCGTGGCTGCTGCTGTCGCATCAGGAAGGGCGGATTGTGGCCTGGGGATCGCTGCAGCGGCTAAAGCCCTGGAAATTGATTTTATCCCGATGTTCGCTGAGCGTTACGATTTGATCGTTCCCCGCGAACATTACCAAAGCAGCTTGCTCCAGCCTCTCTTCGAGGTTTTAAAAGACCGGGTTTTTATAGAGGCAGTCGCGGCCATGCCGGGTTATGATACAACGATTATGGGAACCACGATCGCGGATTTGAATCCATAATCAGCTGCTCGCATCCCGTGGACCACGGAAAGGGATTTTACCATTGAGCACAGAGGTAACCGTAAAAAGGAAGGTACATTATGTCCGTAACAGCCGGAACACTCGCTCCTGATTTCCGCCTGGCGGATGAAACGGAAAAAGAGCACAGCCTTTCCGAATATCTTGGAAAGCCGGTCGTGCTTTATTTTTATCCCAAAGACGATACCCCTGGCTGCATTAAAGAGGCATGTAATTTTCGAGACGATTTCGGTGCCTACGAAGAGGCCGGTGTGGTTATTTTGGGGGTTAGCCCTGACTCGCCCAAATCCCATGCTAAGTTCAAGGCGAAATACGATCTCCCCTTTACACTGTTGGCTGACATTGGCCATAAAGTTTGCCAGGCGTATGGGGTATGGGGGCGGAAAAAAATGATGGGCCGGGAGTTTGATGGGGTCTTGCGAACAACCTTCCTGATCGGCAAGGATGGGCGGATTTTGGAAGTCTTCGAGAACGTCAAACCGGCCGAGCACAGCCCAGAGATCCTGGCTGCCTTGAGTAAAATCTAACAGTCGAGTTTACCCCGCGTGTATCTCTATTATTTACGATTATTCAGAGGTGAAACTTTGATCAGAAGAATTTTGATCACCATCGCTCTGATCCTCACAGGGTTGCTCACAGTGACTGCCTGCGGAGGGGCGGCTGCAGTTGAGACAACGGGTGCCACGGAATCTACCAGACCTATGCCGCCTGAGGAATACGCCAGCCTGGCTAATCCGTATGCCGGAGATAGTGACGCCGAGGCAGAAGGCGAGAGCCTTTACCTGGCCGATTGTTCCTCCTGTCATGGACCAGCTGGCCGGGGTGATGGCCCGGCGGCGGGTGGCCTGGATCCGAAGCCCCAAAATCTGGCAGAGAATCAAGGGATTTTGAGTGACGCCTACCTATTTTGGCGAATCTCCGAGGGTGGTTTAATGGAACCGTTCTATTCGGTGATGCCATCCTGGGCGGGGATCCTGAACGAAGAACAAATCTGGCAGATCATCTCGTTTCTGCGGACATTAGCGGGATAAGGGAGGCCGTTTGTTGAGAGATTTTGGATGGATTTCAGGTAAAATTGGAGCCGTGAAACCGTTCTTTGAAAGGTTCCGCTATCTTCGCCTCGAAAATTCCCAACTGCAGTCCCAAGTTGGTGAATCAAAGAAGAACGCTGCGGATGCAAATCGCAGGCTTGAAGCCATCCTTCGCTTGAGCAGAATATTCGTCGAAGCCAGCGACGAAAAAGAGGTTGTGTCACTTGTCTTACGGCTTTCCGTCGAGCTGGTAGGGGCGATTGGGGCTTCATTCGTGCCTTTAGATGAACGTGGCCAACCCTTGACCGCTATCAGCTATGGAGAGTTGCCCGCAAAGGTGATGGATGCCTGGATCGAATACCTGGCCTCGCCAGCCGTGCGTCATCGCTGTGAAATCTGTCAGAACCAGAAGGAGTTGACGACTACCTGTCCTTTGATCCAGGCTCCGCTGACAGAATCCCAAGAATCAGCAGATGTGGCTGGCATCTATTGCTTACCTTTGCGGCGTGGGGATCGGGAATTCGGCGTGTTAAACCTATACCTGTCAGAGGCTGACCACCTGAGCCCACAAACCCAAGAATTTCTAGGCGCCATGTTGGCTGTAACCTCTCTAGCCCTGGAAAGCATCCGTCTGCAGCAGCGCGAGGCAGCTGCCCTGCGCCAGCTTGGATCTTTTCGCCAGCGAACGGGCCTGAGCCAGGTGTTGGCCGATTTCCTTGAGAATGTCCGCGATACCCTAAAAACTGATTTCGCATTAATCTTCGTGCAAGACATTCGGGCTGATCTGCAACCGATCCTGCTGACCAACGGCGACTTCCCACCCACCTTGAAATCCTCATTGAATGAGCTCCTGGAAGAGGTGCAGACCACACGCAAGCCATTCGCGCTGGAGGATGTCCCGCAAGATATGGCTGCTCCCCAAAATATCAAAGCTCTGCTGGTTGCACCGCTATTGCTACAAGATGGATCATTTTTAGGAGCCCTATTTGCAGGAAATGTACACGCACAGGGATTAAATCAAAGGCATTTAAACCTGTTGCTGACTTTGGCTGTTCAGGTCGCTTTGGTAGTGCAGAATCATCGCCTTATGTCTGAGGTCGAATTTGACTCAATGATGTCAGAGCGCAACCGGTTGGCGCGCGAAATCCATGATGGGCTGGCACAAACGATCGGATTTCTCAAGTTGCAGACGGCACAAATGAGCAATTACCTGGCTCGGGACGAACGAGATCGCCTCCAGGAAGCCTTACGGGTCTCCTACAAGGTACTTTCAGACACTTATCTGGACGCCAGGCAGGCTATCGATGGTCTGCGCATCGCTCCGGATGGCGGCGTTTCCGGTTGGTTGGAACAAACTGTGCTTGAATTTCGAGAGAACAGCGGCCTGCAGGTGATACTTAAACAAGCGCCTGTTGCGGTAGAGGTGCGTCCCGAGGTCCAGGCTCAATTGATCCGCATCGTCCAGGAAGCATTGAGTAATATCCGCAGACATGCCTGTGCGAAGCAGGTATGGGTAGCTTGTGACACTGTTGATGACGATTTAATTCTTGAGGTGCGCGACGATGGGCGCGGTTTTACTCCACAGGATGTTTCCATGTCTTTTCACTATGGTTTACAGAGCATGCGAGAACGTTCTCAATTGATCGGAGCAGAGCTCCAAGTTAACAGCCGGCCAGGTGGGGGCACAACGGTGCGCTTGAGTTTGCCGTTAAAGAGCGGAGAATCTATCGGATGAAAAAAGTACGCCTGGTGGTTGTTGACGATCATGCATTGTTTCGGGCAGGCCTGATCAGCTTGTTATCGGGGATGCCGGAGATGGAGATCGTGGGGGAGGCAGAAGATGGAGAGCAGGCTCTGGCAGTAATCGGACGGACGAGACCAGATGTCGTCCTGCTGGATGTCAACATGCCGGTTATGGGTGGCGTCGATACGGTACAGGCTCTGCAATCCTTAGAAGATACTAAAATATTGATGTTGACCGTATCAAAACACGATGAAGACCTTTTCGGAGCGATAGCAGCCGGGGCAGATGGTTACCTGCTGAAAAATGCGGAACCGGATGAGCTGCGGCGTGCTATCCTGTTGGTGGCAGAGGGTAAATCCATCCTATCTCCGGAGGTGACCGGCAGGGTGCTCAAGGTGGTGAGCAGCGCGCGGGGGATTCCACCCGAAGTTGGCCTGAGTAGAAGAGAAATGGAAGTATTGAATTGCCTGGCCAGGGGAATGACGAGTGCACAAATCGCCACGGGCCTTTATATTACTGAAAATACGGTCAAGACGCACGTCCGGCATATCCTTGACAAACTGGAGGCAGCCAATCGTGCCGAAGCGGTCAGCCGGGCGGTTCAATTGGGTTTAATCCGCCAGTAGATTCAACCTTTATCCCACATCAGAAAAAATCGGATGATCAAAGGGTGATTTACGAATCACCCTTTTGTGTTTTTAAAATCCTACCAATTAGAGAATGCCTGGTGAATGACAAATCAAGCTGTATTTGATAGATTATGAAGGATTAATCAGCGAAATGGGAACTCGTATGAATGGATCCAACCAAGGAAAGCCCTGGCGGATTTTAATCGCCTCCAGCCATCCTCTCTTTGCCAAGGGACTGCGCAGCTTGTTAGAAAAGCGGCGGGAAATGGACGCGGTCGTAGTGGGATTGGTATCGTCTATCGATGAGGCGCTAACTGCCCTGGGCAGCTTGCACCCTGACCTGGTGATCGTCGATTACGATGACGAGCGCGTCAACCGGGATGAATTTCTGGCGCGTTTTGTCGAAGGTGAGGGACGATTACGGGTGGTGCTGTTGTCCCTCAAGGAAGGGGGCAGTGAAGCGATTGTGTATGACCGGCGCACGATGGCGGCCTCCCAAATCGACGAGTGGCTAGAGATGTGGAATGAGAACCAGGCACCGTTCATACCACCAAGGGTATTAGCAGGTGAAGGAACTCCGCGGATCCCAAAACCGAAGAGGAGAGACAGTATGAAACATTTTATCGCTGCTGCTTTCGTGGTGATAGTTCTGATGGCCGCCGGTTTGTATGGCTATCAGCAAATCAATTTATTGCCGGATCAGGCCAGTTTACAAGCCGCATCGATCGATAATTTGTTTGGTATTCATTTTAGGGCGATCATCGTGCTATTCGCGCTGATCGTCGGTCTGATGGTATACAGCGTCCTGGTATTCCGCCGTAAGGCAGGCGATACCAGCGATGGCCCGCATATAGAGGGGAACACGAAGCTGGAGGTCGCCTGGACGATCCTCCCCCTGGGCGCGGTGCTCGCCCTGGCTTATGTGGGTGGCATCACCCTGGGGGATACCCAAGCCTTGCCTGACCAGAAGCCCTTGCAAGTCAAAGTTATCGGATCGCAGTGGTCCTGGCGGTTCGAATATCCAGAATTGGGGATTATCTCCACTGAACTTGTGCTGCCAGTGGACGAACAGACGCTTTTAGAACTAGCTTCGACCGATGTGATCCACTCATTTTGGGTGCCAGAATTCCGGGTTAAGCAGGACGCGCTGCCGGGCGAGGATTTTGCCCGGGAGCTACGTGTTACCCCAACGCAGATCGGTGAATTTAAGGTACGGTGTGCTGAATTATGTGGCCGGCTGCACCATGCCATGGAATCCCCGGTAAAGGTGATCGCCCAGCAGGACTTCGATGCCTGGGTGAAATCTAAGACCGTCGCCTGTACAGGCCCGGTGGAATGCGGCAACCTGTGGTACCAGCAATTCGGCTGCCAGGCGTGCCACTCAGTAGATGGATCTGCGCTAGTTGGTCCATCTTGGAAAGGTATCTATGGCAAACAAGAGAGCCTTTCAGACGGGACCTCCGCCCTGGTTGACCATGACTATATTGTGGAGTCGATCCGCAACCCGGGGGCTAAGATCACAGCTGGTTTTCAAAACCTGATGCCAGCCAACATCGCAGCCAACATGAGCGACGACCAGATCGAAGACTTGATCGCCTTTATCGAAAGCTTGAAGTAGGAAAACCAGGAGGAAGAGATGAACTTTTTTAAATTATCGCTTGTACGGGGATTGATCGCTCAATTCCTGGGTACTTTCGTGGGGGTTCTGTTGACCATCATCGTACGCGTGCTGATGGGCTTGCCGGCCTGGAAATCCGAGCCTGTATTCGTCGGTGGTGCGCTGGTTGGCGTGGTCGCATTCATGTTTGGCACCGGTGTGCTTAATGACTGGATCAAGTGGGCCAAGGGTGAGGAGACACCCGAAACTACTCTCGACTCCGGTAGCCTGAAGGGGCTGGCGAAATATCTGCACGTTTCTTATGACCACAAGGTGATCGGGATCCAGTATGGCATCACATCGGTGATGGTTTTCCTGGTGGCTGGTTTATTTGCGTTGATCTTCCGCACCGAACTGGCACAGACAGGTCTTCAATTCCTGACGGAAGATGGCTTTAACTCCATGATGAGCCTGCACGGCATCGTCAATATCGGGGGTATCTTATTAGGCGTCGCCGCGATGTCGAACTACCTGGTGCCGTTGATGATCGGGGCGAATGACATGGCCTTTCCCCGTTTGAACGCCTTTGCTTTCTGGATCAACCTGCCTGGGATTGTCTTATTGATCAGTACCCTTCTGATGGGAGGCGTTGACGCTGGTTGGACCGCTTACCCACCTCTGAGCTCCAACCTGGTCAAGGTGGGTTTCGCCATGTTCTTCCTGGGCGTGTATGTCATCGGGTTGTCGTCTATTTTAGGTGCAATCAATGTCTTGGTGACTACTTTGCGGATGCGGGCGCCAGGGATGAATCTGTTCCGCATGCCGATTTTCGTTTGGTCGGCTTTCGCCACGGCGATCATTGCCTTGACTGCCACACAGTTAATTGGCCTTTCCTTCCAGTTGGTGTTGTTCCAGCGCCTGTTTGGGATGGACTTCTTCAACCCGCTGGAAGGTGGAAATGTGTTGCTGTTTCAACACCTCTTCTGGTTCTATTCGCACCCGGCGGTCTACGTGTTTGTACTGACCGGGTTAGGCGTGATCAGCGAACTTTTGCCGGTGTTTGCGCGCAAGCCGTTGTACGGCTACCGCTGGGTGGCGATGTCGTCCATGGCCATCGCCCTGGTTGGATTCTTCGTGTGGGCTCACCACATGTTTACCTCGGGCATGGCTAGTTACTTGCGAGTACCCTTCATGTACAGCACCTTATTGGTGGCGGTGCCAACCGGAGTAAAGTTCTTCAGCTGGACGGCTACTATCTGGCGAGGAAAATTGACTTTTCCAACTCCGATGTTATTTGTTTTGGGTGCGATTTCGATCTTCTTGCTGGGCGGTCTGAGCGGGCCGCCGAACGCAACGGTGGCCACAGACCTCCACCTGCACGATACCTACTTTATCGTGGGTCATTTCCACGCCACGATGTTCGGTGGATACGTATTCCCGTTCTTTGCGGCGATCTATTATTGGTTTCCTAAGATGACCGGCCGGATGTATAACGAGAGGTTAGGGAAAGTACATTTCTGGTTTATGCTGCTGGGCTTCTATGTGCAGTCACTCACACAAATGGAAGTTGGTTTATTAGGGATGCGGCGCAGGATCGCCGATTATGATCCGGCTTTAGGTATCACCTTCCAGCAATTGCTCATAACGATCGCCGCTTTTGTGATTGCGACCGGAGTCTTGGTATTCACGGTGAATATGATCATCAGTGTGCGCCGCGGAGCGGTGGCTGTGGCTAACCCATGGCGGTCTCGCTCACCCGAATGGCAGATCCCCTCTCCAGCACCGGCGCACAATTACGACACACCTTTCGAGGTGGTTGGAGAACCATACGATTATGGTTTGCCTGGTTCTGTGTATACGCGGGAGAGCAGCGCCCCGGCTGCTCCGGTCCCTGCCCCGGCAGCCGCGGATTGAGGCTAAAAGGAGTTAATTATTATGGAAGAAAGAGCGAACGAAAAAAAGTTAGAACTATTCCGGCTTGGCCTGGTGGTGTTTGCCATCCTGGCAGTGTTAACCATTGGCGAGTACTTCATCGGTGTAATCGCCATCGATTGGACCTGGCCTTTGTGGGGGATCGCCTTACTCAAGGCAGCTTTGATCGTTAGAGACTATATGCATTTGCCTCGGCTCTTAAGCCAGGATGAGGAGGATCACTCATGACGACTCACGTTGATGCGCGCAGTGGTTATCAGTATAAGACGGGTACAAATCGTCTCGGTCTCTGGTTGTTCATCCTATCGGATGCTTTTGTCTTCGGAGGGCTGCTGGTAAGCCGCTTCTATCTGTTAGGCAGGACCCGGCCTGACCTCAGCCAGCTCTTGGGTTTAATTGTGACCTCCATCCTGTTGTTAAGCAGTTTCTTTATGAACCGGGCGGAAACAGCGATTCGCTTTGGGGATAAAAAGGGGTTCCTGAATGGGACTCTGCTCACAATTACGCTGGGGACATTATTCCTGATCGGTGTGGTCGGCGTCGAATGGCAAATCGCGCCTTTTTCGGCGGGTGAGAACGCCGCTGCTTCGATTTTCTACACCATGACGGGATTCCACGCTTTTCATGTTCTAACCGGCGTGATTCTCCTGGTTATCGTCTACCGCAAAGGTCGGAAAGGATTGTACTCCGCGGAACGGCATTGGGCTGTGGAAGCTGCCGCAATCTACTGGCACTTCGTGGATGTCGTCTGGGTGTTCTTTTACCCGGCGTTGTACTTGATGGGGCGGATTGCGAGTTAGGAGTTGCGAGTTGCGAGTTGTGAAATGAAATTGAGACATTATCTCCTGCTTGGTCTGGCGATCTTGATCGGCCTGGCAGCGGCATACGGAGCTCTGGCTTTCGCCCGCCCCCACGTTTTTCAAGGATCGGTGATCGATCCGCCCGTTCAAGCGATCGATTTTACGCTTACCGACCAGAGTGGAAAAGACTTCCGTTTGAATGACCAGAAAGGAAAGGTCGTATTACTCTTCTTTGGTTACACCAACTGCCCGGATGAGTGCCCGGTGACCCTGGCGGATTTCGTTAAAATTAAAGCCAGGCTTGGCGAGCGGGCCGATCAGGTGAAGTTCGTCCTTGTCACCACCGATCCCGAGCGAGATACACCGGCAAGGATGCAGGAATACCTGGCAAACTTCGACCCGGCATTCGTCGGCCTGGTGGGAGACAGTGAGGGTTTGGAGACGGTCTGGGACGCCTATGGGGTTTACCGGGCGGAGGTCGAGGCAGGCAGCGCGGATGAATCAATGGTTGAGCATTCGACGCGGATTTACCTGATCGACGCCAATGGAAACCTTCGAGTGACGTATCTTTTTGGGACGGAAAGTGATTTGATGGCGGAGGATGTCGCCTATCTCATTCGAGAAGGCCTTTCTACCGGACTCACGGGAGTCAGTCGTAGCGCAGCATCGCTGAGCCCGAACCCCGATCATCACGCACAGCCATGAATGCTCGAACTGCACTGCGGTTGGGGATGCGCCGGGCGATTATTCTATTCCTGATCTCTCTGGTTCTGGTTTGGGCTGTCAGCGAAGGCGCCTACCTTTTACAGAAAGACAAGAGTGACCGGGCTGCGCGCCAGATCGAACTCGTGATCCCCGAGGGAACTGCGGCGTCCATCGCAGCGGGGCAGCCGGTGCCTTCACTCCCGGAAGAGATGGTATTCGTCGTGGGGGATACGCTGGTGGTGCGAAACGATGACGTAAGCGATCACCAACTCGGTCCGCTGTGGGTACCAGCCGGGACCAGCGCCAGCCTGGTGATGGAGCAGGCGAACCGCTATGCCTATACGTGTTCGTTCCAGGCTTCTAAATTCTTGGGCCTGACCGTGAAACAAGCCACAACACTCAGTACGCGTTTATCTGCCTTAGGGCTGGCGGTTCCGGCGACGACCGCTTTCCTCTTCGTCTACAGCATCATCATCTGGCCGCTTCAACCGCGCCGAAAAGCTGCCGCCCCTGTCTCTGAACCGGCCCAGGAAAGTCCGTCAAAGCCATGATTCTCGCCAAGCTCTTCAACCGCCAGTGGTGGAAAACCACCTTGCTGGTAATCCTTGCAGCCAGTGTGATGGTCCGTCTTGGGATCTGGCAGCTGGATCGCCTGGCTCAACGCAGGGAGTTCAATGCCCGGGTGGAGGCGCAACTCGACCAGCCGCCTCTGGACCTGAATACAGCCGATGCCGGCGCTGATCTGGGAAGCATGGAGTATCGGGAAGTGATCGTCACCGGCGAATATGACCCTGCAGGAGAAGTGGCCTTGCGCAACCAGGCCTGGGACAACCATATTGGGGTGCACCTCCTTACCCCCCTGAAGATCGCTGGTAGCGATGAGGCCGTATTAGTAAACCGGGGCTGGGTTCCATTGGAGGATTACAGCTCAGGCGATCTTACGCAATACGCTGAACCTGGGATGGTGGAAGTGCGGGGAGTGATCCGCGCTTCGCAGAGTAAGCCCGAAATTGGGGGTAGAGCTGACCAGGTTCCATCGCCGGGTGCAGGGAAATTGATGGCCTGGAACCTGGTCAATGTGCCGGGCATCGCGGCCCAGGAGGCTTACCCACTGCTGCCGGCCTATATCCAACAAGCCCCCGACCCTAAATGGAATTCCCTGCCTTACCGCAGCCAACCGGATCTGGAACTGACCGAAGGGCCTCACTTCGGGTACGCTCTCCAGTGGTTCAGTTTCGCGGCGATCCTGGTGATCGGCTACCCTTTCTATATCCGGCGAGAAGAAAGAGCCTCGATAAGCAAGTCGCGCGGGAGGGGCGAGTACATCCGTGCATTAGAGACGGATGTTTCGGCCTCCATCGAAGAGGCTAAGGAAAAGGTCAATTGATGAACGCATCCAAAACAATACCGGCGACCATTCAACCGGGCTTTCGTACCCTGCTCCTGGCATCTGCCGGATTGACCTTCTTGCTGGTCCTGGTGGGAATCATGCTACGCGCCAGCCAGGCCGGACTGGCCTGCCCTGACTGGCCGACCTGTTACGGCAGGTGGACACCTCCGGCCAGCAGCCTGGGGTTCATCGCTTATCTGCACCGGCTGATCGCTTTATTAGCCGGTCTGTCGCTGGTCGCCAGCTGCGCGATCGCCTGGCGGAGTTATCGCCGCCTATCCTGGGTGCTGAGACCACTGTTGTTAGGTTTGCTCTTTTCAGGCGGGCAGATCCTGCTCGGGCGCGTGATCGTTATTGGCGATCTGCAGCCTGGTACTGTCGCGATTCACCTGGGTTTAGCCCTGATCGTTCTGGGATCCGTGGTTGTTCCGGTTGTTATCGCCCTTTACTATTCAGCCAGAATTAATGACGCTGTGCAGGAGGATCCGTTTGAGGTTCGCTTAGACTATCAGACGCCCTTTGCCCGGCTTTCGTTAGCTACCTTGACAGTTACCCTTGGCCTGCTGATCAGCGGCACCTGGGTAGCCGCCAGTGGCGCCAACGCAGCCTGCAACGGCTGGCTTTTGTGCAAGGGGACGTTGATCCCAGGTGATCTCCCGGGTTGGATCAACCTGATTCACCGATTGATCACCGTCTCCACCGGGATCCTGATGGCCGGGTTATTTCTACAGGCCTGGCGCACCCAGCGCCACCAGACGGCGATCCTGGTCTCGACCACGGCTGCTGGGGTCCTGTTTTTCGCCCAGGTGCTGATGGGCGCGGCCGAGACAGCCAGGCATCTCCCGGATTACCTGCTGGGCTTGCATATCGCCACTGCGGTGGCGGTTTGGGTGGCGTTGATCGTCCAGATGAGCCTGACTGGCCTGGTTGGTGGCAGTCTGGGAACTGAAGCGAAGGAAACAGCAGTTGTGGGCAGGAGGAACGGATTAATCCTGGTGAGAGACTTCTTAATGCTCACCAAACCGGTCGTCGTGGCGCTCTTGCTGGTGACGACTTTCGCCGGCATGGTTGTGGGGGCGAAAGCCTGGCCTGCGTTTAGCCTGGTGCTGTGGACCTTGTTGGGTGGGGCGATGGCGGCTGGGGGCTCGGGGGCGATCAACCAGTATATCGACCGTTTCGACGATATGAAAATGCAGCGCACTGCCAGCCGGCCGATCCCCACCGGACGGCTGACTCCTGGGGAGGGTCTGGCGTTTGGAGTTGCCCTGACGCTGGCTTCGTTCTATATAATGGTGGTCTTTGTCAACTTCCTGGCTGCGTTGCTGACCCTGGCAGGGATACTTTATTATGTATTGCTTTACAGCATTATCCTCAAAAAGACCACCGTACAAAATATCGTCATTGGGGGTGGAGCGGGCGCTATCCCGCCGCTGGTCGGATGGGCGGCCGCCACCGGCAGTCTGAATGTCCCGGCTATGTTCCTGTTCGCGGTGGTATTCATGTGGACGCCGCCCCATTTCTGGGCGCTGGCTTTAGTCCGGCGCAACGATTATGCGCGGGCGGGCGTACCTATGCTGCCGGTGGTGCGCGGCGAACGGGAGACGCGCTGGCAGATTTTCCTCTACACAGTAGAGTTGGTGGCGCTCACCCTGGTTTTACCCCTGTTCGGGTTGGGGGGTGGGATTTACCTGGTGTCGGCCTGCCTTTTAGGAGGGGCGCTGCTTTTCTCGGCCTGGAAAGTCTGGCGAGGGGAAGGGAACAAAGTCGCCTGGAAGATGTACCGACACTCCAGCATGTACCTGGCATTTCTTTTTCTGGCACTCATGGTGGATGCACTTATTTAATAATTAGGACACGGATACCACAGATTTCACTTTTTTTCCGGCGAAATCTCTACTCCACCTTCACAAGCGTCCCCCAGCCCTTTTTATACCAATCCGAATAACCTATATCCGGCGTGGTCCAGCGGTAGATCCATTTGGCGTCTGCATTGCGCAGGTTGACGCAACCGTGACTCATCGGCGAGCCAAAATTATCGTGCCAGTAGGTACCGTGGAAACCCACTCCAACCGCGTGGAAGAAACTCACCCAGGGGACGCCGGGCAATTCATACGCCTCCAGATCGTCGGTCAGGTTTCCATCCCCCATGTGCCGGGAAGGCACTTTAAGCGAGATGTGGAAGTTCCCATGAGGGGTATCAGTGGGAATGCCGTTGGGAGTTGGGCCGTGGCTGGGGATGCCGGAGGCGATATCCGCCTGGAAGACGAGCTGTTCGCCTTCGTAAGCCATTAAAACCT
>Ga0209341_10000936_pt1 | contig 29650 bp, 24 predicted proteins | sample RifCSP13_2_FD_184020 | JGI IMG/M metagenome (GOLD analysis project Ga0209341, IMG submission 184020) | Soil microbial communities from Rifle, Colorado - Rifle CSP2_sed 13_2 (SPAdes) (version 2) | ecosystem: Environmental > Terrestrial > Deep subsurface > Rock core/Sediment | place: Rifle... | reverse complement strand
CCGCTCCGTGTACTGCGATAAGGAGCGCGAAGCCCATCGAAAAGAAGAAGAAACGCGGCCATAGATTATGTCCGGCAGCGACCATAGACCCGCCAGCCAGGAGCGCCGGCAAGACCATCAAAACTGCCGTCTGCCATTCGCGGCGGAGCATGCTCCACAACCCGCTGAAAACCATTGCGCCGCCGCACCCCACTACCAACAGGCCGGAAAAACCAATTCGCAGATTCCGCAATGTCTCGGCGAGCACCCACCAGGGGCTTGTCCACTCGGATTCCAGTGAGACCTCATGAAGCCCAACGCGTAGAAATTCAGGCAAGGCTAGCGCATAGAGCTGCGCAGTTAGGCTTACGCACAGCGTCCAGGCCACGAAAGGTCTCCAGTTGATTGAACCGCCAGGCCTTTTGACTTCCGATCTTCGCTGGGACCAAAGCATCGCCAGATAAACGAGCACGTGAGCTGCGACGACGAAAGCCATCGTCATGTGGCTTAACATTCCGCCGGTCACGGCAACCGAATAAGTTAGCCACCAGCCCCATGCTTGTCGGTCCAGAGCCTCGAGCCAGAGCCAGGTTGCGAGTAGCGAAAAGAACAGCAGGGCCATGTAGCCGCGCGCGTTCTGCGAAAACCAAATGTGGTGATAGGAGAAAGTCATCAGCGCGCACGCCAGCAAGGCTTCGCGAGTTCCCACGACGCGCCGTCCGAGCAGGAACAGTGCCCACAGACTCATCACCCCAAAGAGAACAGACGGCAGGCGCACGGCCCATGCGCTTTCGCCAAACAGTGATACCGATGCGTGAGACAGAACGGAAAACAGAAGATGGTTGTTCTGATCTGGTAGGCTCGTCACTAAGTCACCTAACGGTAACCTCAAATAGTTGAGCAACGTCAAGAGCTCGTCAAACCACAGATCTGTATTCAAATGCCACAGCCGTAACGCCAACCCAAGCAAACTCAGAACTGACAAGACGATCCACGAACGCGTCGTTATCTTACGATCATCAAAAGAACGAGTAGCAGAAGACCTCACAGAGAGTGGAGCACTTGTGCTTGCTTGTTCTTTCGACACCAGCGCCACAACAATCAAGGCCAAGCCGTGAACGGTTAAAAGGATCCGAAAAAATGTTGGGCCCCAGGCCAGAGACCGCGCCGAGTCGCTCACCAACGCACGCTCAATTGCCGCATTCGAGACCAATGCCGCTGTACCTATCAGGACAAGGCCCCCGATCATTAACAGTAGATGAGGCCAGGTTCTTCTCATGTTTCCTTAGATTTTGACTCACTACTGTGATAACTACGTCGTAGCCCTCTAGACAATCATCTCGTAGCTTCAGGCAATCCCTTTAGTAAGAACTGCTGGATCCAGTGTTGGCTCACTATCGCAAACCGGCGAAAACGATCTCGGAGTACGCCGTCTAGGGTCAACGCAAATCCTGCCAGCAACAAGACGGCCAGCACAGATCGGACTGTTCCTAATGTCAGCGGCAACGCCCAGAGCGAGGCTGATACTACGGATATGACAACTACGGGCCGGATCAGTAATCTCACATGACCCCGCAGCTTCAACATTTGGCGTCCGCACCACCAGGAACTCAACAGGATTGCTCCTTCCGCAGCAACCAAACCCATCGCCGCGCCACTTGGGCCTACCCTGGCGTAACCAATGGGGATCAAAATGATCGCCAATAAGGCTCCCAGCGCTGAAGTTAACATTTCCGCTTTCTGCCGTCCGGCAGCAATCAATCCAAAGCGATAATGCCCGCTTATGAACGCCGCGACGCACACCCCCGCGAGCCATTGAAGAGTCGGACCTCCGGGCGCGAACGCAGGACCATACACTCTGGTCATAACTGTTGGAGCGGCCAAGACCCACACTAGGCCTCCGGCCACGCCGAGCCACGCGACCGCGTGCAGCGACTGGGCGATCAAACGCTCGAATGATGCATCGGCCCGTTGCCATGCGCGCGCAAACGATGGAAGCAGATTAAAGTAGTACAGCCAGACAAACGCGTGCGCGGCGACCAGTATCCGCTGGGCGCCGGCGAAAAACCCCACATTTTCCGCCGTTGCGATCATGCCGAGGATCAGCGTGCCACCGAACATCTTGACCACCCAGAACATCTGGCTCAAACCGATTGTCAGACCCTCGCTGAACAGCTGCTTGGTGATGGCAGGTTTTGCTCGAGTGCCTCCTTTGAAGCGACGACGATACATCCACACGCACCAGATAGCCGCGCTGGAAACGCCGGCAAGTTCCGCTACTGCCACGAACAACAGTTGAGCTGGTCCGCGGACAAACAAAAACACCACCGTTGCGAACACTATTTGGCGTATAACTTGCGCAGCGGCCACTACGTGCATTCGCTCGTGCCCTTGAAATACCCACTGCAAAAGGAGGGGCGCCACGAACAAGCTCAGTCCGTATACGAGCAGTAACCGCGTAATAACTGCTGAACGATCCAACCGTAGCGCGAACAATACGATGGCCAGGTATGAGACGGCGGCCAGGATGAACCGCGCGGCGACAATTTCCGCAACCAAGGCCTTCGTACGCTCGGGCGCCTTCGCTATTTCACGCGCGCCGAAGGGACTGAACCCTTGGTCGACAATCAAGCTGGCGCACATCATGACCGCGCCGGCGAACTCTACATACCCGAAACCAACCGGGCCCGCCGTCCGCGCCAGGTAGGCGAACGCCGCCAGAGTGACCACTTTGCTGAGAGTTTCCGCCGCCGCCAGAGACAGAAAGTTTCCCATCAATTTCGACGAATCAGCTTGTTGCATTGTCTATTTTCCGTTCCGGCGGGGGGCGCTGAGCTTATTCGGTTCGCGCGTTAATTGGAGCACTGGCAGAGAGATTTCGTGCCTAGGCTTCCGCCAATCAGCGCGCTCCCCTGCCGGAAGCGGAGTTGCCTTACGCCAGACTTTCGCCCCTACCAATGCGCGGGTCAGGTATCTGGGCTGAAACGTGATGCTCGGCCACAAAAAGATCTCGTTTGTGCAGTAACATTCTTTAGCTCTGATTGAGGCGCGAAGCTGTCGTGCTTCGTCCGAATACCAGATTTCTCTGAACGAGCGATCCCGTATGTTGCCCAATGGCGCGTGGGCCTCGCATACACTCACATCACCGTTGGAATAGATTACTGTACTGAGCACGCCCGCTTTGCAGGGAATCACTTGCGTCTGCTCTTCAGCGGTTTTGACCTTGGCCCACTGAAGCATTGGCTCGACCACGCTGCCGTACCGTCGTTGCTCGCGCGGCGCCCACAGCCTTTTGACATACTCGGCCAACTCGACGTATTCAGCCAGCTTCGGTCCTTGCAGCGAAGGGTTTTTGCGGTCTCCGCGAATCAGCGCCAGGTTGTGATGTGCCATCTTCGGGCAACGCTCGAACAAAAAGGTGGTCAAACAGCGAATCTCATCCATATTGTCTGCTGTAGCTGTGGAAATTGAGTGGATTTGCAGACGTGGGTCTTCTTGCTGCAAATCTACCAGCGCATCGTACGTTTCCATTGCCCTCTTGAATGAATTTCTCGTGACTCGGAATTTGTCATGAAATTCTGGCATTCCATCGAGCGATAGTTCAATGACGAACAGCCGCAGACTTTCCTCTTTGAGCGTCTCGCGAATCTGCTCAACGGTCCTCTCAGTAAAATATCCGTTACTCGGAACATAAATCTCCTTCACCTTGTTGTGGCGGATGAATTGGCGGCAGATTGGACCGAAGTCCTTACGCAAAAATGGCTCGCCCCCTGACAGATTAAGGTTTTCAATCCGGCCCAATTGATGCGACAGATCAACCATTTCGTCGAAGGAGAGATCATCCGGACGATTTAGGTTTTGCCAGTAAAAGCAGTGCTCGCACTTCATGTTGCAGATCGAATTTATAAAGAGGATCACGAACGGGGGGCTCGGTACTTCTGTGAAGTCCAGGCTCTGCCAGTTCAAACGAGCGTGTCTGGCGATTCGGGTTATTAGATTCATCTCTCTTCTCCCAGGCGGTCGTCTGACATTCCGATGGAGACGCGAATTTAAGAGTCAGACACGACCAAGCGACGTCCGAATCTTCCCCACCTTCTCAACTGTAGGTAACCATCCAATTGCCCATGAATTAAACGTCGAAGATTGGGCAGGCTATTCAAGTAATACATGTCGATGCGCGGCAAGGAATCGAGTGAATCGTTGTTCGCGCGACTTAGTTTGGTGGTGCAAACGGCGCCAAACTCTTTTGCCGCCAGGCAGCGTACTCTACGATTTGATCTGCCATAGGGATAAGCAAAGCTATTCACTGTCCGACCGAGATGGTGTTCGATCTCGCTGCGGGATTCGATCATCTCCTGCAACGCCTTCTCCATCCCACAACGTCTCAAGTCGGGATGAGTCCGGGTGTGCGAGCCAATCTCGATTCCGGCCGCTGCCAGTTCGGATGCTTGCCTCCACGAGAGCATTTTTTGAGTTCCTAATTTGGGTGGTGGCATAGCCCAATCGTTCTCGCCACCGATATGCCCGCTGATCACGAAGACAGTCGCAGTGAAGGCAAGGCGCATCAGAATCGGCAGAGCGTGTTCGTGGACGTTGGCAAAGCCGTCGTCGAAGGTCAACGCCACGCTCCGCTCGGGCCATACACCCCGGAGCTGGCGGTGCGCTACGGCCTCCCTTAGTGACATAGCGTGAAAGCCTTCCTCTATGAGGCAAGTCATTTGGTCTGCGAAATCCCGCGGCGCCGTGGACACGACGGATCCACTGGAGTCAAGGGAGTGATACATGAGAATGGCCATTTGGTTCATGCACTTGCCAACCTTATGCGGCCCGTCTCTGTGCGTACTTAGTCTGGCGCTGCGGTTCTGCACGGCCGGTCAGATAACCCATGAACTCTCCACCCGACCAGATTACTTCGAACAAGAAGATCAGCGGCAAAGAGCAGACAAGCTTGCGGAGGTAACGACGCTTGCTGAAACCTCGCGCGACGATGCGGAATGTCAGGAGAAACGGCAGCAAAAACGATAATGCAGCGAAGATCGCGCGTCCCAGTGTGGATATTTCGGCTGCCCGCGTCCCCGCAAACGACCTTCCCCAAACGTAACGTTCACGTAAAGCTGGAAGCAGGCGAAGCGTTTGCCGCACTTGACGCACTACCATGCGCGGATTAAGCCGCAACGTATGACCTAGCCGGCGCAGCTCCCAGTTCACGGATGTTTCATGGAAAGCATCAAGCCAGAGATGCTTTACGCCCTGAAGAACTTCTCGCTTATATGATACATTGCTGTCGCTAAGGAATTCGGACGGCCCGTCCGCCACGGGGTTCTGGTAACGCCCAAAGTCGCAATAGTAAACGGCCCAATTCAACAAATGATCGACACCATTCTCAACCGCGCCGCCGACGGCAGATGAAGGACCGCGATGTGCCTCAAGGGTTGCGGGGATCCAGTCTAGCGATGGTATTCCATGATCCTCGAGGAGCGCGACTATCCTCCCGCGAGCCCGGCTTAATCCGATAGCGCGCAAAATGTCGTGATGCTCACGGCTCGAAGATCCAAATTGCCCGCTGTCAACCGCAAAACGCGCGTCTACAAACTCAACCCAGGGGAACCTTTCAGCCAACTCCGGCACACCGGTCAGCCGCTCGTCGTAAGGGACGATGCACTCGACGTTCAATCCCCTGGCGCTGGTAGCAAGAGCTTCTAAACAGGTTGCCGTCGGCTCCTGTCCCCCAGCAATAATTGCTATGACAACTGAAAGCTCAGGTTCGTCGGGTTTATGATTCGCTTCGTTCATGAAGATCACTCTATTTTGGAAAGACTGTCGCCGGTTCCCGCCAGAAAGCCCACCCATTCGCCCAAGACGTAGGTAGCAGTGATTGGAATCATAAAGGGCGTTACTCGCAAAAACTTGCCCATGCGATGACGCTTAGTGAAAACACGCGCCGTAGTTCTGGCCCACAGAAGAGGAATCATCAGAGGGGCAGCTAACAGGTAGACAATTCTAAACAAAGCGGATTTGTGTTGTCTACGAATCCCCGCAAAAGCGCGGCTGAACAGGAAGCGTTGCCGTAAGTAGTAAAAAAGGTCGAACGGGCCGGTATGATAAACAACCAGATCGGGTTCATTGAGGAAACGCTCGCCACTAGCGAGTAATTTATGATTCAGCCCGGCCTCCCAGTAACCGCTTTCACCCGCAGGCAGATGTTTCATTAACAGCTCGCGGCGATACACGCAGTTTGCCGCGCAAACGTCTTGGGTTTCGCTTCGTTCCACTGGGGGCATGTATGAGTTGTATTCGGTGAAATAAACTGCCCAGTCCATCAATCTCTCGTAGTCGGCATCGTGGACCACGCCTCCGATGGCGGCCACCGGCTCTTGCACGCAACGAAGAATTGTCGTAATCCAGTCGTATCGAGCGACACAGTGCTCTTCAATGATCGCTACATATTCCGACTTTGCCAGGGAAATGCCATACCTTCGTAAGTCTGGAACGCTCTCGACCTTCGGACGGCGTATGAGTGTTACCCAGGGAAACTCTCGCTCTATGCCGTTCGCAGTATTACCACCTGCGCGATCCACAACGAAGCACTCCACGTTGGCTTCAATGCATTGCCGTTCGAGTGATTCTAGGCAGTGGTTAATGAACGGTGGACCCACACATGAAGCAATAACGATTGACAATCTTCGTTCCCGCATTTTAATTCTCCATGCCTGGGTTAGGAGAAACTACCTACCCACCGCATCGGGCCGTGTTCGCTCGAGTATTTGTCGCGGTAATGCATTATCCCGGACCACGTAGTGCAGCAATGCACCCCAGACAAAGGAGAGTGCACAATAGGAGAAATAGAGCCAGTGTAATGGCACGACGCGCAAGGTAAACCAGAAGCCCGCCCTCTTAAAGAAAAAGCGATAGAAATCCAAGTTCAAAAGCGTTACTGCCAGAAACAAGGGCACAACGCCGAGCAGAGCTTTGGGCCACCAGACGGATACCAGCAATGTCAGCAAAGTTACACAGGTTAAAATGACACTAATTCTTTGAATTGGCTTGACGTTGAGGGTATTTGCCATCGATCCTGCGCGCAACATCAGGCGTGTCCAGGGAATCCCACGATCAAATATGTCCGTTTTCACGAGATTCCAGACTGTCCAACGCTTTAGGTGCTGGCCCTTAATCTGCGGATTGAGAATTATCTTATGACCTGCCGCGCTAAGCCAGGTGCCAAGTTCGATGTCTTCAATGGCCGGACGACGGTACCGCTCTTCGTCAAAACCGCCACACGCTAGAAATAGTTCACGGCGGATTGCACCGCACCCACTCCAGAACGTTATGACCTCACCGGATGATTGTTGATGAACGTAGTGGTGGAACAGATTCTTGTATTGGGACAGAAAATTTTGCTTGGCTGGTGCGTCATCGTATGAGCCGATTACAGCGTCAATCGTTGGGTCTGCGGCGAAAGCCTCTGCGAAGTGAGAGAGCGCATCCCTGTGTACGCAAACATCCGCATCCACAAAAACGACGTAGCGCCCACGAGCAAGCGCCACGCCGCGATTGCGGGCGCGCGCCGGCCCGCCGGGCCCTGCTATTCGGAGGTAAGAGAAACCATGTCCATCAACCAGCGATTTCACATCCTCGGTTGAGCCATCGTCAACCACTACAACTTCAAAGTCTCTAAACTCAGAGCCAGCCAATGCCGCCAAACAATGCCTCAGATCGTCGGTCGAATTGTAAACAGGCACCACGACAGTAAATGTTGACTCGTTTTCGATACTCTGTTTCCCCATCATTCGCCACACATCCTATAGATGGCACTACTCATGCGAGACACCCGACTGGTAGTGCCGAAGACCTAATTGAGGAAGAAATTAGGTACACTCACGCCACCACGTCAGAGGGGAACCTCGTTAAACTCGGCAGGCGCAGCTCTGATGAAAGGCGCGACTCCTGCTTCTTTCTTCTTGATCAGGTTGTTAAAACGGGACAGTCTGAAAGTAACATTTCCACTGGAGTAAGTTTAAGGTAAACCAGATGGGAAATGAAGCAGATTAAATTGAAAGAGCAACTATGAAGCCACGTCTTTTGAAAGCTCAGCCGGCAAAAAGAATCATTAAGAAGCGGTTACGCCTGCGAATTCCAAGGGAAAGACCAAATTTAGTCCAGAACCCAGACAGGCATTCTAGAATTTGGACAAGGCGTTTAACAAGCGAACTCATTTTAGGAACGTCCTCATTTATCCCCTCTTCCACTTTACGACAAGATTGTAGAGTGCTGCGATGATAAAGCCAGCCACGTAGCCACAGACAAACCCATACAACAGACCCACGAGGCTCCCGATGAACGTCACCGAATAGAAAGGAAAGAATTGGCTCAGGAGCGCCAAGTGTGGTCCGATATCCTCGCCGCCCTTAAGGATTAGAAAGTTGGTGGCGAGGAAGAGGCTGATTCCCGCGATAATCCCGAGGACCAAGCCAAGAATATTGCCGTTAAGCCGGAGCACCGCGCGTTCGAGAATTAGTTCAGTTTCATCCTCCGGCTCGAACGAAACCTTTCCACCCTTCTCAACAGAGTTTTGCATGGCTATCGCCTTACACCGTCATTTTCGGTTGTTCACCTTTGCGCTGGGGGACTCGGGGTTGCGTAGAGTCGAGCAGCGCAAATTCATCTACATCCGTCCTGTCTTTATCCGTGACCTCCTCATGGTATTCCTGTTCGGCATTTACCTGCCAGAGGTCATAATTAGCGCCAAGAATATTTTTAACTGCCAGCATCGCTGTCAGCATCGAATGGTCCTGGTTATTATACTTGTGCATCCCGTTTCGGCCGACCAACTGTAGGTTGCTGATACTGCCGAGGAATTGACGCACTACCCGCAGTGATTCGGCGTAAATTCCATCGTAAACAGGATAAGCTTTGGGCATTCTAACAACTGCCCCATCCTCTACGTCGACCGCTTTAACCAGCCCCAGAATTTCCAACTCCTTCTTCCCAAGTTCAACCAAATCGCTGTCGGTCATCGTCCACAAGCCGTCACCCTCGAAGCAGAAATACTCCAATCCCAGACAAGTCTTGTCCGGGTCTGGGACCATGTATGGGCTCCAGTTTTTGAAGTTTTGTATTCTACCGACTTTAACATCGGAGTCGTGAATGTAGATCCAGTTATCAGGGAATACTTCGGTCTTATTGATTACCAGGGCAACTGTGAGGAAGTCTCTGTAGTTAAGTGCTTCAGCTGCTCGAAGCACCTCCGGCGGTACCGGAGGGTCAAACTTCTGAATCAACTCTCTGATGGGCATTGTGCTGATGAAGTGGGACCCTTCGGTTCTCTCCTTCGTTCCATTCGTACTAACTTCCAGAGATTGAACCTGACCGTCGCGCCAAAGTATTTTTTCCACCCCGGTGTTTAGCCGGATCTCGCTTCCTTTTTGTTCGACAAGATCCCTTACCGTCTCCCACATCATGCCCGGACCGCGCTGCGGGTAATCAAACGCATCGATCAGAGTCTTAATAACTGCCTCTTTGTTGCTCGCCTGCTTCTGAAGTAGAGCGCTCTTTACCGCCGCGAGTAGTGACAACCCTTTTATTCGCTGGGCGGCCCACTCAGCCATTATCTGATTACAGGGAATACCCCAAACTTTTTCCGTATAAGTCTTGAAGAAGATGTTGTAAAGGCGTTTTCCGAAGCGATTAGAAATCCACTGCTCAAACGTTTCCTCAGGTTGCTCGGGAAACAGCTGGGCGCGCACATAGCTTAGAAAGATCAACGCGCTGTTCCAAATACCCAGACCGATTAATGCATTCGAAGCGCGAAGAGGATAATAGAAGAACCTTTTGTTGTAGTAGATGCGTGAGAGCCGGCTGCGCCGAAGAAACTTGCCGTCGGTCAGCACTTCATGCCACATGTTCTCAACGGCCTTTACCTTAGTGAAAAAGCGATGACCGCCGATGTCGAAATGATAACCTCTGTAATTGACTGTTCTGGACAGTCCCCCAACCACGCGATCTTTCTCGAGCACGAGGGAGTAGACCCCGGCTTTACAAAGCTCGTAAGCCGCCGTTAGTCCAGCCGGTCCGGCACCTATTACGATGACCTTCTTGCTACCGTCGCCCATGTTTAGATCGTTTAACCCGGCGTCAATTTGGTTCGCACAGGGGGTGTGTCAAAGCCGCCGGCGCCCTATTGGCCCTCTCGGTTAGATAGATGTGTACCAGAAAGCAGAGGGCATTCTTCTTAATAAACGGTAAAAGCCTGCCCGTTTCCATTCCTAAAGCTATCGAACCACCTCTCTCGTTGTGCCCCGGCTAGTCGATTGACTCAAAGTAGGAATTCAGGTTCGCCCGAGTCTTCACCATTAGAAGGTAGGCATTGAGCAGGAAATTTCGTAGAAAAGCGGTTACCCAACCCAGAACAAAACCTAAGAGGAAACCGTAAAATAAGCCTACTAGAGCACCCTCCATCGTGACCGTGTAACCGAGGAAGAACTGCCCTAGCAGCGCCAAATTGGGCCCCAGCGGGTCGCCGCCTTTCACCAACAACAGGATGGTAGCCAGGAAAACTGTTAAACCTGAAACGGTTCCGACGGAGAACCCAAGAGCAGTTTTGTCAAGTTTGGCAAACGCCTGAATAATTGCCTTGTCAGCACTGGAAGTCACGTCCATTAATGCTTCTCCGGCAAGCTTACTACTTTTCTGCTTCCTCCCGGTCGGCGAATCAGCTGAAGGCAACCGATCCTGTATTTTGCTGTCATTATAACAGGTTGGAGGTTTTTTGACTAAGCTCTTCAATCGGCTACACTAGTTGTTTACCGCGGTCGCCTTCAGCAGCCCAGGGATTCGTCTTGTGCTTGCGCGGATCTGTCAGCCAACGAAAATGAGCACTACTCTACACGCAACTTCAGTTTTACAACGCATACTTCAGCGGCTTTCTGAAACTCAAGAACATCAGCGCCTGGTGGCGGAAATCAAACAGGGCGCCAGGGTGATCTCTCTGAGCGGGATGGTCGCGGGAGCCGCTCGGGCGTTGGCGGTAGCGGCTCTACAGATGGAGACTCGACGCCTGTTCGCCGTTGTGGCGCAGTCAAATCGTGATCTCGAGCCATGGGAACGGGATCTGCGATTCTGGTACTGCGCTATAAACGGGAAGACCGATTGCGAAAATGAGGTACTGCTGCTGCCGGCTTCAGAGAGCGATCCTTATGCCGGCTCGTCACCTCACGCAGAAACTCTGGAGAAACGGGCCCTTACTCTTTGGCGCTTAACACGACGCTCACCGGATTTTTTGCTGCTGACTGCTCGAGCTCTTGCCCGCAAGACAAGCTCACCCTCCGATATTGCCCGCGCCGGCGCCGCTCTCGAAGTCGACCGGGAATATTCACCCGAAGAACTCGTCGAGAAACTCGTTGCCTCCGGGTATGTACGCGAGGATCCGGTCTCCAGCGTCGGAGAATTTTCCATCCGAGGTGGCATACTCGATGTCTGGTCGCCGGGTGATGAGGTTCCGGTTCGAGTGGAGTTTTTCGGCGACACTATCGATTCAATCCGCGAGTTTGATCCGGAAACACAACTTTCAACTACACAGCTAAGTCAGACTGAACTCGCGCCCATGCGTGAACTCACTGTTACAAACCGTGATTTCCGCATGTGGGCCGATGTGGCGCGTGAGCGCTGGCAGGACCAGCGCTATGCAAGAGCGCTTCGGGACCGAACTGCTTTCACCGATGAAGGTGAAGCATTTCCCGGCTGGGAATGGCTCATGCCACTGGTCATCAAACGAGAAGCAACAGTTTTTGACTATCTTGAGGACGCCATTCTTGTGGTTGATGAACCTGTCGGAATTGACTCCTATCTTGGTGAAGTCTATCAGGGACTCGCAGAGCGTTACGCGGAAACCGATATGGCAGACGATATTGCGTTGGCCCCGGAGGAACTTTACCTGCCGACCGAACAACTTCGTAGCCTCGTTGATCGGCAACAACGCCTTGAGTTGCGCACGCTGGGTCGCGCAGCAGCCGAAGTTGACCAGGCGCTTGTATTGGAGGCTGAGACCCCGAAGATTCAATTGGGCCGTACGCGCGCGGCTCGCTATCCATTGTTCCTTTTCCCAAACGCGGGCCAGACAACGGAAGTCGAGTGGCAGACGCAGTCAGTGATGCGTTATCACGGTCGTTTGGCAGACTTCGCGGCTGATACTCGGCGTTCGCAGGAGGAAGGTACAACCATGTTGTTTGTTATGCCCAGTCTCGGCGTCGCTGAACGCGTTACCGAGATTCTGGGGGAGTACGACGTGGTTGCGAGATTGTCCTTAGCTCAAGAAGGGGCTGATCTGCAGTCGAACCTGGTACAACCTTTCGTGACCGTGGGAAGGCTAAGCGGAGGCTTTGCATTTCCCGCTGCTCATCTGGTGGTCCATGTCGAAGGAGAGCTTTTTGAGGCGGAAGAGCAAGCTGTCGAGCGACGGATTGACAGCAGGTTGCAGAAAGCCGAGGGTCGCAAAAGACGCTCCAAGGCGGCGGCCTTCCTGTCCGATTTTCGCGATCTCAAGCCTGGTGATTTTGTGGTTCACATCGACCATGGAATTGGCAGATTCGGTGGCCTGCAGATGCTCGACCTTGGTCCACGCAGCGGCGAGTTTATGCTGCTCTACTACGCGGACGAGGCAAAGCTTTATGTACCTGTCGAGAGGCTTGATCTGGTCCAGCGGTATTCCAGCGCCGAAGGACATCAGCCACAGCTTGATCGCCTGGGCGGCCTGGGCTGGCAAAAGACCAAAGCCAAGGCGAAACGAGCTATGCGCGACATGGCAGATGAGCTTCTCCGGCTCTATGCGGAACGTAAGCTCGTCGGCGGCTATGCCTTTGCCGCTGATACACCCTGGCAGAGTGAGTTTGAAGACGGATTTGAATATGTCTTGACTCCTGACCAGGAGACTGCCATCGAAGACGTGAGGCGGGATATGGAAGAGCCCACACCCATGGATCGACTCTTATGTGGTGATGTGGGCTATGGCAAAACCGAGGTAGCTATGCGGGCCGCTTTCAAATCGGTCATGGAAGGAAAGCAAGCGGCTGTGCTGACTCCAACAACAGTTCTCGCCTATCAGCATTACGACACCTTTCGCACCAGATTCGCTCCCTTTCCCGTGAAGATCGAATTGCTCTCGCGCTTTCGTTCAACGCGCGAACAGAAGGACGTGGTGAAGCGGGTGGAGTCAGGCGAGGTTGACGTAATCATCGGCACGCACAGGCTGCTTTCAAAAGATGTCAGGTTTAGGGATCTGGGATTGGTCGTGGTTGACGAGGAGCAACGATTTGGGGTGGCCCACAAAGAGAGACTAAAGCAGTTGAAAAAGAAGGTGGACGTATTAACTCTCTCCGCTACACCGATTCCTCGCACCCTGAATATGTCGCTCACCGGCTTACGTGACATGTCATTAATAGAAACTGCGCCCCGAGACCGGCTGGCAATTCAGACTCAGGTGGTCCAGTTCTCTGAGAACGTAATCAAGTCGGCTATCGAACTGGAACTGGCTCGGGGCGGACAGGTCTTCTTCATTCATAACCGCGTTGAGACAATAGAAACCATTGCCGCACTCGTGCAACGGTTGGTGCCGCAGGCCCGTCTCGCCGTAGGACACGGCCAGATGAACGAGAAGGAGATGGAGCGAGTTATGCTTGACTTCATCGAATTCAAGTATGACGTGCTGGTAGCCACGACCATTATTGAAAACGGAATAGACATCCCTCGTGCCAACACCATCATCATAAACCGTGCTGATCAATACGGTCTTTCTCAACTTTACCAATTGCGCGGGCGCGTGGGTCGCTCCAACCGTCGTGCTTATGCATATCTGCTGATCCCGGGCGAACAGGAGCTAACGCCAATTGCCCGGCGGCGGCTGGCGGCGATCAGAGAGTTTTCAGACCTCGGAGCGGGTTTTCGCATTGCTGCGCTCGATCTAGAGTTGCGTGGCGCCGGTAATCTCCTCGGAGGACAACAATCTGGTCACATGGATGCGCTTGGCTTTGACCTCTACACGCAAATGCTTGAGCGCACGGTGGCGGAGTTGCGCGGTGAGGCGATAGAGGACGAAGTCACGGTCTCAATTAATCTTGGCGCCAATGTAGCTATTCCGGAAGAATACATTAGCGACATGGGGCAGCGGCTACGGACCTATAAGCGGATCTCTTCTGCCAGGGACGAGGAAACGCTCTCTAGCATCCGCAACGAGACACGGGATCGCTACGGACCTTTGCCGCCATCAGTTGAGCAACTCTTCGCCTATGCACGTTTACGCCGGGCGGCCGAGAGCGTGGGTGTTATCTCGCTGGACCGAACGGCGGACGGATTGGCAATTAAGTTCTCCGAAAAAGCCAGAATTTCCGCTGAAAAGTTGGCGCAGTTTGTCAGCAGCCGTGCTGACAGAACGTTCACACCAAGTGGTGTCATGCGCTTGCAAGTAGACGAAGAGGATACAGACGATATTCTTCGGATCGCGCATGGAGCGTTGCTCGAAGTTCAAGCAAATGAGTAGAATGATTCTTTGGACTTTGGCCTTTGTTCTTTGACCTTTGTTCTTTGACCTTTGTTCTTTGATCTTTGGGCTATGAGCTCGTGGGTCTGGTCCCTAGTGCTGACTTCTGGACCAGGGTACGAAACAAGTAGTCAAGAGCCGCGGAATACAACGAGCCAACCTCAAAGAACAAAGGTCAAAGTACAGAGTACAAAGCTCAAAGACCAAAGACCAAAGACCCCAACATTTAGGAGTAATCTTGTGAAACCCAATATCTTGCCTCTTGCGGCTGGGGCTGTCCTCGCTTTGGCAGCTGTCGCTCTGCTTCCTACAAGTGCTGTGGCTCAGGAAGGAGAGCTGCAAGTCGTCGATGAGGTGATAGCGCAGGTTAACGACGACGTTATCACCCTATCGATGCTCAAGCGCGAAACTAAAGAGCGCATTGAAAGCCTTAAACAGAATGGAGTAACCGAACAGCAGGCCAACGAGGAGGTAACGAAGCGACAGCCCGAACTAATTGCCACACTCGTAAATGAACAGCTTTTGCTGCAAAAGGGCAAGGAGCTGGAACTAGCAAACGAAATAGAAGCCGAGGTCAATCGGCGCATGATGGAAGTCGCCAAGGAGCAGGGAATACCCACCATCGAAAAGCTCGACGCCGCGATGCGTGAGAGTGGCCTTGATCCGGCGACCACGCGGCAAACCTTGCGCACGGAGCTAATGAAGCAGGCGGTGATCCAGCAGGAGGTCGACCGAAGAATCTTCTTCGGACTCACGATGGACGAACTGAAGAAATATTTTGATGCCCACCGCGATAAATTCCGCAAACCTGAGAGCGTCACTATTTCGGAGATATATTTGAGCCTGGCCGGCAAAAATGAACCAGATGTGAAGGCAAGAGCGTTGGAGCTGATCGCGCAGTTACGCGCGGGAGCGGATTTCGGCGCCGTGGCGGCAGCGAATTCAGAACGGGAAAGAAATCAGCAGCGCACTGCCCCCCAGGATAAAGGCAAGGTTGGAACTTTTGAAGTGCCGAACCTGCGAGAAGACATTGCCACCGCTATCAAGAACGTCAAGGTCGGTGGCGTCAGTGAACCTCTGCGTACTCCTGAGGGCTATCAAATCTTGCGTGTTGATGAGCGGACTCCCGCCAGCGATGTGGCAACATTCAATGAGAACCAGGTGCGGGAGGCTATCACAATCGAGCGTTCACCTAAGGAGCGCGAAGACTATCTGCAAACTCTTCGCAACGAAGCGTACATCAAGATTGGGGACAACTATCGCGCCGCAGTGGCGCCCATACTGAAGCTTGCGCCAGAGACGACGGCCGAGAATACTGGCGCGGCCTCAAGTGAGAAGCCGGCTGAAAAGAAAAAAGGAAAGTTTTTAGGAATCTTCCCTAAGCCGTAAGTTTTCAAATCGACCCCTTTTCCGTCTCTTACGGCATCCCCCGGAATGGCGTGAGATGCGCCTCGATCTCTTTCTCAAGGCGAGTCGCTTGTGTCCGCGACGCACCGTCGCGCAGAAGCTTTGTGACGCGCGGCTCGTTTTTGTGAATGGAACCCTGGCGAAATCCTCGCATTCAGTTAAAGCAGGTGACGAAGTTACCATTCGGCGTCACGACCGCATAACCACGGTTCGTGTGCGCAGCATTCCGCTTACCCGCCAAACGTCGCGGAAGGAGGCGGAGGACCTGTATGAGGTTTTGAAGAGCGACCGTTTCGCCATTGATAAGCTGTGAAGAAAATGCTCAAGCACGTTATTATCTGAAGGTGTAGTGTTGTGGAGCGATTCGGTTGGAGATCAAACCTTTCAAGATACGTGATATCGAAATCAACCCGCCCTTGATACTTTCACCAATGGCGGGGGTGACTGATGTCTCCTTCAGACGGTTGATTAAGCGCCGTGGCGGTGTCGGCTTGAGCGTCTCCGAATTCATCTCCGTGGAAGGCCTGACGCGCAGTAATCCTAAATCAAAGCGGCAAATGCGCTTCTATGCTGACGAGCGACCATTTGCAGTTCAGATATTTGGGGGCCAACCGGAACGAATGAAGATGGCTGCCGAGATGGCTGAAGAAGTTGGCGCGGATATCCTGGATATTAATTGCGGTTGTCCGGCTCCCAAGATTGTGAAGCATGGCGGAGGCTCCGGTTTGCTTAAGGACCATGACCGGCTCGAGGAGATCCTCAAAGAGGTTAAAAGCGCAATCACAATCCCGCTTACGATTAAGATTCGCGCCGGTTTCTATGACCACACAATCAATGCGGTGGAAACGGCGAAGCTGGCTGAAGCCTGCGGTGTGGAACACATTGCCTTGCATGGACGGACCAAGGAACAGGGCTACCGTGGATTAGCGAATTGGGATCTGGTGAAAGAGATCAAGGAGACTGTTAGAGTTCCCGTTTCGGGCAGCGGTGATGTCACTACCATCGAAGGCGCCTTTGAGCGGTTCCGTGATACAAGCTGCGATGGCGTGCTCATCGGACGCGGAGCGATGGCCAATCCCTGGATCTTCCGGCAGATTGAAGACGCCATGGCGAATCGGGAGATCTTTCAACCCACTCTGGGTGATAAGCGTGCGATTCTTCTCGAGTATTTTGACATGCTGCGCGAAGACATGCCCGAAACACCGGCCATCAATCGCATGAAACAATTGGCCGGTCAATTCACCCGTGGCCTGCAAGGCGGGGCGCTCTTTCGCACCTCAATCTATCACTCCCACTCAGTTGCAGAGATACTTTCAAGAATTGAAGAGTACTTTGGAGCGATCGAGGCAGGTCGCCCTTATTTTGGAGAAGCCAGAGCGACGGTGGAGGAAGCGCCGGTCCTGGATTCATGCGAAGCTGCCATGGCAGGAAATCTCTCAGGATAGGAAGGCGTCAAGTTTCAGTCTGCCGCTGCCCCCGCTGACTTCAAAAGCCACTCGCCCACTGAAATGAATAATTCAAGTGCAGCAATCTCTCAGGTTGGCAGCAAGTCTAGAATGATCAATGTAATGATCAGCCATTAACAGTTAGGGGATCAATTGGAGTTGGCTAATTCAATGTTGACTGGCATTCAATGTTGAGCGGGGGCGGCGGCAGACTGACACTTGACCCCTTTCTCCCCAGAAGCCTGCCTTGCCCCCTTCCTTACCTGAAGAGATTTCCTGCTTCCCATATCCAATTCCACTGCTGTGGGATAGCCTTTGCCGCGCAAAGTTCCGATTTCAATCGTAATCTCCTTTTGTTTCTTTTCTACGCGGCGATTCACTGTGCTTCCGCTTTCATCCTTGCTGATCTCTTGCGCACTAGAGAAAACGGCATTCGCAGCTTCAGGTTGTCCTGGTTGAGGTCTCTTCTTTGGATGTGCTGACATTGCATTCAAGGCCTCCGCCACACGGGCACGTTCTTCACTTGTCAGCTCTTCCAGGGCGATTCCATTTGCCTGCAAGACGACGCGCAGGTTCTCCTCAGTATTTGAGTTCTGGTCGTAGACATCCTTGTAGATATGCAATTTACCTTCTTCCACGACAATAGTTTCATACCTCAACTCAACCGGTACAGGTTGGTCCAACTTAACCACTCTGGTTTTGGTTTTGTCCTTATAGGCCAATGTCATCACTCGGGCCGAGGGGTCCTTGCTTGAAACCGTTAGTAGCAGTTTCGCAAAGTCTTTCACCTGCGAATTAGTTAGTCCGACGCAGCCATGCGATGCGAACGTGCCAATCTTTGAAGATGGCTTGCCGCCATGAATCAGTGACGGCATTCCAATCGGTATCTTAATCGGACCCAAAGGGTTAAGTGGGCTTCCGGGCTCGATCCTCTCACCGGGAACAACATTTTTCATGTTGCTTACCCACGGCGAATCCGGCGGCGTCCAGCTCGGGTTAAGAATAATGTTCTGTGCCTTACGCAGGCCGGTGGGTAAGGGAAATTGTGGATAACCAATACCGATGAGGTAGGACTTTATCAACGAGCCATCGCGAAACACATCCATGCGAAAAGCCGGAATGTTCACTATCACGCGTGTGTCTCTTGGAATGGCGTTTGGGCCCGGCAGCATTGTCAGTTCGTGCTCGTCCTTTGCAGCTTCAATATCTTCGCCGCCTTTGATCCAATGCTCCTGAGCGAGGGCCAGCAGGCTCTCTGTCTTATCTCCAATGATCTCACGAATGGCGGCACTCGCTCGCTCACGGGCTTCTCGGGCGTTGCCGGCTTGTTCCTCCGCGTTCAAATCCCTGAGTAGTGACACTTCGTCATTCGCGCGCCTTTTCATTGCCTCAACCTGCTCGGCTGTCAGTTGCAGTTTGGTTTGAAGTTCACTCTTGAAAGATTCATCCCCGAATAGGGCATCGAGCACCGGAAGCGTAATAGAAATAGTAGTGCCAGGCAGGCTAGCGGGCGTTGGTGACGGGACGGCAACCGTCGGAATATCGGCCGTGCGGTTGGCGATGCGGCAGCCCGTTACGATCAGGGCCAGGCTCAGAAAAAAACTGCTGGCTTGTGTAGCTTTCGTCATCTTCAAAATATGACTCGACCGCGCCTCGCCCGCAAGACGGTTAACCACAGTCTATTATCGGGGTTATCACTGTGGGTGGGACTCTACCGGTGCATGCCCAGAGGAAGAAGAGGTCTTGGCGCCGTGCCCCCGAAGAACCAGCTTGCTCCCACACGCAAGCGGTGGTGCCACGTTGGCAAGCGCTGCGTGTACAAGGCAAAGCGAGCTTGACGAGCCAGTGGACCGCCAAAGGCTTTGCCGCCCGCAAGCACGGCCGCTCGCTCAGTGCCAAGACTAACCGCTTCTCCCAATTCCTCGAAGTGTTGGGTATGTAACTGCTTACCGGCAATCAAGGCTCGGATATTACGTCCTACGAGGCGAGCCTCTTGCAGGGCGAGCTGGGCAGTTCCAGCCAGTGTTGGCGTCGTGTCCTTGTAGAAGGAGAGGTCGCCGAGAGCAAACACATTCGGGTCAGCAGGTACCTGGAAGGTAGGTTCGATCAGTACCAGCCCTCTCTTAGTTTTTTCCAACGGCAATCGCTCGATGACAGGGTTCACTCGCACGCCACCTACCCACACCACGGCCGCGGACTCGATCTCGGCTTGTCTTCCGTTATGCTCCAGGGTGATTGAATGTTCCGTAACGTGAATTACGCGCGTCAGTGTATGTATTTCCACACGGGCTTCGGCGAGGGCCTCTTCTACATACTCGCGAATTGCTTCCCCCATACCCGGAACAACCTTGTCTCCCATTTCAATCACCAGGACTCGCGGCTCACCACTCAACGCTCGGCGCTTGAAAGCATCGCGTAGCAAGTCGGCCATCTTTGTGGCCAACTCGCAACCGCTTGCGCCGGCGCCGACAACGGCAAAAGTCAACGCCTGACGCGTATCTTGTGGCGGTAGGTTTGGCGGCACTCTATCGAGCGCTTCTACCATGCGATTGCGAAGTCGGTCAGCATCCGCAATTCTGCGGAAGGGAATTGCAAACTGCTCGGCGCCTTCCACGCCGGCATAGTTTGTGACGCCACCCAGGGCGAGTAATAGCACGTCATAATGAAGTGGTTCTCTCGCATTCTCGAGCTCTACGGACCGCGCTTCAAAGTTAATCGCGGCGACACTACCGCGAATGAATTGCACGTTCTCATCCAGCAACTCATTGAATTTGGGCGCAATGTGCCATTCCTCTACCTCGCCGCTGAGGTATTCGTACAGCATGGGCTTGAACAGAAAGTGGTCTTCGTCACTGACAAGAGTGACGCGGCCGGCGCCGGCAACATCGAGCGCCGTGAACAGGCCGCCAAAGCCACCGCCGAGAATCAGAATACGAGGCTCTGAGTCAGGCATCTAGTCCCTCAACTTTTGCTTAATTTGGACGGGATGGTAGCAAAACGCCCCTTATGATTAAACCCGAACAGGGAACGCAGTTTGCCGGAATTAGGAAAACAACTCGGTCGCTACTGCTCGCGGTGCTGAAATTCAGTAGCTTTCAGCGAATTCCGGCAAACTGCTTGTCTACGTGAATTAGGTCGCTGGACACTTCCTGGCGTGCGTGCTAAATTGATGCCTGCTTTAATCTTAGCGGTTTCCGCCTTATAGGCGCGCTTACTGCTGTCAGGGAGGATCGTCTTAATCAGGTGACGTTAGCAAAAGACACGAAAGAGCAGATAGTCAGCGAGTTTCGTACCCACGGGGCTGACACTGGTTCCCCGCAAGTGCAGATAGCCTTGTTGAGCAAGAGAATCAACGAACTTACCGAGCACTTTAAGATCCACAAAAAAGATAACCATTCGCGGCGCGGCCTGCTTAAGATGGTCTCGCAACGAAGAAGTATGTTGGATTATTTGAAACGCACAGACATCGAGCGTTACCACGAGGTAGTGACTCGTCTGGGCTTGCGTCGTTAATGTGGAGGTTTCGGGCCGCCCTTTCTGGCGGCTCGCATAGCATTTGAGAGAGAGAGATCTTCGACTCTCTGGCTTTCCAGATGCCCGCGTCGCTCGAAGAGCTTGCCGCAGTGCCGAACGTGACGGCGATTTGACTGGTGCAAGCAGGCGCGATAAGGCCTAAGAGTTAGAATCCCCAAAGGCGGCAGGAGCTTCACGGCAATGAGGCTCCTGCCGCCTTTGCGATTATTGATTTTCGCGTTTCCCACCGCTTCACGTTAGCGTGGTCACACGAAAGATAAACCTGCTTTCACATCTCAAGAGCTGGGCGGATGAGACGCCCGCACGCCCATTATGAGGCGTTGTTCGAAGGAGAAAAGAGAAAATGCCAGTTAAGAAATATTTGAAAGAATCAATCAAACTCGGCGACAAGGAGCTTACCGTCGAAACCGGAAGAGTTGCCAAACAAGCCGACGGCTCGGTAGTAATCCGCTATGGTGACACAATGCTGTTAGTGGCCGCCGTTGGCGCCCCAACCGCGCGTGAAGGAATAGATTTTTTCCCGCTCACCGTTGAATACCGGGAATCTAACTACGCGGCCGGGCGCATTCCTGGAAACTACTTTCGCCGGGAAGGGCGGCCAAACGAGAAAGAGATCCTGACCAGTCGCTTGATTGACCGACCTTGCCGGCCCCTCTTTGCCGAAGGTTATCGCAACGAGACACAGGTGATCGCTAGCGTTATTTCGGCCGATCCCGACAACAATCCCGACGTAATAGCTATTACCGGGGCCTCGTGTGCCCTTTACCTCTCCGATATCCCCTTTTTGAATCCGATCGCAGGTGTACGCATCGGTCTCATCGAGGGACGTTACCTTGTAAACCCAACTTACGACGAGGTTCGCGACTCACGACTAAACTTGCTGGTAGCCGGCACCGAAGAGGCGATTGTTATGGTTGAAGCGGGCGCCCAAGAGGTGTCTGAGGAGATCATGGTGGAAGCGTTGATGCTGGCCCACAAAGAGATTAACAGGCTCTGTCGGTGGCAGAAGGAACTCTATAGAGCGCTTGATATTCAGAAGCGCGAAGCGACGCCCGTGGTTCTCAATGAAGAGATGCTCGGCGAGATTCGGCGAAACTACACTGACCGGTTGCGGGCGGCACTTGATACTACCAACCAGGAAAAGCGGACCAGCTATGCCGCTGTTGACGCCCTAAAGAAAGAGGTCGTGGAATCCTACCCGGAAGATCAGCTGGAGCAGCGACAAATGGCCAAGTTGATTTTCGACCACCTCAAAGAAAGCATCTTTCGGGATGACATACTCAATAATCGTCGTCGCCCAGACGGCAGACGCTTCTCCGAGATACGACCGATAACGGCAGAAGTGAGTTGGTTGCCGCGCGTGCACGGCTCAGCGCTCTTCACGCGCGGTGAAACGCAGGCGTTGGTCACAACTACGCTCGGAACAAAAGAAGACGAGCAGTATCTGGACGATCTGGAGAAGGGCGAAGTGAAACGGCGCTTCATGCTTAATTACAACTTCCCACAGTACTCGGTCGGTGAGGTTGGTAGATTCGGCAGTCCCGGCCGCCGTGAAATTGGACACGGTGCCCTCGCGCGCCGGGCGATAGAAGCGGTACTTCCTGACGAGTCAGCATTCCCCTATACAATCCGCATAGTGTCAGACATCACCGAGTCAAATGGTTCTTCATCAATGGCCTCTGTTTGTGGTGGAATCCTGTCGCTAATGGATGCGGGTGTGCCATTAAAATCGCCGGTTGCCGGCGTGGCGATGGGCCTGGTAATGGAGGGGAACAAGTATGCAATTCTGTCTGACATAGCTGGGGCGGAAGATCACTATGGAGATATGGATTTCAAAGTTGCGGGAAGCCGCGATGGCATCACTGCCTTACAGATGGACATTAAGATTGGCGGCATTAACGCGCAGATCATGACCGAAGCTCTGGAGCAGGCAAGAAAGGGCCGACTCTATATTCTTGACATAATGGAGAGGACACTTCCAGCCGCCCGCGAATCTATTTCGCCACTAGCGCCGCGCATCATTCAGATCAAAATCAATCCCGACAAGATCCGCGACGTGATTGGACCTGGCGGGAAGATCATCCGCTCTCTGGTCGAAGAGACGGGGGCGAAAATTGATGTCTCCGACGATGGAACGATATCTATTGCTACGCCCAGCGGGGCTGCGGCGGAGGCTGCAGTAAACCGTATACGCGGACTAACCGCAGAAGCGGAAGTGGGCCAGACCTATCTGGGCACAGTTTCGCGCATCGTAGACTTCGGGGCCTTTGTTGAAATTTTTCCGGGCACTGATGGGCTTTTGCACATCTCCGAAATTGCTGACCGCCGTGTTAAAGATGTCCGTGACGAACTCAAAGAAGGTCAGCAAATTCTGGTGAAATGCATTGGGAAGGAAGGGAACAAAATCAAGCTATCGCGCAAAGCGGTATTGCGCGATGAAAGTCGTAAAGCCGAAGCTGCCAGCGCCAGCGACACTGATTAGATCGCTAACCAGGTCAACTCTCACAAGGGAGGTTCGGGGGTAAGCCCGAATCTCCTTTTTTTATTTAGGTTTACGTCGCCCACCCGCACTCCCAAAACTGGAAACTCCTGCTGATTAAACGTCTTCTTGTAGCAACCAGTGAAACTGGTGTCCGTGTCGGCCTGATTCGAAACTCACTAGTCGGGCAGTTTTTGTCAAAGGGAAACCGGGAGGAGGAATTTCCAAACCGTGAGGAATCGAGCTTTTCGCCCCATTGCTGCGATACTCAGCATTCTGCTATTCGCTGGCACCCGGGTCTACGCTGGTCCAGTTGCGATAAACGAAGTTATACAAATGCTCGCGGATTACCAGAGTCCCGCCGAGCTGCGGCTTCGAACAGTCTCTCATACCAATTCGCAGATCGGATCGATCAGATCAACTGGACATGATTCGACCGCAAGACTGGAGAGCGCTTCATTTCATTTTGGTGACAATCCTGCGCGAGACGGTTCGGTCGTCAATTCACTCTTCTCAGGAATCGGCACTGGCACCGATAAAACTTCCGCTGGCGTTGACGTAGTTGCCTCGGGTGACCTCGAGGGCACTATCTGTGATTGCGGTGAGATAACTGTGCCAGGCGGTGACTTCCCGAAGTGGCCACTGCTCTTCCTGGCTGCGGTACCCTTCTTCTTTATTCACGACTGCGACGACTGTGATTCACCCACGCCGACCCTCACGCCCACTCCTCCTCGAGAAATGCCCGAACCGACTTCATTGTTGCTCTTGGGTTCAGGACTGGCAGCTTTTGGTGCGGGACTACGACGGCGCTATGGCCGCGCCAAGGTAACCACAGGCAATACGGAGGAGGGCTGATACTTATGTCAACACAAATACTCCTACCTGGACACCGAAGCCTGTTGAAGTCGAGTTTTGTGGCTCTTATGCTACTAGCTTTTTGCCTATCCGTACCGGCAACGACATATGCCAAAAAGCGCAAGCTCGCTAATTATGGAACGATCAAGATCCGGACTTTTCCGGATGGCCTTCCTTTGGAAATGGATGGAAAGTCTGTTGGGGAGACGACCTCGGCAGATCGAGAATTCGAACATCTCGAGCCGGGCATTCACTCGCTGGTAATCACATTGCCGGATGGCCGGCGCTGGACTCGCGATGTGAGAGTGGAGGCGGGACGGATCAAATGCCTGGCGCTCAACTACCGGCCAGCGCAGGTAACAGAGTCGGTATGCCCATTTCCGGTAAATATTTCAGCTCCGTCACAGGTGAACGAAGGCGAGATCATTACCTACACCGCAGATGTCTCATATAAGGGGACATCTGACCTTAACTATACTTGGACCGTAACACCGGCCAGTGCGAAAGTTCTCAACGGCGCCGGAACAGCGACTATAGCCATAGACTCGACTAGTTTATCCGGGCAATATATCACCGCTACCTTGGTTGTTGATGACGGCTCCGGCAGTCGTGCGTGTCGCCAGACGGTGCAGGCCGCCACTTTCGTGCCGCGTCCGCCAGCACGTGTGAATGCGGCCCGCGAGTTTGACGTTTGCTACACGTGCTCCTTCGACGACCAGAAAGCGCGTCTTGATAATCTGGCAGTGGAGTTGCAACATGATCCCTCGGTCATCACTCACATTATTGCGTACGGTGGAAGAACTAGCCGCATAGGTCAGGCTGATCGGCTTCTAACACGCGCCCGCGATTACTTGATCAATAAGAGGGGCATTAGCCCGTCACGAATTGTGATACTAAACGGCGGGTTTCGTGAGGAAGACGCAGTCGAGTTGTGGATAGTACCTAGCGGAGCCACACCCCCGCAGCCTAGTCCAACCGTGCAGGCTGGCGACGCGAGACCGGCGCCTGCCACGCCGCGGAAACGTCAGCGGGGCTAGCGGATTCTTCCGACTCGTTTGCTTCCGTAGAAGGGAGATGAGAGGTTTTGGCCCTCATCTCCCTTTCCTTTTGTCGCCACAAATCTGAGTTATTGATGACCGTTAGATTGACCGCCCGCGCCGGTCTGTGGTAACAAAACCGGCTGGCCCCCCGCCTTAAAGAAGCCCCTTCGAAATCAAATTTCTTCAATCAAAGGGAGTATCGCGTTATGGCCGATAACGAAGGCGGTGGAAGTAGCAGTACGGGAGTTGTCGCAATTGTGGCGATTTTCGTGATCATTGTCCTGGTACTGATGTTTGTCTACAGGAACCGGATCTTTGGAGGTGGGGGAACCCAGCGTATCGACGTGAATGTTCAGGCGCCGGCGGCGAACAAGTAATTCAGCGTCGTTAAAAGAAGCAGCTGTTTACTGTCCAGTAAAGATCTAAAGATCTATTGACGAGAGCGCCGCCTCAAACGTTTACGATTTTCCGTTTACCCTTTACCATTCACTTCGTCATGCCGGCTCCAAATATTGACACAATAGTCTCTCTCGCTAAGCGCCGCGGTTTTGTCTTTCCTTCTTCTGAACTCTATGGCGGTCTTGGCAGCGCTTGGGATTACGGCCCGCTGGGCGTGGAACTCTGTAACAACGTGAAACAGTCGTGGTGGCGCTGGATGGTCTACGAGCGCGACGACATTGAGGGCCTCGACTCGTCCATTATTCTGCATCGAGACGTCTGGAAGTATTCAGGGCACGAAGAGACCTTCAATGACCTGCTTATTGATTGCCGCAAGTGCAAGAACCGTTTTAGAGCGGATAAGCTGGTCGACGAAGCGCAGAGCTCCAGCCTGGCTACGTCCAAGTGTCCGAACTGTGGCGCTACTGATTGGACTGAACCGCGGCCGTTTAACACAATGCTGGAAACGCGGCTCGGCGCCGTTGCGGAAGACGACCCCAGTGCCCTCGCCTACCTGAGACCGGAAACAGCACAGGGCATCTTCATCAACTTTTCGAATGTGCAAACCGCAATGCGTCGCAAGCTGCCGTTTGGAATTGCGCAGATGGGAAAAGCATTTCGTAATGAAGTGACGCCGGGAAATTTCATCTTGCGCACGCGCGAGTTTGAGCAGATGGAATTAGAGTATTTTGTCAAACCGGGTGAGGACGAAGAAGCTTTTCAATACTGGGTCGATGCTTACGTTGATTGGTATACCCGGCTTGGTATCAGCCGTGAGAACCTTTATTTGCATGAGGTCCCAAAGGAAGAGCTGGCTCACTACTCGAAGCGGACTGTGGATATCTATTACCGCTTTTTTCCGGAACGAGAAGAACAGCGGAAGCAGTTTGAAGAGTTAATGGGCATTGCTAACCGCACGGATTTCGATTTGCGGTCACATTCGAAGAATGCGGCTGACGTGGAAGGAAAACGCATTAATCCAGACTCCACGGAGGACCTGTCCTATTTTGATGAGGTCACGAAGACGCGTTTTTATCCTTATGTGATTGAGCCATCTGCCGGCGTGAATCGCTCGGTATTAGCTTTGTTGATGGAAGCATATAGCGAGCGAATCAACGACAAGGGAGAAATGAGAGTAATTCTGAAACTAAATCCTGAGCTGGCGCCAATCAAGGTCGCCGTTTTACCGCTGGCAAAAAACAAACCGGAGATTGTCGGTATGGCTAAGGCGATTAAGCGTTCAGTCCAACCGGTGTTGCGGGCCGTTTACGACGATACGGGAGGCATAGGCAAACTCTATGCGCGTCAGGATGAGATTGGAACACCATTCTGCGTGACTGTGGATCACCAATCGCTGGAAGATGAAGCAGTGACAGTTCGTGATCGTGATACGTGGGGCCAGGAGAGAGTGAAAGTTGCCGATCTTCAGGAGCACCTGCAGAAGCGACTCAGAGGGAAGAGTCAAGAGTCTGGAGTCTAGAGTCTGAAGTCCGGAGTCAGGAAACTCGAGTCTTAGTCTTGAAGCATATTAGGAGTTTCCTACAGACTTCAGACTCTAGACTCTAGACTCTAGACTTCTACCATCATGCCAATAGTAAAGAAACGCAACCAGCAAACTGAAACCCGCCTTTTGCTCGAGGCGGATGAGCCGGTTGAGCTCCCGCCAGCTGAGATTGACGAAAATGCGGTGCTGGTCCAATTTGAAAAGCTTAAGCCCTTCATCCCTGAGCTGCTTGAGGAGTTAAGGGCCGGAACGGTAGCCGAGCCAGTAGCGGTAATGAATGATGGTTCGACTTTTGCTATCCACGGAAAAACCCGCACGTTTTGGATGAAACTATGGCATGCGGCCGGAAGCGAACTCCAGAAGATTGAGCGGGCCCAAGTAATCAGTTGCTTGCCTTCCACCCGCGGCGTTCAGGTTTTAGTCGACCCACTTGACGAATAATCCAAACATAGCCGCTAAATCGACTCTGCTTCTCAAACACGTAGCTCTGGCGCTCGCAAACTCGCCAGTTTGCGTTACAGATTGACTTTAGACCCGCGACGGCGGAAATTGGACCAAATGTCTGGAATTCCCCAAAAGGTCATCCAATTGGCACACGAGATTCGCCAAGCAGGTGGTCGCGCGTTGCTCGTTGGGGGTTGCGTGCGTGACAGGCTAAGGGGTCTCGCGCCTAAGGATTGGGACCTCGAAGTCTATGGAATCGAGCCGCCGATGCTCCGCCAACTGCTGGACCAGAGCGGCCCCGTAAACGTCGTCGGTGAGGCGTTCACTGTGTACAAGCTGGGGCACGACCTGGATATTTCAATTCCGCGGCGGGAGAGAAAATCGGGTCGAGGACATCGGGCGTTTGTCATTGAGGGCGATCCCTCCATGACGATCGAAGACGCAACGCGCCGTCGTGATTTCACCATCAACGCGATCCTCGAAGATCCGCTGACTGAGGAGATCATCGATCCATTCCGTGGGCAGGAAGACCTTAGCAATAGAACTGTTCGCGCCGTCTCGCACGACACCTTTCCAGAAGACAGCCTTCGCGTACTCCGGGCTGCACAGTTTGCCGCGCGTTTCGAGTTTGCGATCGACACGGGAACGGTGGCTCTTTGTCGCACCATTGACCTCTCCGATCTGCCTGCGGAACGAATCTTTAATGAGTTGGAAAAACTGTTGCTGCGCGCCCGCCGCCCTTCACTCGGGATCGACTGGTTGCGCAAACTCGGCGCAGTGGAGCAGTTGTTTCCCGAGATTAAGGCGCTCATGAATGTTCCTCAAGACCCCGTGTGGCACCCCGAGGGAGATGTGTATGTGCACACCTTATTGGTTGTGGACAATGCTCGCGAACTGATCGACGACTTGCTGTACCCCCGAAAAGTGACGGTTATGCTTGCCGCCCTTTGTCATGATTTCGGTAAGCCGCCGACAACGGCATTTGTGGATGGGCGGTGGCGTTCACGTGGGCATGAGGAAGGAGGGGTGGCCCCCACTGAGAGTTTTCTGAATCGCCTGAACATCTTTACGCTTAATGGATATGACGTTCGCAAACAGGTGATCGCCCTGGTGCGCGAACATTTGAAGCCGGGCGAGTTCTACAAGAAACAGAACGAAGTGGGCGATGGGGCTTTTCGACGACTGGCGCGTAAGTGTGAGCTGGATCTGCTTTATCGTGTGGCGAAGGCCGATTCATTGGGGCGAAATGCGGAATGGGTACCACGCGAGCAATGGTACACGGCAGAAGCTCAGGAATGGTTCATAAATCGCGCGCGCCAATTGGAGGTGGAGAAGTCACCCCCGGCCCCGATCTTGTTGGGCCGCCACCTGCTGGAGTTGGGACTCGAAGCCGGACCACGTTTTGGGGAGATCACAAAAGCGGTTTACGAAATGCAGCTTGATGGTCGCGTCCGCACCCTTGACGACGCCATATCCGCCGCCAGACAATTGCTATCCACAGATTACTCAGAACACGCAGAAAGGATACCTCACCATGAAAAACCTCAATGAAGATGATCCCCGAACCTATGCCATCATTGGTGCCGCAATGGAAGTGCACCGTTTGCTTGGATGTGGGTTCCTTGAACCAGTGTACCAGGAAGCCTTGACCGTTGAGTTTGCCAAACGGACTATTCCCTTCAGAAGAGAAGTCCTCTTACCGGTGTTCTACAAGAAGGTTCGCTTGGGCAACCCGTACAAGATCGACTTTATCTGTTTCGGCAAGGTGATGGTAGAACTTAAGGCCCTGTCCAAAATTGGCGGCATTGAAGAGGCACAGATTATCAACTATCTGAAAGCGAGCGGAAATCAAACGGGTCTACTACTGAATTTCGGAACACGATCCCTTGAATATCGTCGGTTCATTTTTTCAGAGTCTGTGAAATCAGCGCAATCTGTGGATTGAACTTCTGGGTTGTTGTTGGGTGATGCAGTGGATGGTGCCCATGCCCCAAACCA
>Ga0209341_10000933_pt1 | contig 29694 bp, 31 predicted proteins | sample RifCSP13_2_FD_184020 | JGI IMG/M metagenome (GOLD analysis project Ga0209341, IMG submission 184020) | Soil microbial communities from Rifle, Colorado - Rifle CSP2_sed 13_2 (SPAdes) (version 2) | ecosystem: Environmental > Terrestrial > Deep subsurface > Rock core/Sediment | place: Rifle... | reverse complement strand
ATCCTAGACGGCTACCAAATAGATCTAGGTCTTACCCCGGCTTCCTTAGACACCCTCCTAGACGGCTACCTAACGGCTTCCGAGGCAGACGCTTTATTCCTCACTCCGGCTGAGGGAGACGTGGCCTACTTCCCCAGGGCAGTCCTAGATACTATCCTAGACGGCTACCAAATAGATCTAGGTCTTACTCCAGCTTCCCTAGATGCCCTCCTAGACGGCTACCTAACGGCCTCCGAGGCAGATGCGTTATTCCTCACTCCGGCTGAGGGAGACGTAGCCTACTTCCCTAGGGCAGTCCTAGATACTATCCTAGACGGATATCAAATAGATCTAGGTCTTACTCCAGCTTCCCTAGATGCCCTCCTAGACGGCTACCTAACGGCCTCCGAGGCAGATGCGTTATTCCTCACTCCGGCTGAGGGAGACGTAGCCTATTTCCCCAGGGCAGTCCTGGACACTATCCTAGACGGATACGTAGATTCTGTTACGGGCACGGCCCCTATATCTTCAACTGGCGGAAAAAATCCCGTCATTTCTTTAGATGATACGGCCGTTACACCGGGCTCGTATACTTTTTCAAACATTACAATAGACTCTAAAGGAAGAATTACTGCTGCAGCTTCCGGACAGGACACTGGATTTGCTTGGGAAGAGGTGACCGGGACATCTCAGCAAGCCCTTCCGAACCATGGCTATATAACCAACAATTCGGCTCAAGTCACAATAACTCTTCCCATCTCGCCCTCTATTGGTACTATAGTGCGAATTACTGGCAAAGGTGCTGGCGGTTGGAAGATGGCACAAAATGCAGATCAGCAGATTGTTGATGTCAAGACTCCGCGAGGCTGGAATAATAGAGATTCTCGTAACTGGTATCGCATGGGTGCGTCTAGCGACGGATCTGTGATATTAGGCGCGCTGTACCTAAGCAATATTTACGTTTCGCAAGACTCTGGAGAGTCATGGAGAAAGGTGGGACTCGGCACTGTCTCCATCACCAGCTGCGAGGGAGTCGCCACATCATCCTCTGGGGCAACCATGTGCGCGGTAAAACAGACGACTAGTAATAACTGCTACGTGTCTGTAGATTATGGTGAGACTTGGACTCTGAACTCTCCCGCTGCTACATCGATAAATTGCGTTACGTTTTCTCCCGGCGCGGCTGAGGGGAATATCGTGGTTGGCCTCAACGGCGGCACCCTCTATTCTACATCTAATTACGGAGCCAGCTGGACTTCTCGGGGACCAAGTAAAAATTGGACTGGAATTGCGTGGGCTGCTGGCGGCGCTGTAGCTGCATGTGTACAAAGCGATTATATCTATACTGCACCGGCCATAAGTCTTTCCTGGACAGCTCAGACTAATTCGGGCTCGAGGAACTGGGCGGGGATCTGTATCTCTTCAGACGGCACCAAACTAGCTGCCTGCGTCGGTAGCGGCTATATTTATACTTCTACTAATTCAGGAGTAGATTGGACTGAGCGCACCAGCCTAGGCACTCAGGCATGGAAGAGCATTAGCATGACTCCGGACGGGGCTCAACTAGTCGCTTGCGGAGCTGGCATTTCAATCTACACCTCTACCGATTTCGGCGCTAACTGGACAGCAGAGCCCGTTCCCAGTTATGATTTCAATACTGTCAGATATATGGATGCCGGCGACAGAATCGTAGCGTCTAGTGATTCCGGAATGTATACGTATATCGCCGGAGAGACGGTTGTTGGAGTCGGCGGCTACATAGAGTCAAAATACTATAATGATTATATTGGATTACAATATGTCGGTTCAAATCAATTTAAGATAATAGATCAATCGAGACTTAAGCTGTCGGCGCAGGTAATAGGTGATGATGGATATGTGGAATCCGTTACAGGTATAGATCCCATATCATCAACTGGCGGAACCAATCCAGCAATCTCTCTCAATCCCACAGCCGTAACTCCCGGATCCTATACTAATGCTGATTTAACAGTTGATGGGTATGGCAGAATAACGGCAGCTGCTAGTGGTTCCGGCGGAGGGATTTCCTGGGTAGAAGTAACCGGCACCACCCAGCAAGCATCATCTAATACCGGCTATATAACCAACAACGCAGCGCAGGTCACAGTAACCCTTCCGGCATCTCCGGCCGTAGGGGATATTGTGCGAATAAGCGGATACGGAATTGGCGGATGGAAAATAGCACAAAACTCCGGACAGTCGATCATCGATCAGACTATTAAACCGTATTCAATATGGACGGCAAGAGAGACCGCAAGAGCATGGCGGGGGATCGCATCCTCTTCAGACGGTGCTAAATTGGTAGCCGCCGTTGATGCTGGCTATATTTATACGTCTACGGATTATGGGGCCAACTGGACTCAGCGAACCGGGGCTGGTAGCAGGGGTTGGTGGGGGGTAGCGTCTTCTTCAGATGGCACTAAATTAGTGGCCGTAGTGCGCACTGGATTTATCTACACTTCGACGGATTCCGGGGCTAACTGGACTCAGAGAGCCAGTAGCCTCGTCTGGAAGGCCGTAGCATCTTCTTCAGACGGCACTAAGTTAGTGGCCACGGTCGATGGCGGCTACATTTGGACTTCTACAGATTCGGGTGTGAATTGGACTCAAAGAACAGGGGCTGGCAGCAGGGGTTGGTATGGAGTAGCATCCTCTTCAGACGGAACCAAATTAGTGGCCTGTGTTTACGGCGGCTACATCTATACCTCTACAGATTCTGGGGCAAATTGGACGGAGCGAACTGCAGTTGGTAGCAGGCTCTGGGCTGATGTAGCCTCATCGGCAGATGGAACGATATTAATAGCCGTAGTGTACGTTAGTGGATACATTTATATTTCTACGGATTCTGGAGTTAATTGGACGGAAAACACCAGCCTTGGTCTTCATAGCTGGTATACCACCTGGTCTTCTGCTGCCGGTGATCGATTAATCGTTGGAGAAAACAATGCGGGCATCGGATATGTTTACATATCCGCGGATTATGGAAGCACATGGACACAATATCTTGAAGTCGAAGTGGCTGGCGGTTGGTATGATACAGCAACGTCGTCTGATGGAGCTAGAATTGCAATAACTAGTAATATCGGACAGATCTATACCACATTCGAATCACGAACTACCACTACAGGAACTGCGGGCTATATCACCAGCGGTCTCCCTAAAAACACCGTAGAGCTTCAATACATGGGCTCTAATCAATTCAAGACCATCAGCAACTCGGGTGGCCCAACAGGCGTGGTCTAATTTATGCAACTAAACGATTTTGAACTCCACAATATGCAATTAGACCAAGGCCAACTCGCCGTAAGAGATGGTTGGAGACGTGTGGTCTCCGGATTGGGAGATATTACCTACGGATTTTCCATAGAGTCCCCCAACACCTCCGAAGTCTATCATTACCTAGTCAAACGAAGCGCGGACGGTGATGGTTATATTCAAGCATACGAAGAAGACTTTAATTCCCTCTATCAGCTATCTATAGGAAAGATACCGGTAGATTGCCCCATCTATTATGGTGTGCAGAACCGGCAGCTGTTAATAAACTCCCCATACATGAACTACCCGGTCTACGGAATTGTGGGTGGCGGACTAACTCAAGCAATTAAGACCGATTCTATCAATTTAGACACGACTACTCTCAACATCCCCACTGGCATCATGTGTCAATTTGGAGATAGATTTTGTGTAGCTCAGGGCTCCATACTTTACTTCAACGATCCCGGGATCGATCCCCGATCATTTACTGCAGAAAACGCCATATCTCTACCATCTCAGGTCTACCACTTAGAACAGACTAGCGAGGGTATGCTGGCTGTATTTTGTGCTACCGGAATCTATACGCTACCTAAAGATGCCTTGGGTCAAGGCCAGAATGTAGTAGGATTTATAGGTACCGAGCCGGGTTATGAAGCTATTGATTTCAGATGTGCTGCTAGTGGCAATGGAGTGACTATAGGGTTAGTGCATGATGGAATTGCTGTGGCTCAACAGGGCATGGAGTTATTTCCTCTTAAAGCCTATCATCAAAAACGATATTTTACAGACTATGTGGCTCCTGAGGATTTTAGGGGCGGACGAGCATACAAGACTATTAATGGATTCATTATATCCTACACACATCATAATCTATTAATCGACATAAAGAACCAATATATATCCTGGAACTATAATGATTCCAGAACTACCATAAGAGGCACCTTAAGGACTCAGGACGGACATGATTTGTTTATTATGTCAGATGGCAGCGTAGCCTATCCGAGGGGTACGGCGGATGACTATAATTCTAATGATGTAGACGGCTATGCCTGTGGGGTATTGGCCACTACTCCGGCCAATTCTACTATGATTAGATCTGCAACCTTAACCGCAGATAATGTAGGTCGCGCAAATTCCATTTATATTAGAGGACGAGGTACGACCAGCTCTACCTTATATACGGTAGGGCATGGAATAGTTATAGGATCTGATTATTGGTCAGCAGATGATGGTTATAGATTAGCAGACCGAGAAATCCGTTCCACCAGACATCAATTTAACATTAGAACGGACTATGTAAGTCTTGAAGTGGGTATAAAAGGCTCTAATAGGCAATTGAACGACATAAGTATCGTGACCAAACCTAGCGGAGTAAATAGGGTGGACGGATGACAATTTCTAACGGAAGTTTAATAGCCGCCGCAGATTTGAATGCAGCTCATTCCGCAGCTCTAACCAGTTTAGCGGCAAGCAATCTATTCAAGCCTACCCAGGTACCATTCAATGTGGTATTTAGAAACATAACCACTACCTCTACGGCCCCAAATAAGTATATAGACCTGGTAATGTCCGATGACTTCATCCTTACAGAAGCAACGGTGACCATAGCCGAGTCTAATGCAGAAACTTGGACGGTCACCATAGACAACTCTGCTATGATAGAGCCTATTACGCTAACTGGGGCTACCACCAGCACATATCATAAACTGCCCAGATATTATGGGACCGGGGCTCTGGCTACCGGGAAGCCGGTCCAAGTGCTCTTAAAAGGCTCTATACTGACCGTAAACGTCTCCACCAGCACGGATGTGGCCGGTCCATCTGTCGTAAGCGTAGATTTACTATTAGAATCTAAGATTAGGAGATATTAGTGATCACTTTGCCGGATGGACTAATAGCCTTTAAAACCGGAGATTTACTATCTCCCTCAGACTTATCTAAGTCCTATCAATATATAAATGATGTAATCAAAGATATTGGTGGTCAGAGATATACTCATACTCCAGTTCTATATAGACTGGCGGCAGAAGGAAGCCCTCTAACCAACACAGATTACGCTACAGATCAAGAGCGTTGTGTGATTCGGTTTACACGACCCCCAGCCGCCGAGGTGGAGGTAGAGAGGATTTTTTGTTCCGCAATCTATACGGCATCACAACCCGTAGATGCGTTTGTTTTAGACTCCAATAATAATCCGATAATTGGGGTAAGGCAGCCTATATTCACATTGCCGGCTCTAGCTGCTCTGGAAACTGAGCCCGAAGAGCAAATGATGACCAATTCTTTCATGATGGCTACGGCTGATAGTCCATATAAGATTAAATTCATAGCTAGGAGTTCAGGTACATTCTCATTCAACAAATTAGATGTTACTATAATATTCAAAACTGATTGCTTTAATTTCGCGAATTTTAATACTCTGGATGGATCAGATTTGGTATTCACAGAAGCAGATCCTCCAGACGCGGACAGGCAATTAGCCCTACAAACCACTATCACGAATGCAGCCGCAGCTATAGCTGCCGCCCGGAGACCTTATAGGCCAGCACTAATACAGGTAAATAATTTTACCACAGGCACTAGCGCCAATCTTAGAAGAATAGAGCTACCTTTAGCTCCCACCACGGCCAACTGTACTCTTGCTATTCAATACGCATATGCAATATACACAACTTCCGGCACCAGGACCTGCACGGCAGTCATAGCCAACAGTGCGGGAGCCACTCAATATACGACCAATATAAGCGTAAGCAGCTCGACCTTTGGTTCGACCTCTACCACAATTGGGCAAGATCTTACTGATGCTGTTGGGGCATATGATCCGGCTACAGACTGGAGAATGACCCTATCTACCAGTGCAGATACGGTCTATAGGGCATATATTTTAATGTGGTATTATTAGCAGCGCAATTAAATGATTTAGACAGGAGTCGTATGACAGTATTTTCGTGGACCACCAGCAAAACGCCTGTAAAAACCAAGGCACAAATAGAAGCAGAGGCTCTGCAGGAGGCCGCTCGCAAGGCTGCTCTGGCCAAACGCACTGCTAATACTGCGATAAAGTCAAGTACTGTCAGTACTCCGGTAAAATCAATTCCTACGGCAAAAGAATTGGGCACTCCGGCTATTGTAGCCAAGCCTACTGCACCGGGCGCTGTAGCGCTAGCACCCAGCGCTCCTCGGTCGCCCACTGATACCAGCAAAACTCCTGTTGCTCCCGGCAGTGAAGTGCCGACGGACATTAAAGAGCCGGTAGCCGGTAGAACCAGGAGGCCCGATCCAGTTTCAGAAGCGATACGCAAGGCTACAGAGGAAAAGATTAGACTAGGCGCAGAATTGGGGGCTCCCGGTCCTGGAGCTACGGGCGGTTATGGGGTTGAAGCGAAACCGCCTATAACCCCAATTGATACCAGTAAAACTCCTGTTACTCCCGGCGAGGAAATGCCGCCGAAAATTAAAGAGCCTATTGCAACTGGCGCCGTGGGTGTAGGCTTAGAAGAGATCTCTCCTGTTCCCAGCCCTCAGGAACAAGAGCTAGAGGCTCTTAGGCAGCAATTTGCTGCCCAATTAGCTCAAGACCTGCTAACTTCCAGGGCTCGCTCCGGACTTGCAGGTATGGCTCTATCCGGAGCTGCTCAAGGTGCCGAATCCGATATTAGAGCCAAGGCAGCCCGAGGCGAGGCTCTTACACTTGCAGATGTTACTCGCGGTTATCGTGGAGAGACCAGAGAAGAGCAGAGAATTGCTATTGAAAAAGCACAGCAGGAAGCTGCCGCTCAACAGGCAGCAGCAGAAACTGAGCTGGCCAGACAGCAATCTGAAAGAGAATCCAAAGCCTTTGATCTTGCTATGTTAGAACTGGAAAAGGAAATGGGCACAGATCTTAATGGTGATGGTCTAATTGGAACCGGCACTGCCGCGAGATCTCCCGAAGAAACCGCAGCTCAACAGGCCAGGATCGATATGGAATCCATATCGGCCACTATGGGCGGCAAAGGCGAACGCGGTGATCCGTATGGCGGCCTATATGGTGCCGGAGAAGGCAAATTGACTGCTCTTGTAGCTGCAGGCGCTGAGTTTACAATAGTAACTACGGAAGACTGGGGTCCGGGTACTGTGGTAATTGCACAGGATCAATATGGAAATTATTACAAATTCGTACCGCCAGCAGAAATTAATCGTGATCCAGAGAAAGTTATGCGGTGGTTTAGATCTATAGCCGGCCAATAGGAGTAAGTCTTGGGTATATTAGATTACACTTTAAGCAAGCTAGCGGCTAAAAATAGAGCTGCAGAATTAGAACTACAAGCGAGGCAGGAGCGTGCTGCCAGAGACAGAGCTAATTTAACCGCTATTTTGGGTACGGTTCCCGAGCTTACTAAGCAGGTAGGCGGCATTTATGAGGCGGGGCAGGCCAAACAGCGCGGAGATGTCCTAGAACGAGCTGCTGCTGCATTAATGACGGACGAGGATTTGCTGGAAGAGGGCAAGCCCCTAGAGCCTCCTGAGCTTCCTGAGGTGGCCGAGGCCATAATTCCATCAGCAGCGGCCCCTATGCGAGCCCAGCCCAAAGCTCTGGCTCCCACAGCAGAATCTGCTCCTATTATGCAAGTACCTGGATTGACGGGGTTAGGACCACTCCTTTCCCCAGCCGTATTACGCAATCTTCCCCAAGCAGCTCCGAAAGCTCCGGTTCCTATGCCGGAATCTGGTGTAGCTGCAACTACAGGCCGAGCAGAGCAGGAGGCTATTGCCCCCAAAGAGCCTAGTCCAGTCGCTGTGGCGCCCGAAGAGCCCGAGCCATTACCCGAAGATGGGATAGAGTTGTTGCCAGACGAAGCCGCCCCTGCCGGCCCAACAGGTCCTTCGTATGAGGATATTCTATTAGGAGCCCAGGCAAATGTGGGGGCTAAAAAAGCATATAAGTTATCTCCGACCGAAATCGCTATGAAGGCAGTGGAGATCGCTGCCCCCAAATCATATTCAGAGGCTGATAAGCAGCAATTAGCTGCAAAATTAACCCTAAAAGTCGTAGAGCTTCGTAAGCAAAGTGAAGACGAAGCTAAGAAAGATGTCCTCGCAAATGTTATGGCATCCCTCAAGGCAGCTCAGACCGCAGCCGCTCAAGCTAAAACTGGGGTTAAAAAGGAAAAGCTACCTGGAAGTGAACGATTGATTGGGCAATTAACCGATCAAGTCGCTACAGTTAAAAAGCTGGATGAATTTGCTGGTTATGTCAATAAGCACAAAGATAAGATCCAGATAGACAAAGCTACTTATTACGCCAATCGCTTAGCCGATACTTATGCCGGCACTACTGTAGGATATTGGCAATCCTTGAGCGGCGGTGTTGGCCCCGCAAATCTAGGTGCAGGATCTGGATATCAAAAAGCTCAGGGTGCTCAAGACGAATTGATGCGATTAATTAGAAATGATAAAGCCCTAAATCCAGAAACTAGAGAATATTTGCGTAAATCTAAGGAGCTAGCTCAAGACGTAGCAGTGTCCAAGATTAAGGGCGTCCCTTCGGATACAGACATGCGCCTAGCCATGGCCGCATTCTTTGATCCGTTCTCTCCTAGTGAATCTTTGGGAATCGGATTCGACGCTATTCGGAGAGGACTAGTAAGCTCGGCCAGAGACTCCTATGCTTCGCAATCGCAGCTGAGAAATTTAGGTACCGAATTGCGGGATGATATAAATTCCCTTATTAAAAATCCGACTACTATTAAAATTGGACCCAAAATAGAAATTACCGAGAAAACCGGAGAGCGAGGTCCATATACTTTGAGTTCTGAGGAGCTTGCCGAACAGGCCAAGCGTGGTGCTGCGATGACTGGTGAAGTTGTGAAGGATGTTATTGGCGCAGCTGTAAAAGGTGTCCCGGGAATCACTCCTGAGATTAAACCCCCAGAAGCATGGGAGCAGTCATATTATGATCTTGGTCAGTTATGGGAGCTGGGGTCTACTGCGGGCTTCTTTACCCAAGAAGGTCTTAAGCAAAAGGAAAAAATTCTCCAGGATTTGGGTGTTACATCTGTTCCGAAGGCTGAGGCGCCTCGCGGCCGACGCGGACCGCATTTGGTGGTTCCGCCCGACGTACCGTCTCTAGAAAAACGAGAAAGACGCCAGGAACCCCCAGATGTCTTTGAAGGACCAGAATGGGAATTGGCACTAAAACTCACACCAAAACTCAAAAGATTAAGGCCCTATGTTAAGCCAGAACATCATCCGATGTTGGACGAGGCAATACGCTTGTCCGAACAGGGTAACATTACAGGCGCTATGGCTATAATGCGGGCTGCCATACTAGAAGGTCAGTCCGGGGGTGGGTTATGATTGATATAATCAAAGCTCTAATGGCCCCCAAAACCCCTGCCGAAACGCCTGAGCGGGTTTATGCTGCGGCCCTGCAAGCCCTCCTAGACATCATCAAGGCCGAGTCTGCCTGTCCCGTAGAAGGCGAAATAGAAGGCCCCATAACCGGTCCTGCATGGGATCTCAGTGGAAAGTCTATGCATACCGTTAAACGATTAGCTTATTACGATGATGCTAATAAACAGGATTAATCTATGACTACCCATACTCCAGTCATAGTTGCCAAGCCAGCGATCGAAACCCTATTCGATACTATAACTGCAGATTTAATACATATGCTTACCTCCAAGAAGTTGACTGTACCAGAGCGTCTGAAAATCTTCGAGATTCTATTGCGTAACTATTATCCGCTCACAGTTCAAAGAGAAATACTGCAATCTTCCAGCGCAAATCCATTGCTTGATAGAATATCAGGAATGTTGCGTGAATCTAAATAACTTATTGCGGATTGCCGGCTTATTAAAAATAGCAAATCAAGCCGAAAACTCAATAACCTCTCTGGTTTTAACTCCAATCCAATCTGATTGGATTAAGACCATTGATGCTAATCAATATTCTATTTGTCTTAAATCTAGACAGGTATATGTTAGCACTGCCAGCCTATATTATGTCTTAATGTGGGCGATCACTCATCCAGGATTAACAGCCGCCGTTTATATAGATTCTTATACTAAAGCTACCAATTTCCTTCATATAATCGAGGATTGGTTGGGGCAGTTGGGTATTAAATGTACAGAATCCAATTCTAAATATATAAGGCTTCCGAATGATACTACTATACGAGCATTTTCGGCGGTATCTAGGGCTCCGGGAGATTTCTCTAGAGCCGGTAGATCCACTACTGCCCATCTACTCTACTTCTCTGAGATGGCATTTTATTCTGATCCAGAAGCCTTATTTGCTAGCGCCACGGCCTCGGCTACTCCAGATGCGAAAATAATCATAGAATCTACTAGTAGCGGCGAAGGCACGTTCTTTGCTAAACTATATAATACGGCTGGTTGGGTCAGCAGATTCTATGGCATAGAAGCTCATCCCGCCTACACATCCGATCTACCTATTACCAACAAAGAATGGGCAAATCTACAAACCCTAGGCTTCACTAGTCGACCACACGCTAGTTTCTTCCAACAAAGATTAACGGGATTTTATATAGGGGATCTAAAGCGCCTGCTATTAGAGATGCCAATATTAGAAGAGCATGCTTGGCTATCTATTAGCGGCCGATTTATTGATAGGGACTTACAAGTAATACCTTATATTACTAATAAGATAAGGGATTTGCATATATATCAGCCGCCCACTGCAAAAACTCGGTATATTATTGGATATGATCCTAGCGGCGGTACCGAGCGGGATCATGCCGCTATAGCCGTGGGAGATTTGTATACAGGCCGGCTATGTGCTTCCTGGGCAGCTAATAACCTAGACACAGATCAGCAGATAGAAGTCTTAAAGCAGATATATGGGTTTTATAATATTCCGGAAGACCGACATAAATTCTCAGATGAAAAATATGTACATACCATAGCGGTGGAACGAAACGGTGTGGGATTAGGACTGCTACCATTCCTACGCAAACAAGCATTGCCCTTATATGAAGTAACTACCGAATCGGGCAATAAAGACTTCAGTAAATATGCTAACTTCTTACAGGTCAAACGGGCGGTCGAATCCTCCCTATTGCAGGGAGATCAACACCTGGCTGATGAGGTCAAGGGATTGGCGAGGGATTCTAGGGGTAGGTTTGTAGGAAAGGATGACTTGATTGCAGCCACATCTTTCTATCTAGGATATATAGCACGACATAATCCGCAACGACCTGCTACAGCATTAGATCCTCATATATATTTTGATGGCTCTAAGGCATTTAAGCAAAAGCGGGCTATAATTCCGTAGGCGCAATTAATTCATAGTACTAGTATATATAGGAGTTTTAATATGGCAGATGAAACTGAATTATCCCCCGAAGAGAAAAAGGCCTATGAAACTGCAAATTTCTGGCAGACCCTCGCTCAAATAGCACCTGTAGCCGGATCAGCCGTAGGCGGCATTGCTGGCGGAATTCTGGGTGGTACACCCGCTTTAACGGGTGTAGGAGCGCCTCTAGCCGGCCTCACAGTACCAACCGGCATTGCTGCCGGATCGGCAGCTGGGGGCGCTTTGGGCGGTCTGGCGGGTATGGGTATAGAGGCTGCTACCGGAGGGTTAGCTGAGCAGGCAGCCGCAGAAACTGCCGCTAGAGAAAAGCCCCTCCTCGAAGCAGAAGCTCGTCGCAAAGCCATAGACATGTTGCTGGCTCGTTATAATAAGGCCTTATAAGGACTAGAATGACCATTCCCTCAGAAGAGCAGGTGGCAGATGCCCCTGAACTAAGCGACACCAAACTCCTAGCCATCTTTAATGAGCTTAAGAGTAGCAGTGAGCCCTTGGCATATAGACATCGCGCTCAAGCTTTCTTGAATGAGAACATGGTTAATGGCAATCAATTCGTAGGTTTCGATACCCGCAACGATAAATATTACATTCAGACCTTAAAATTAGCGGATGTCCCGCAGAAAGCTAAACCGTTATTGGCTAACTTAGCTTTAACATGGACCTCGCTACTGACCAAAGAGCGTCCCTCAGTCTATGCAGTTGGACAAGGTAATTCCATACAAGATAAATCTGCTGCAGAAATCGCTACCAAACTAATCGAGTTTCTAGAACAAGATCTAGAGATTGATGATGTTATCTCTAAAACCGTCTATACAGGATGCTATGCCGGCACAGCTGCTATCAAAGTAGTTCTAGCTGATACTGGAGCCCCTAATGGAGAGCTGTCTTTGGAGCCGATTAGTGTTCACGAATATTTATTGGATCCAGGAGTTCAAAGACCTGAGGACTCTCGTTGGATTATCTTCAAGAAATTCATTCCTGAAGCAGATGCAGAGGATATATTTAAGGCCAACGGGCTGCTGGGCTCCCCTGCAATAGAAAAGTATCATGATGGCCATGATCAAGCCAGAGAGGGTGTTGCTGATTATGAGTTATGGATGCGTCCTAATAGGAAATATCCTACTGGATTCTTTGCTCATATTCTAGGAGAGCATGTAGTAGAATACATCCCAGAATATCCCTATACCTTCATCTCCCCGCATGATCAATCCACTCAGAGCCCGCTTCCGGTTGTGTTTTTCGCATGCAAAACCGTGCGCGGTTCCCCATATGGAAGAACCTTCATCACAGATGCGGTTCCGCTCCAAACCGCTGAGAATGAGATTCTAAGCCGGCTATTCAAATTGTGGAGACAGACTAGTAATGTCCATAAAGTCATTCCTAAGTCTTTACAAGATTCAATCGATGAAGAGAATTCAATCATATTCTTTGATAGTCCGGCTGATGCCCAAGCTATTGGTTATACTCAGCCACCGCCTATATCTCCCCTATTTGGTCAGCTATTAGACCTATTTGAGACCGGTATATATGATGTTGCAGGCGTATCCAAGACTACTACCGGCCAGCAGGATTCAGCTTCTCAATCCGGCAAAGCTATTAAATTTCAGGCAGAACTAGATGCCCAAAAGACCCAGGACTCGATTAAGTCATTACAATCCATGATTAGTCAATTATATGACTTGTTGTTAAAACTTGTTCAGAAGTTCTGGACTCAACCAAAGCTATTGAATGTCTTTGATGACCATACCAAAACGGCCGCAAGTATTCAGTTTAGCGCTAGCGATATCTCTGGTATTGACATTCGCTTACAGCCCAGGTCCGGCAGAGACATCTTACAGTCGTCCAAACAAGCACTAGAGGCCGAACAGCAAGTAACCCCCGCCAATAGTCTAATTGGTTCTATAGGAACCCTTATAGCCCGCCAGCGATCCGAGGAATTGATCGAGACCTATCTTACTACCGGAGCAGTGGACATATCTCCGGGATCTGTAGATATGGAGGTCCTAATTAAGACCATAGAGGATCGTCAAAGAGACTCAATCCTATCCGCAGACCTAGTAGAGCATCAGAAACTGGATCAATTAAAGATGGGGATAGTAGCAGAGTTGTTGGCCGCCCAAGCACCACCAACCGCTGTCGCTCCCGCCGTAACTCCATTATCTCCTTCCGTAGCCCCCGTTACAGAAGAGGCGTTAGTATGATTAATTGGATTTTAGACAATATATTGCAGCTATCCGCAGCACTAATAGCTGCCACAGTTACTGTCTATGCCCTAATTAGTCGGATATCTAGAGCCGAATTTAGGATCGAGGCTCTTGAACGGAGCTTGGCTAAGTTAGAGACGGATGTTAATGAGAAATTAACAGACATTCGTGCCCAATTGAATATTATAACTGCAGATATAAAGGATCTAATAGGGCGGAAATGAAGGCCTACTCCGACCGAGAGTTGAACAAACTCTTATCCGAGTACTTTAATTATGAGTTGCTTATTTTGGCCTTTGACTTAGAGGACTTTAGATCCCAGGGACTTACATCCGAAGAAATAGAGGTCTGCATCAATACGCTCTATGCGGATTTGAAATATATCCGGGAATAGGTCCTAGGCGCAACTATTCTATATAGTGTTAGGCATTCAATGATGTCCCGCGTCTAGGCGCTTTCCTAGCTTATAGAGGTTATATTGGAACTTAATTCAATTGAGGACGGCTCTCAGAGCACTCCAGACGTTAATGAAGCGGTGGTCACGTCTCCACAGCCGACTACGGAAAGCAAATCCATTGGTGACTCGATGGCTCAGTTTGTCCGAGAGCGCCACGCAGAAGCGTCCAAGTCTAAGACTGCTCCCGAGCCCCGTCAGGCTACAGCAGCCTCCACTGAAGATCCCCCGCGTGCTGACGATAAAGCTACGGCTAATGCCGTAAATCAGAGCGCCGTCGCTGATATATCAAAGGGTAAGGAACCGGAAGGCACCAAACCCCGAGATATTCCATATCACGCATTTAAGCGAGAGAAGGATAAATGGTCTGGTAGGGTAGATAAATTACGAACTGATTTGGTCTCGGAACGCACTGAGCGTACTAAGGCAGAGAAGGCCGTAGAGATTTTATTAAAAGAAGTGCAGGAATTACAGGGTCGAGTGCAAATCGACCCACGCGATCAACAGCTGAAGCAATTGAAAATGCAGCAAGAAGTTGCTACTTTTCAACAGGGGTTGGACTCCAGGATTAAGAGTGATCTGGATTCTAAGTTTGCCCAGGATTCATCTGAGGATCAAGTCCAAGAATTAGCAGACACACTCCTGGCTACGGCCAGGGAGGTTTCAGCCAAATATGAGGGCGTAGTAACTGAATTTGAAATATTAGAAGCTCAACGATGGAATCGTGAATTATCCGCAGACGATATAGCTAAACAGTTATATGATAAGCGTGCCAAGGTCTTTGCTCAAAAGCACAGACCTGCAGCTCCTAGAACCACCGCGCCCTCAAAGGGGCGCTCGGTCCCAGCCAGCTCACCTACTTCCTTCGACAGAGGCGAGGATATGATAGCTTTCATTAAAGCACGTAAAGGTATTCAGTAAATTATAGGAGATATTTAAATGGCAACTAATCCACTAAGTCAGACTGATATTGGCGCTCTAGCAGCTCGCTACGGCAACGAGATCATAACTGAGCAAATAAATAACGATGTGCCGATTCTAGGATCGGGTGCATTAGAGAAGATCAAGTCACGTGGCAAACTCCACGTAGTTAACGTTATCGGCGGAGGCCTCGATTCCACCAGCTTTATCGCTGATGGCGGGGCTATGCAGTCCGGTAGCTCGGCAGTACCCCTTCAGGGCAGTGTCGCTCCCGTACATATTCTAACTCGTATTTCTATAGGTCGTGGAGCTGCAATGCTCTCGGCCGGCGTAGAAGATTCGGTTGATATGGTGAAATTCCAGCTAGAAAATGCCGGTAGAGATGCCGCCCGCAAGATGGGTCGGTCACTGTTCTCGGCTCAGCTAGATGGTTATGTTGGTGGGGACGGCGCTACTCCGGTAGCCGGCGTCTATACCGATGTGCAGCTTAATGATGTTTCCGGCCTGCGGGAAGGCGATGCGGTAGTGCTATATGATGCCAGCTTAGATGACACATTCTTGCTGGAAGTCCAGAGGGTTACTCCTGCAGCCGTTGGTTCTAATTCAGCCAATGTGGCGGGTCTGGTGACCTTCGCCAACACTGTATACGGCACTGATCCAGGTCGTGGTACGCCGGGCGGCGCACATGAAGACGGTGACCTGCCGGTACTAGCTACTGGCGATACGTTCTGGCTCCGCGGCAAGTGGTCCGTAACCGGTACTGGTGGCACTGCTGCCGCTCAGACCGTTCCGGTATCCTTTGCCGATATCAGCGGCAGCGCTGCTCTGCATGGATTGGATCCAGCAGGCAATGCGGCTGGTTATGGTTGGGTCGGCATAACCGCTTCCAGCTTCGGCGTCCTAACTCAAGAAAGTCTGTCAGCGATTTCTCAGCGAGTAAGATCATTGAGCGGTCGTATGTTCAGCCATCTCGTACTACATCCTGCGGCGGCTGCGGCATTCGCGGCTTCGGCGGTTAGCGCGGGTAGTGCCTTCGGGTTTGGTACCGGGACTACTGGGGCTGGTCGTAGACTCACAGTCGGTGCGGATCGAGACGCTCTCGGAACTGTACTGGATAAGTATGAGTCAGGGCTGCGCTTCATGGGCAAACCAGTTCTTATCGAACCGAATTGCCCAGCGACCGAGGTCGTGTTCCATAATCGGGATGCAGTCAAGCTTGCCGAGTGGCGAGACTTCGCGGCCGAGGAAGAGGGTAGTGGTGCGGTACTAGTTGACCGGACTACATTCAGCTATGACATTCAGCTTTCGGCAGCTATGAACATGAGCTGCTCGCAACGGCGGGCTGTGGCGAGATGCACGGGTGTAACTAACCTGTAATAGGTAGGATAGAGTAGAAATAGCAGCGGCTCCCTGAGGAGCCGTTTGCTTTTATGGGATCAAACCAGCATCTCTGTCGCGGGCCAGCTTAGCTGTTTGATGGGCGGCTGGGGCCGAGGCCTCAGTATTGGTTCTTCATATGCCAAACTCCAACTCTCTCTGAGTCACTAGTCCCCTTACAATCGCAGCAGCCTCTTCCTCGGTCCTATAATATCCAAAGCTATCCAATCGTCCATTCGTTCTCAGTAGAACCCTCCAAGGCTTCGGTTTGCCCTCGTAATAGTAATAGCCTTTAGTAGGCTTGCGGCGGTTTAATATATTCTGCTGATTGGTAACCAGTCTTAAGTTGGCCCTCCTATTATCTAAAGCATCCCCATTAATATGATCCACTACTAACCGGCCCTCCGCCGGCAATAATATCTTATGAAGATATAAACAGGTGCGGCTATCATCAGGTCGCTGGACAGACGTCTGAACATAAAAACACGCTCGCCTTTTGGCGGCCTCCCAAGTATAATCTTTGACTAAGGGATAATCCGCTATATCTATCAAAGATTCCATGTTGCCGTAAGTCTTGGATGCCAGCAATAACTTACATATCCCAGTATCATAATCGAACTCATAGTCATTCAATAATCTAGTTCCACGTTTCATGTTCACCCCCTACGCCCGCCCAGCATCCGATAGACTTAGCGCATTTATCCCATACTGATATGCAGTATATCTGTATTATATGCGATATATTAGTAGATAATGACGGCTATTGCAATACCTGCGGCTCTAAAGTATTCTTGTTGTGGATCTACTAATAACTGTATAGAAACGTGAGGGCTCATGAGCGTTTATAATAGATATGTAGAAATAGCTATGACCGTGCCCGAATCCCGTCTAAATCCAGCCAATGAATCCTCAAACCCTCTTATACAAGAAATCCAAGAGCGGTTAATAGCTATAATGATAGAGTCTCTAAAGGATCTGCCTCCCATCAAGCGCCAATATGCAGAGCTACACATAGCCGGCCTAAAGCTCCGGGAGATAGCTGCCATCACCTCCAGATCTCCCTCTAACATATGTCATGCTATTAAAGGCGAATTTTCCGAAAGAGGTATGAAGCCGGGAGTAGTACAGCATCTAAGAAAAATATTAACCCACAATCCTGAGGTGCTTATGTTATTAGAATGGATTCGAATAGAAAAGGAGTCATATGACTAAATTAGAGAAAAAACCCAAGCCCAAGCCCGAGCCGAAGCTCGTTAGTGCTGATGAATCACTTAAATCCAAAATGCGGTGGGCCTTCGCAAATTTAAGAGATTTTAATGAGACCGTCGGATTAATGATAGCATTGGCTTTTCAAATAGACGAAAAGATATCCATGTATCATATGATTAAACAAATGCCCCATATGGCGTCAGGAGATATAGATCGTCTATTTAAGCTATTACATCTAAGAGGTCGTGGACGATATGACGGTCAAACGTTTGAATTATCATCCGAGGCCTTTACTAAGAAAGGATCATTCTAAGGAGTATTAATGAGAAATATCTACGCCACTGACTTCACCACCGAAGATTTCCAAACCGCCACCCTATATAATAAATTTATAGTAGTGACCCCAATAACCCAAGAGGAGCTAAATGATTCCGGGGTGGTACTAGAACAAAACTCTAACCCACTCCAGGCCTTGGCCTTCCGGGTGGTAGCTAAGGGTGCATACTGCACGCTCGCCGCCCTAAATGTAGGAGACGTCGTATTAGCGCGTCCGGCCATGGATGCCATATCGCCTAGAGCGAAGTTCTTTGTATTAGAAGAGCAGGATCTAGTAGCTTCATGGCCAGAAGCCGCCCTAGCATGATTTTGGGAGATCGTACCAAACAACGACTGATTGAACGGCATCTAAGCCGTTGGCGTATTACGTGGGCCAGGTTTCCTTATGACTCGATGGTCTATTTTGCTGAACGGAATCGGGCCAATTTTCCACTATCCGCCACCCTATATGTCCGTATGGATACCAGCATACCATTACTGCCCTGGGATACTAATAAAGAAATGCGGGAGGTTTTGTACTGTCGATATGGATATGCAGCTATGGATATCTTAAATAGATTAGCGGCTCATACTAAATATTGCACAGCCTATAGGACGAGGACGCAGGCCAGTCGAATTGATAAGGCAGCTCGAACCCTAGTAGCTTTAATGAACGTAGAAGAGGAGCGCGTTACCGCAGCATGAACATTAATTTTGATGCTAAAGACACTGTATTGGAAGCAGTAGCGGCCCTAGGAAAGGCCGTAGGATCTACTATGGGTCCAGGAGGAGCCCTAGTAATGATACCTCAGCCCAATGCAGCTCCTATACTAACTAAAGACGGGTTCCATGTAGCCAAAGCCCTAAAAGCCTCGGATCCCATAATAGATATGATCTTTAAGCTGATCCTACAAGGAATGCGCAAGACCGTATTAGAGGCCGGTGATGCAACTACATGCACAGCCGTATTGATAGCGGCACTGCTTAAGGCGACCTCCGAGCAATATAAAGCCGGACGAAACCTACCCCTACTTATAACTGAAATAAATGCAGCAACTAAAGATGCTCAGACACATCTATTACGTATGCGCGTTAATGTCCCCCCAGACGATTTATATAATGTAGCCCTAATATCTGCTAATGGAGATAAGGACTTGGCAGCCCATATAACCACAGCGGTAAATACCACCGGATCAGATGGGTTGGTGGTGATAGAGGAATCGGCTCAATATGAAACGACCGTATCCTATACCTCAGGATACTCTATAGATGCCGGTTATATAAATAGGGCTTTTATAAACGAACCCGCTAAGCTAAGGACAGTACTTAATAATCCTCTAATATGGATCATCAACAAGCCCCTACTCACCTATCAAGACGCCCAAGCCCTAATGCCAATATTAGAATGGACGCTCAAAGCCAATAGACCCCTGGTGATCCTAGCCCCCGATTTTGCAGGAGATCCACTGGCTACCTTAGTCACAAATGCCTCCAAGCTACAGCTGTGCGCCATCAAACTCCCCAACGCCCCAGACTTCAGCTTGGATGATCTAGCGGCTATATTAGGAGCTACCGTTAGAGATCCACAGCTAAAGGACCCCTTGCGAAATATAAACCCCCAAACAGATTTCGGCACCGCAGCCCAGCTTACAGTAAATGCCAATACTACCATGATCTCCGGGGCTAAAGCCAATCAGACCTATATAGATCAATTAAAACAGGAATTGGCCGAGGATCCAGATCCTGTAAAACGGCACTTCGGACCATCCCGACTGGCTCGATTAGCCGCCTCCATAGCCACTATTAGAATAGGCGGCTTTACAGCCGCAGCTATAAAAGCTACGAAAGATTCTGCAGATGATTGTGTGTTGTCCGTAAAAGCAGCTCAAAAGCACGGGATTCTACCAGGAGGAGGAACCGCTCTATTAAAAGTAGCGGATAAAATAACTCCCAGCAATCCAGGCGCCTCCGCCCTGATAGATGCTTTAAAAGCCCCCTTTCATACTATTATAACTAATGCGGGCATCACACTAGACTCTAGCACTTTAGCCGATATAAAAGGTTACGCTAATACCTGTTATGACATTAATACTCATATAATAGTAGATGCGTTTAAGGCCGGTATATTAGATCCCTATACCGCTATAACTCAGGCCTTAGATAATGCCGTAGCAGTAATCAACAGCATATTAAAGGTAAATGTGGTGCTGAATGAGAAAAGCTAATGCTGTAGAAACATTACTGGTTTTAGATGCTCTGAAGATATTATATCAATTAGATCCGAAAGCAGTATTCTCATATAAAGATATATGCAGCATCTTGGGGGGGATCGATATACCCAATAAGCTCTATAGGGGATCAACTGTTATAAGGCAGTTCGTAGACCGGGGCCTCATAGAACAGGTGGGGCCATCAGGTGTGTTCTTTAGATTCGCCCAGCTCCCAGATGGGTATGACGGCTAGAATCGATTGTGGGCCATCCTAGAGCGTTCTAGGGTATTTGGGGGCTACGCCTAGCCAGGCATGCTGTTTGATAAGCTTGATAAGCTTGAGCAGCCTCCTCAGCAGTATCAAATAAGCCTAGAAAATATCGAACGCCTTGAAGCATAACCTTGGCTTCATATTTCTTAGCATTCTTATTAAAAGAATAGCCTCTGCAATAGGGTTTTGCCAGTATAGGGATATCAGAGGCAAGTCGTAGAATAAATCTCATAAAAACCTATATGACCTCGACCAGCCCCTTGGCTAGCGCACTTATAAATATAGGGCATGGCCAAAAGCCTTCTCTCGCTAATAATAGCTATTACTCTACTTCTTAGCTCTTGTACCTACATATCGTGTGGCGCTAATCCCGAATTAGCTTTACTAATGGCCAGAGACTCTATCTTTCAATTAAGGGCCGAGACTCATACCTGCTCCGCATTTGCTATAGCTCCCGGCCGGATACTCACGGCAGCTCATTGTAAGTCCACTGACATTGTGTTAATAGATTCGAAAGGTAGGGAGTTTACAGCCAGGGTCATCAAAGAGGATAAGGCTAAAGATTTATTATTACTCGAAGCCCCTACGAATGCACCTGCCTTAGATATTTGGAACGATTTTTGGCAAGGTGGTCTGGTGCCTGGTACGGAGATTATCGCATTAGGCTATCCGGGATATTATGGATCTTATACATGGGAGCATGGATATGTTAAGGAAATCAGGGAGATGCCGGCATTCGGAGAGGTAGTCGTCTCTAAAGATATATCTTTTCCGGGCCTCAGTGGGGGAGCAGTGATAGATATAAGGCGTGGAAAGGTAGTGGGTATGGTGGTGGCAGTAGCAGAAGATGTCAAATACTTTAATAGTTATACCCATCAACACAATTCAATTAGTATATTAGTATCATATAAGGAATTAAGTAGATTCCTCGCAGAGTAATAGATTACTATCGGGGATTAAAAGTCCCCAGGCCAACTACGCATACAAGAGCATAGGTAGTGTGCGAGTCGGGAAGCTCACACTTCAAAAGGCGCAAGCCTCCACCCGTCCTATCAGTCTTCCCGGCTCAGATAGGACGGGTGGTTTTATTTTAAGGAGTTCGTAACACATGAATAGAATTACTATACCGTGGGCAGTGGGCGATTATTTAGAGGATAAGGGTAAGACGGCAACCCAGGTCTTAGAGGACCCGGTCCAACTAAGGGCATTATTATCGCATTTTATGAGGGCAGGCTACGCGTTTCCAGAAAAAAACGTCCGAGTGCAATTAGAACATTTAACTGATACAGAGAAGGCCGCTGCCACCCAGGCCCTCCTAGAGCCTCAAGGTTCCAGCCCAGGACCTTTCATCCAGGCTGTAGCCAAAGAGCCTCACAGGCTAGCACAAGCAGTCCTAGACCACTTTATATGGCAGGTTAAACGTAAGATGGCCAAGCTGCAGGTTAAGTGGCACATAATGCCGGTGTTGGTAGGAACACAGAATGGAGGAAAGTCGCAGCTCATAGAGCGGCTCTTAAGTCCTTTGCCGGAGTGGGCAGTTGCGGGATCCTCTCTCCACGAGCTTAATGATGAGCGGGCTAGGCCAGGGCTGGCATCAAATTATGTGCTAACTTTCGATGAGATGGCCGGTGCAAGGAAGGCAGATATATCGGCTCTCAAATGCTTTATTACGGCCAAAAAGGTATTCTACAGACCCATGCAATCCAATACCCGACATTCCGTACTACAGTCCGCTACCCTGATTGGAGCATCAAATCACTTCCTTTCTGAATTAATCGCAGATGAGACCGGTATGCGTAGGTTCTTTCAAATTGAATGCTTGGATGTATTAAACTGGGAATTCATTAATGGCTATGATTGGATTAGCTATTTTAAATCAGTTAATCATATCCAACCAAGTCCTATTGAACCTTTCTTGGAGCAATTAGGAGTTGCTCAGGCGGGGTTGGTGCGAAGTTCTATAGAGGAGTGGTTAGAGGCTTTTTTACCCGAAGAGTCACATATGGCCACTCAACTACATGAAAAATATAAGAGATTTGCTTTAGATAATGGGTTTAAGGATATCTTAAGCAGCAGACCGTTCGCGGCTGCTTTGAGGAATGCGGGCTGGAAAGATGAGCATGTAAGACTCGGCACCTCATGGATACCCCCTGAGAGAAATCCGAAGGAAAAGGACGTGGAAAGTGTGGTGGCAGGAGCGGACAAAAATGCCTCACAACCTGTCGCAGCTGTTTCAGCTGAAAATGGTAGACAGAAAACCAATCTACAACACCATATGCCACACTTATCTACAACAGAATTAGGGCGGCCGGAGGCCCTGAAATCATGTGTTGTAGATGTGATAGATAATAATAACAATGATCTTATATATCCATATATCTATGGGGAGCCTGCTTTGGCCTCCTCTGCCACAGGCACTCTAACTACCCACTTCCAGCCAGATAACACTCTTACGGATAAAGAACTGGAAGAGTTTCCTTCTACCCTAACTAATACTACTATTAGGGCAAATGGGGTCCCGGAGGTCCCGGAGGCTAAAGCCCCTACAATTACCCCCATTATTAGAGCTAATGGGACTCCTGCCTACAAAAGCTGGGGCAATTATCCCGGAGATTTTCAATGAGAGATGCTCTTTTAACATACCTGCCTGATATTACCAATATAGAAGCATTAGAGGTATTAAGGGCATTAGACAATAATGCTATTTATAATAGAGTTAGGATTATTAGGCCCATGGGAAAAAACACTCAGAGCAATGCATTGGTGGAGGGCGCCGGCAGTTTTAATATGGGCGTCTAATGCCCTCGGCCCGATCCTATAGCCTCAGAATCCAAACCTCAAAAAACTACGTTTCTGTCTCATATAGTTCTGGATTCCTATATGAGGCAGTTTTATTAAATAAGGAATCCAGATGTTATCATCTAATATCACTTTCGGTCCACTAGCTGATTGGTTGCCTGTAGCCGCCCCTTCGGCCTTCGATAAAGCTGATTTTTTTAACATGCGAGAAGACGGCAAATACCAGTTTCGGATAGTTCAGCCGGCCCCTCATATATTTGCCGTACACTGGGGCACAGATGCTAAAGGGCAAGCTCGCCGAATCAATTGTGCGGGCCCCGAGTGCCCTTTATGTGCAGACGGAAGCCCGGCTCAGACCCGTTACATGATAGCAGTCCTTAATCGAGTTAATGACCGAATACAGCTCTTAGAGTTCGGCCGGCAAGTCTACAATCAAATAGTGAATTTAAGCCAAGATTCCGATTGGGGAAATCCTCAGTTATACGATTTGAAAATTGATAGAGATCGGTCCAGAGGGATTTCGGCCATGTATGTCGTGACCGCACAGCCTCGCAACATCGGCTCTCTCAAGGATAGCGAGGCTATAGCGGTAGAAGAATTCTTTGCTCGTGTAGACATGAATAGGTTTACACGGCCATCGACCATTCAAGAGATTAGGGAAAAGTTGGGGGATTTGGGTGGTTTGATGCAGATGTAATGTCCGACCTGTAGCGGCAGTATATCTGGGACGGCTAGGGAAACCTAGCCGTTTTTATTATAGCGTCCAATATCTGCGGCGAGGCGCTATAAGGAGCCGAGAGCCCTAAAGCTCTCTACTCCAAGGTATTCGCAATTCTGCTAGTATCTGGCAGGCCGGCACTTATCCATCATGCTGGCCTGTTTTCTTTTCTAGCGCAAAAAACTTTATATCTCATATGTCAGGCGAACACCCAGTTATTAAACTCAAGATCACATCTACAGACGAATGTCGAGAGCTACTAGATGATACTATCTGGCGGGCTATCCCTGGATTCTATAACGAATACTACTGTGCTCGAGATGGGCGAGTAAGGAATGTCCACGGATACACCTTAAAACTCATTAATCAACGCCTAAGACTCAAGGGCCGCCAAGGCCATTATCATTGTCATTCTATAGCCTGGCTAGTTTATAAAACCTGGAAGAATCCGAGATTAGCCAAAGCCAAAGGGACGTGGGTTCGCTATATTGACGGCAACTCTAAGAACTGCCATATAGATAATCTTAAACCGATTCCTCGCCGTAAGCGCAATTAATCATTATACCTCATGAGAGGTATTAATGGATACTGTACATGTTATACTGCTGGTAGCCGGTGTAGTAGCATCTCTACTGCTCTTGCTTAAGCCCGCCTTAAAGCTTTTAGTAGCAAAAACCAAGACCCATATAGACGATGAGGTTCTGGACGCTGCCGTAGAAATTGCGGAAAACATTCCTAAGCCAAAAGGACTACCATGACTACGAGGGCGGAATGTCGTACTATCGTCAGGTCTTTCATAGATGAGCCGACCCCCGTTAGATGGCCTGATTCAATTCTTAATACTTTTATAAACTTAGCTATTCAGCAGGTACAGAATCTGCTAATATCTAGTGGCTCTAATGTATTCCATCAAACGGCTACGGTTAATGCTATCGCTGGCATAGTAGACCTGAGTGCAGTGGCCCCACTAAAAATCCTGAGTCTAGCCCAGACACTATCTCCGGTCCTGCTTACTATATTACCCATAAGGCCTAAAGATGCCATAGTTAGGAATGCATATACCGGAGCTTTAGAATTAGTATATGTTCCCAAGGCAGAGCTGCCTGCTGGGGACGGATATACTCTAACCTATGGGGCCGCCAATGCCTCCAATAGCGTCCTAGACCAGCTTACAGCCGTTTTGGCTGCTCGGCTAGCTCTGATTACAGACAACGAACCAAGGGCCGGTCTGGAGGCCTTACGGCTCGAATTAGAGGGCAACGTGCGGGCTATAGCATCTGTTCCATCATCCTTCGTAATGCCCACCAATGATTTTCATGCCATAAATCGTAGCATTATGAGCTATCATATGTCTGGGCCTAACACTATTCAATTATCTACCCGAGTATAAAGGGGCTCCTTGATTAAACCTAGAGCCAATCCTTTCTCCGGGGGCCTCGACCGGGCATACGATCAGGGCACTTTAAGACAACAGCGCGCTGTTCGCCTAGTCTATGATGAATCTGATATTAGACGGGCTCTCACGCTCGCCTATAGAGATCCTCGCACCCTTTCGGTCATCACTCTCGCTCACGATATCATCTTATCCAAGCCCCTGACTATCAGCGGCCCCTCCCATTTCTCCGGTGTAATTATAACGGGCTCTAATCAATTCACTCTATCCAATCGGAATGCTCAGGCATCCCTCATAATCATCGAATCCCCTTGTACCATACAGGACTTAAGGCTAATCGCTACTAATGTAACGAATATAATAGATATGGCTGATGACCCGTTAGCCGTATATTCTGATATAGCCTTAAGCAAGAAGGTAACACTAAATAACCTAGAGTTTCATACGCTAGGTACTTGCACTAGAGTTTTTAACTTCAGAGCCGGCTATCATTTAAATAAGCATATAACCAATGCGGCAATAATTAATTCAGGCACCTTATCAGCTGCATTCGGGGCCCCCGATTCGTTCGGTTGGTCGGCTGATTCTATCCGGATGAATGCAGTATCAAACATCATAGAGTACGGAGCTTACCAATCTCTACGAATTTCCAACTTGTTTTCGGAGGACTTCGACTTCGCTAGCTGTCAGTTGTATTTGGCGGCTTATTACTGCACTTTTAGTCAGCTAAGCAATATATCTCCCATCAATATCACTAATAAGTGGAATGTGTTTTCGGGAGTTACTTATGATTCGGGGACTGGTAGCCTAACCTCTAGTGGCGGTGGTCCGGGGCCGGGAGAGGTGGGGGTCAATCAATTCTTAGGAGTTTCGGGCTATAACACCATCGCTTTAGACAAGGCCGATGTGCTGATGAGTAATGGGGGATCTACCAACACTCAGCCGGTAGTATTAGGCCGCGGATTTTCTATAGGGGACACGGTCACTCTGGGCAATCAGGTCTCCTATTCTACTCCCCATATAGATTGGAGAGTGGGTAGAGCCAATACGGACAAGGCAGATACCATAGCTATAGATTCTATTCCGACTCTAACCAATACATCATATTTAATAGAATCAGATATAGTAGCTCATAAGATGGATGGCTACTACAGCACTAACACCTATAAGCTATTAGCGTCCGCCAAGAACGTAGCTGGGGTAGTGACGATCGGACTGATAACGGAGTTCTGGTCTGAGGATATGGGGGCAGCAAGCGTTGGTCTGGATGTGGATGATACCAACATCAGAGTGTGGGGTACCGGCATAGTATCTACTAATATATCTTGGGGTAGTATGACTAAGGTGACTCGACTATGAAGTTAAAAGTAGGTCCGGTAACGTCTGACGGGTACATAGCTACGTCTGGAGAAATTCGGGTAGGAAATGCTAACGGTACTGCCGCCGGGGTAGGTGCTGGCGGGTTAAGATATAATGCACCTAATTTAGAGTTATCGAATGGTACTGCCTGGATTTCTTTAGGCAAGATGCCTTGGACGGAGGTGATGACTACTTCATATCAGATGGCGGTGAATAACGGATATATTGCCAATTATCCGAGTGGCATTACCGAACTGACGTTGCCTGCTGCTCCAATCGTAGGTGATATAGTGCGGGTTACAGGGCTTAGTGGCTATGGCTGGCGTATATCACAGAATGCCGGACAATCCATATACAATAGCTTAACTGGCACGCCTTATTCGTCTTGGGTGCTTAAAAATATAACAGGCTCAGGGTTGGGGACGGGTCGCTACGTAGCATCCTCAGCAGATGGTAATATAATATATGCCACAGTCCAATTTGATGAACATTTATATAGATCTGCTGATTTTGGGGCAACCTGGACTCAATTAACTCCTGGCGATTACAATGATGTATGGCTTAGACCCTCCTGTTCTTTGGATGGTACTAAAGTCTTAATGGCAAACGCAGCCGAATATCTATTTACCTCTGCCGATTCTGGGGCCAATTGGACCGCAAGAACCGGTGCCGGTGCAAGAAATTGGTATGATACAACATCTAGTTCGGAGGGCACCAAGCTGGCGGCCTGTGTTTACGGCAGTGGCTACATTTACACTTCCGCCGATTCTGGGGCCAATTGGACCGAACGGACTGGGGCCGGTGCAAGAAATTGGTATGGCATAACATGCTCATATGATGGTACTCAAATAGCCACCATTAACAATGGTGGCTACATTTACACTTCCGCCGATTCTGGGGCCAATTGGACCGAACGGACTGGGGCCGGTGCAAGAAATTGGCAGGCAATTACCATGTCTGCTGATGGCACCAAGCTGGCGGCCTGTGTAGGCGGCGCAGGAAAAATCTACACTTCTACGGATTCTGGGGCCAGCTGGACCCAGCGGGACACGGTTAGAGATTGGTTTGATATAGGCGGCTCCTCGGACGGCGCCCGCTTGGTGGCCTCCGAACGCGTAAGTTCCACTAGCGCGAATATTTATGTCTCAACGGATTCTGGAGTAACCTGGACTCTAAAAACTATACTAACGAGTCTCAATAGTATGGAGTCTAATTTAGCAGTAACGGCTACCGGAATTAGAATCATAATTGGAGGAGATTACCAAACGGGTGTTGGAGGTAGAGTCTGGCTTTCAGACTGGTCTTCGACTACCGAGGGCACATCTGGCTATATAATCGCTACAGATCCAAACCAATTAGCTAGTATAGAACTGCTATATATAGGCTATGGAAGATTCAAGATTATAAGTTATCCCGGTACCGGGGCTATCCAGTTCTATTAAAGGCGCAATAAACAGCTATAGGCAGTATTATGGCACTGAATTATGACCCGATAGGAATTAAGCCTAAAATCATAAACATCGGAGATGTTGGGATAGTTCCATATAAGATTCCTGATTTGCCTACCGTCTTGGGCGCCCGAAGAATACGAATTTTTAATTTACACACCATACATTTTATGGCATATAGTTTGGAATTGATTACGGAGACGCCTTCATTCACAGCTACTACAAACGGCTTATCTTTAACAGATGGAATAATAATCACCCCCACATCAGATATTTATATAAATATAGTGGCCTCGTTATCACTTTGGGTTGTGGCTTCTGAGGTGGGGACGCCGTGTCAAGTAGTTATTTTCGATAGTCAATAGGAGTGTAGATGGCGGGTTTTGGAAATGGCGGACCACAAGGACCTTTTTGTGCGGGTGGCTCTGGTTTAGATCTAGAGCAGCTGGGGCCTATTCTGGACGGCTACCAGATAGACTTAGGCTTCACTCCTGAGTCATTTGGCGTCTTCATGGATGGTTATGAGCCGGGAGATGGGCTTTCTCTTGCGGAAATAACTGCAATTTTAGACGGCTACGTGGTTAGCGTAAGCGGAACAGCGCCTATAGCCTCAACTGGCGGACCTACTCCAGTAATCTCCTTAAACAACACAGCTGTAACCCCTGGCTCTTATACGAGCACCAATCTGACCGTAGACGCTCAGGGTCGAATCACTGCAGCAGCCAATGGGACGGGTGGAGGGCTAGGTTTAGAGGATTTGGCTCCAATTCTGGATGGATATCAAATCGACCTAGGACTTACTCCGGCTTCCCTAGATGCCCTCCTAGACGGCTACCTAACGGCCTCCGAGGCAGATGCTTTATTCCTCACTCCGGCTGAGGGAGACGTAGCCTACTTCCCCAGGGCAATCCTGGACCTCATATTAGACGGCTATGTAGATTCTGTTACTGGCAGCGCCCCCATAAGCTCGACGGGTGGAAAAAACCCTGTAATATCCATAGACGACACTGCCGTCACCCCAGGATCCTACACCCTTTCAAATATCACGGTAGATTCTAAGGGGCGTATAACCGCAGCGACTTCGGGCACTCCGGGATTGAACTTAGGGCAGCTAGAGCCTATATTGGACGGATATCAAATAGATCTAGGTCTTACTCCAGCTTCCTTAGACACCCTCCTAGACGGCTACCTAACGGCTTCCGAGGCAGACGCTTTATTCCTCACTCCGGCTGAGGGAGACGTAGCCTACTTCCCCAGGGCAGTCCTAGATACTATCCTAGACGGCTACCAAATAGATCTAGGTCTTACCCCGGCTTCCTTAGACACCCTCCTAGACGGCTACCTAACGGCTTCCGAGGCAGACGCTTTATTCCTCACTCCGGCTGAGGGAGACGTAGCCTACTTCCCCAGGGCAGTCCTAGATACTATCCTAGACGGATATCAAA
>Ga0209341_10000931_pt1 | contig 29729 bp, 26 predicted proteins | sample RifCSP13_2_FD_184020 | JGI IMG/M metagenome (GOLD analysis project Ga0209341, IMG submission 184020) | Soil microbial communities from Rifle, Colorado - Rifle CSP2_sed 13_2 (SPAdes) (version 2) | ecosystem: Environmental > Terrestrial > Deep subsurface > Rock core/Sediment | place: Rifle... | reverse complement strand
TCCACCTTAGGAGCGATGTTCCTGTAGGGGCGTGGCTTAGCGCTGGAGTCGATTCAAGTTCAGTCGTAAGCCTTATGACAAGGCTTAACGGTTGTCATATAGAGACTTTTACCCTCGCCTTTGAGAATCCTAGGTTTGATGAGGTGAGCCGACAAAAGATTCTAAAGGATTTCGCAGGCTATGACCTCTCTAATCAGCAAACAGTCTGCATGACCAAAGACTTTGAACTTCTTCCCAAAGCGGCTTGGCACTGTGAAGATCCCTTCACTTCGGGTATTGAGATACCTCGAATGCTTCTCTCGCAACTGGCATCTAAAAACGTCAAAGTGGTATTGACCGGGGAAGGCTCCGACGAGGTATTTGGCGGCTATTCGTGGTTCAGGACAGATAAGTTAATACGGCCTTTCACAAAACTGCCTCTTAGCATTCGGCGATTTATTGCACATTTGCCAACCATCAAGAGAAGATGGCCACGAGGGAGCAGAATACTTAAAGCCCCCGATGAGATGAATCTTGCGCGTTATAAACAAATACTTGATTCCGCAAGTTCGGAGTTTGATGATCACATCTTCTCAGATGACCTAAGGGAAAAGCTCATAAACGATGGCGATCCTCAGGATATACCAATTCTTCCTCAAAACTTCGATAAGTGGCATCCCTTTGTTCAACTGCAATACTTTGAAATGAAAGTGCGCCTTCCAAACTACATTACGAGGCACTTAGATGCAGCTTCTATGGCTTACTCACTGGAGGTGCGCGTTCCGTTCCTTGATCATGAATTTGTCGAGTTTTGCGCTCAGATTCCGCCTGCTTTGAAAATGCGTGGGCTTCAAGAAAAACACATACTCCGCCTAGCGATGCGTGATGTCTTACCACCGGAAATCCTTAGGAGAAAAAAGCGTGGACTATCTGCCCCCTATGTGCAATGGACTCGTGATCTACCTGAATTTGCTGTGGAGCTGTTGTCAGAAACTCAACTCCGTGAGAAAGGATATTTCAATCCTAAATTTGTAGTTCACATGGTCGAGCAACACCGAGCCAGCAAGGCTGATTACGGAAGAGAATTGATGGGTGTTCTTGGGGTCCAACTCTGGGATCATCTTTTTATGAAGGATTGCCGACCTCCAGTGGCATGAAACTTTGAAAAAGGCAAAAGCTCTGAAGGTGTATGGGCTCAAAACCAGCAGTGAGTTTCCTCAGCATTGCTCTATAACAAAAGATAAAAGTAATCTTAGGCATTTCGAAAATCGTTTTTAGAACGGACTATGCTGCATGAGAATACTTAGTCGGAGAGACAACAGAAAGGCCTTTCTACGATGGTGCCGCCTACAACTCTTGTATTTACTCGCGTACATATGGCGACGCCTGCTTTTTCGAACTACCTTCATAGCCATAACTGGTAGTGTAGGAAAAACAACTAACAAAGAGTGTATCGCCGCCATCCTTTCATCTCATTTCCCTACCGCAAAGACACTTTACAATCAAAACGACCTCTATGGAGTTCCTCGTACCATTTTACGAATAAGACCTTGGCATCGCTTTGCCGTGGTTGAAATTGGGACAGACCGACCGGGTTTGATCAGTAGATCGGCTCGGTTGCTGAGCCCTGATATTGCCATCGTACTTACAGTTGCAAGAACCCACACCAACATCTTCTTGACCCTCGACGATACTGCCACAGAGAAAGCACACATACTCGAGGCGCTATTGCCTGAGGGATTGGCAATCCTTAACGCCGACGATCCGCGGGTACAAAAAATGGCTGACAGTTGTAGATGCAGAGTGAAAACATTTGGACGGTCCGCAGGGCTTGATCTCTGGGCTGATGAAGTCTCGTCGAAGTGGCCTGCTCGGCTGACTCTTCGGGTGCACACGGGATCTGAGACGCAGTTCGTCAAGACAAATTTGGTTGGTGAGCACTGGGTGAACTCGGTTCTGGCTGCACTTTTAACAGCACAATCATGTGGGATTCCTCTAAAAGCTGCCGCTAGGGAGCTTGAACGAGTTAAGCCGTTCACGGCACGAATGCAACCAGTACTTCTACCCAATGGGGCCACCATTCTCCGCGATGAAGAGAACGGCTCGCCCGATACATTAAGAGTGGCACTGCAAGTCTTAAAAGAGTCCGATGCGGTGCGCCATGTACTAGTCATTAGCGATGTTTCTGATTCTCGCGAAAGACCTCGTATTCGCCTTAGAGAGCTAGGAAAAATGGCTTCTCAAACAGCCGAACTAGCAGTATTCATTGGTGAGTATGGACATCATGCCGTAAAGGAGGCTATTGCGTCGGGAATGAAGCCGGGATGTGTACTCAGTTTTACAGACCTTCATAGGGCTACTCTCTATCTGAAATCAGAGCTTCGCACTGGAGATTTCGTGCTGTTAAAAGGGCGAGGTACAGATCATCTCTCAAGAGTCTTCTTCGCTCAACTCGGTACCATAGGATGCTGGAAAACAAAATGCTACAAAAGGATTGTGTGTGATCTATGTGAGGAGCTACGGCCAGAGTTTGATCTCCACTCGATATCCAATTAAGAGCCCGATGCTCCAATAACGTAAAGCAGCTCATAGAAGTTCCGTTGATCCAATTCCGTTAATCTATTTCATAGAAGGTTGTCGGACAAATTAGCACTATGATTTCTGGATTGAATAGACTCGAAACGATGTATTCACTTTTCCGTCATCCTCATGTCGCACGGGAGGAGATCGTCGCCTTCCAGAATAGACAATTGCGTCACCTGATCACTCACGCCTATAATAATGTACCGTACTACCGAAGGTTGTTCGATCAGAACGGCCTTAAGCCCGGCGATATCCGAAATGTAGCAGACCTTTCTGCCATCCCAATCACGTCTAAGAAAGATCTCCAATCTCTACCTGCAGAAGAGGTCGTAGCACATGGTGTAGATCCCGAACATCTAATTTCACACAGAACCAGTGGCTCATCGGGTGAACCGTTCACAATTCTACGCACCTGGCTTGAAGAACGCCTCTTAGGAGCTTTGAGGCTTCGTGCCCTACATTACCTCGGCTTACGAGTCAGGGACAGAACGGCCAGCATAGCTCTCGTTCGACCGACGCACCCTCACGATTACCAGCTTCCCCTGCGAATACTCCAGGCGCTAGGACTTTATCGCAAGTTGCAGATTGATTGCCTACTACCCCCTGAAAACATCGTGCGCGCATTGCGGCATTTCCGTCCCGACGTTTTGACCGGTTTCTCGGGAGTGATTTCGTATTTATCGCAGATAATGAACGATAACGATCGCCAGGTAATACGTCCCAGATTCCTCGTTGTTGGTGCAGAGGTGCTTACCCCGCTAATGAGACATCAACTCACTAAAGCGTTTGAAACTCCTGTTTTTGAAGTGTATGGGAGTCATGAATTCAACCTGGTCGCATCTGAATGCAAGGAGACGGGTGAATTGCATACCTGCGACGACTTTATGATTGTTGAGGTTCTCAAGGACGGACGCCCTGCAGCGACGGGCGAGAGGGGCGAGGTGGTGGGAACAAGCCTGCACTCATTTGCGATGCCATTTATCCGATACCAACTCGGAGACATCGTCACAAAAGGATTTGAGACGTGTAGGTGCGGACAGCCGTTTTCGACTATACGGACGGTTCAGGGGCGCATGCTTGACTACTTTCCGCTCCCTGGAGGACGCATGATGCATCCATATGAAATTACAGGGACTCACCTGCTTGGTGCAGTCTCGTGGATCCGCCAATACCAATTGATTCAAGAACAAGTAGATCGGGTAATCTTGTGGGTAGTACCGAATACGACTCCCACTAACCAGGAATTAGTCCAACTTGAAAAGTCTGTAACCGCCATACTTGGGCAGGATGTTGAGTTTAGGGTGACGCTTGTTCCAGAGATTATACTCGAACCTAACGGCAAATTCCGGGTTTCGCGTTCGTTGGTGAAGTCTGCTTACGACGGAATTGATTGGGATCACCCATATACTGCCGTACCACAATCTGCTGGTAGACATGACGATGAACCACATTGAGAACCACAAGATGAGCACGATGTCAGCGGAATATCAAACCAAATTCGACCGAGAGAATAGAATAAGTTCAATCATTGAAACACTTGGTGGTACCGATATCACTCAAATATTCATACATAGCGTTGCATCTCTAGGGAAAGAAACTGAACTTGCAACAGCGCTTCCCGGATTTGAAAAATACCCTGAAAGGTCTCTATTGGTTGCTAGAACAGATGATATTGTGTGTGTATTAGAAAGGGTTGACAATCAATATCTTCAATTCCTGTCTAGCCTAGGAGTTGGTCCTAGAAATGGAAATGTTATTCAAGCATCAAAATGCCTTTATCAGAATGATAATGCAAATCTATCAGATTCATTAATGAGTAACCAGGAAGCACTTTTAACTATTCGAAAACTAGTCAAACAAAATAAAAAAATTGTTTTAAACCCTTATATCGCATCACCCAAAGAATTCAAATTAGCGGCCATTTTGGAAACAATACTAGGTAGGAAAGTCCATATACTCGGAGGAAACCCAGCTATAGTTGATTATGCGAAATGTAAGCATAATGTTCGTACAAAAGCACTTGAACTTGGCATACCAGTCCCTGAAGGAGACATAGTAGAACTGCAATTAGGAGAAGATGGAAAGCCTCTTGTCCTGACACCAATCAAAGCTGCTATTAATCGTAACATCGGTAAAACCGGTAGAGTGATTGTCAAAGGATCTTTTGGTTTATCAGGATCATCAATATTCATAGTTGAAGATAATCCCAAGAGCATTCATAAAGCTTTGAGCACTATTGCAGATAGAACCGATAACAGTATATATATAGTAGAAGTAATGCTCGATATTACAACCTCCCCAAATGTCCTCATGCACATAGAACCGAGCAACGGTAGGATATTGTGTGTCGGTGTTACTGATCAGCTTTTGAGTGACAATCTGGCGCACGAGGGTAATACATATCCCTCATGTGCTAACACCCTAAAAGGCATGATTAATTCAGCACAAAGAATGTCAAAATGGTTACAGAGTAGAGGTTATGGCGGATTAGTAGGTTTTGATTTTGGTGAGTATTTAAATCCGGAAACAGGGGGGGTCGAGCACTTTCTTGCTGAAATTAATCCGAGAGTTAACGCAGCGGCTTATCCCAAAGCTATGATGGAACACTTTAACAAAAAACTGAGACAAAAGGGTTGGCCGTGCATAGATTCATTCCTTTCGGCAAAGATAAAAACAGAGGCACGTTCATTCGCCGAACTCATTGAATTGTATGGGCACTTATTCTTTAAGCCTGAAACTGGGAAAGGACTTTTTCCTTACAATACCGGTTGCTTAAAATTAGGTAATTTTACCATGGCCGTCTTTGGAAGATCCAGAAACGAAGTTATGGAAATGTATGATGACTTTAAAACACTATTAGCCAAGGAATAAGTAGCAAAGGTTTTGTGACATATCCACAAGAAACTAAGTGGGTTTTCTTAAAGTTGTCTTGAAAATTTTGATGATTTTAAAAGATCGTTTGAATACTGTAACTAAAATCTTCTTCACATACCTTTAAACATGGCAATTTTCTGCTAATTATCTCTCGCAGAGTAGCTATGGAGAGAAAAAAACTTTGACTGAAAAAAATGCTCATTACTGGGATGAGGTTGCCAGAAGTTGGCAAGAGGCAACTCCAAGCACGTTCTGGCGAGCATATAATGACGCAATTAATACATCTATATTCGCTCAGTGGTTGCAGGCAGACGGGGTAAAACATCTGCTCAAAACTGATCTATTCGACGAGTCCCTAGGCGACGGTTTACATAGACTGCTTGCCACGCGTGCGAAATTTGTCTTTGGAATAGATTTATCTCTATTAACTGTTAGAGTTGCAAAACTACGTCACTACGGTCTTAAGGTAACAGGAGCAGACGTGCGTCATCTGCCCTTTACGGATGGCGTGTTTGACGTAATTGTATCCAACTCGACACTAGATCATTTTGAATCATCAGATGAAATCATTTCTAGCTTTCAAGAATTATACCGGGTTCTCCGGGTAGGTGGGCAATTACTTCTGACGCTCGATAATTTGGCTAACCCACTTATTTCCTTACGGAATGTGCTGCCTTTTGGCTTGCTGAAACGCCTGAATATTGTGCCCTATTACATAGGCTCCACCTTTGGGCCGAGAAATTTGTGCCATTACTTAAAGCAGGCAGGATTTGAGGTGCTTGAGGTCAGAGCTATTATGCATTTTCCTCGAATATTAACGATGTTATTGGCTCAAATGTTGGAAAGACTTGTCGGTCAAAGGATACAAAAAGGGTTTCTGCATTTTCTTATGTCTTTCGAACATATGTCACTTTTGCCTACACGCTTTTTGACTGGCTATTACATAGCTGTCAAGACAATTAAAAAATAAAAGAGCTAAAAAAATTTATCGAACACTACTTAAAACAGGGGGGAACCCACATGGCTTGTACTGTTTTTGAAAAAATCAACAATGATAGGCTGCGTTCTAATTGACTCGATTGTTATAGGACACCCTTACGGCGATCATTATATTTTACCTCATATTGACGAATATGAAATGCAATACTTGCACGCACGATTACACACAAGTATGGCTTTTTAGAACCCCCACACAGCAGGGCAAAAGTATGAATCCGTTGCGATCACGAATCAAAGTAAGAACGCCAGTATTATCTTAAAAAAATTTGGTCATGCATTGCTCCACTTTTGATAAAACGCTCCTACGTTCGTGGAACAAATATGGGTACGGATAACGAAGAAATTTGATATTTGCTAAAAGTAGCTTGGGTTAAGACCAACCAGCGCGTATTACAAAGCTTGCTATCAGACTATAACAGAGATTTGACTGTATAGGTCGGGGCGAAAGGGGCAACCGAATGGACTTGCCGGAGCCGTCTTTACCTCACGATAAAATAGGTTAAGCAACTAATGGAGAGATTCTTTGCCTCATACCGAATTAAAGTAGCAGCTTTAATCCAGATAAAGTTAGTTGCATAATCCAATTTTACAGGTGAAGTAAGAATACAAGGGAAAGCCCAATAGGTTATACGAATTATGCACTCTTATAATGTGTAAAATCTGATAACCTTGTTGGGTTACCTGTCTTCTTTTTACATCAAATAATGCACAAACAACCTTTCTTCTCCATCATCATTCCAACTTACAACCGCCAAAGTCAGCTAACAACCTGTCTTCAGTCTATAACTCGTCTCGATTATCCACGCAAATGCTTTGAGGTGATAGTAGTAAACGATGGCGGGGACAAAACGCTTGAAGCTATAGTTGATCAATTCCATAATCAGATCAACCTAAGCCTAATAACCCAGCCACACGCTGGCCCAGCAGCGGCACGCAACATTGGCGCGACTAAAGCAAAAGGGGAATTGCTAGCCTTTACTGATGATGATTGTATGCCTGCTCCAGATTGGCTCCAGGTCTTGGCCGCTCACTTTACTGAAAGGTCAGATTGCATCGTAGGTGGACGAACAATAAATTTATTGACTAATAACATCTATTCGACTATGAGCCAGCTTATTCTAGATGTTGTTTACAGACATTATAATTCTAACCCAAATCAGTCTCGTTTCTTCGCTACAAACAACATGGCTTTGCCGTCAGATCTTTTTTTCGTCACGAGTGGATTCGACCCACACTTCACTACCTCCGAGGACCGTGAATTTTGTGACCGCTATTTATATCACGGATTTCAATTGATTTACGCCTCAGAGGCGATAGTCTACCATACTCATACCTTGAAATTTCGTACCTTCTGTCAGCAGCACTTCAATTATGGCCGTGGTGCTTTTCGATTTCATCTTACACGGATTCGTAGGGGCTCTGGCAGTTTTTTGACTGATTCTAAATTTCATTTAAACTTGCGTAATTGGCTGCTATATCCGTTTTCACAAGTGCAAGGTCGTCAGGTGATATTGGTAGCGGTGTTGTTAATTGTATGGCAAGTGGTCAATGCCGCTGGATTTTTTTGGGAGGCTGGGAATTATGGTATAAAGAACCTTATGCGAATTCAGGACTAGTGCGGTTAGTATTGGATTTACAAAAAAATTCTTCCTAGTTAGTCACCATTTTAGATGAAACCTCGAAATATGGTACCTCAATTCCAAACAGAAAAGATGTATTTGTAATGGCTAATAGAAACATTTCGGTAAAGCTAGGAATTGTTGGATGCGGAAGGGTGTCAGTCACTCACCATCTACCTGTGCTAAAAAAATTACCCGGTGTAGAAGTTGTAGCCTTGGCAGACATTAATAAAGATTGTCTAAATTGGACTGGCGATCGTTTTCAGATTAAGCAACGCTATACAGACCATCGTTCTCTATTAGATAATCCTTCCATAGATGCCGTCGCGGTCTGTGTTCCTGTTCAATCTCATGCAGAGATAGCACTAAACGTTCTAGACGCCGGAAAGCATCTTTTCATTGAAAAACCCCTGGCGCTAAGTTTAGATGAGTGCGATCGCCTAATCGAACATGCTAGAAAGGTGAACACTAAAGTCATGGTTGGCTTTAACCTGCGATACCATAGGCTTGTACGCGAGGCTCGGCGGATTATACAACAAGGAAGTTTAGACACTATTGAATCAATTCGCACAAGTTGGACTAGTGCCTTACGACTTCGACAAAATATCCCGGAATGGAGAAACCAACGTGCATTAGGCGGTGGCGCGTTGTTTGAAATTGCCGTACACCACTTTGACCTTTGGCGCTTTTTGCTCCGATGCGAAGTGGAGGAAATCTTCGCTACCAGCCGGTCAGATAGTTGGGATGACGAAACTGTTGCAGTAACAGCCCGAATGACAAACGGCGTTCTTGCAATATCGAACTTTTCTGAACGTACCAGTGATAGCAACGAATTGGAAATATGCGGACGTACCGGTCGCCTGTACCTTTCTCTTTACAATTTTTACGGCTTCGAATTTTATTCAACGGCAACTATTCCAGGCGGAATTAAACCCCGACTAATAAAAATTGGTAAAGTGCTGAAGGATTTTCCAAAAGGAGTTTCGGTAATGCTTCACGGTGGAGATTTTTTAATGACCTATCAGAGTGAGTGGCAACATTTTATTGATGCTATCCAAAATGACACCAGATTGGAATGCTCGCTAGAGGATGGAAGACGCGCATTACAGGTAGTACTAGCAGCGATTGAATCATCTTCTCTTGGTCAACTTGTGAAAGTCAATCATGCAGCTCGTTAGATCACAAAGCGGGTGTTAGATCTATCATTAGAAGATATAGACCAATAGGATATCACATCAAGCATGCTTGATAATCAATTCGGCAGCGATAGTTCTTCGTTCAGTTAAGATTCGCACATTATATTTAATGCGGACCGGTCTAACTGGTTTGTGTGACTCATGGAGATCTTTCAACTTGACCGTCGAAAATCACGAAACGATGAATAAGCTTATTAACGAGGCTATAATCATGGATGATGGAAATTCACCTGATATGTCAGTGGTTCTCGTAACATTAGATCAATACGAGAGAATTCGTAAAACAATCAAACATCTACGCTCACAAACAGTCAGAGAACAGTTGGAGATTGTAATCGTCGCGCCGTCACTAGACAAGCTTGGTCTCGATGAATCGGAGATGAAAGATTTTCTACAGTTTCAAGTAGTTGAAGTGGGTGAAATCATGTCAACGGGGGAAAGCATAGCTGCAGGTGTTCACAAGGCATGTGCGCCTGTGGTTACTTATGTTGAGGAACACGTTTATCCTGAGCCAGGTTGGGCTGAGGCGCTGATCAATGCACACCGAAAACCATGGGCTGCTGTAGGGGCGGTGTTATCCAACGCCAACCCGGGAAGCATGATTAGTTGGGCTAGCCTTTTTACTGATTTTGGACCTTGGATTGATCAACACTTTGCAATAGAAACTATTGGATTAGCACCACATCAAACCTCCTATAAACGTTCAGTTCTATTGGAGTATGGGGCAGAACTCGGAGCTATGCTTGAGGTCGAGACCATTTTATACTGGGATCTAATTTCGAAGTGCTATCGCCTCTATCTTGAACCGGCGGCAAAAGTCAATCATTTAAACCCTTCTCTCCTATCCTCATATTTAGGAGCGGAGTTTTATGGCGGAAGATTGTTCGGAGCCGCACGTGCACGTTATGAACATTGGTCTATCTGGCGACGCTTACTCTATATTGGTGGTATGCCCTTGATTCCAATTATACGTTTTAGACGTGTTCTAAATCAGATTCGCAGGACTAAGCTAAAAACTAATTTACTACCCTATATTTTGCCAGCACTAATTACGGGTCTAATTTCACATTCGTTAGGTGAGATAACAGCCTACGCTTTTGGAGTGGGGAATGCTCCACAACGTCGACTTACAATTGAACTTGAACGTTCCCGCCACATCAAAGAGCAAGACAAGTAAGTAGAAACCAGAAGAGTAGGATTTCCTCCTATTTTCATGAGGAAATAAATATGAAGACTTCGTGCTCCTTAGAATTCGACATATCAGATTCAGATTTAACTCAGGTGACTACTTCAATTAAAAAATATTTACAAAGTAAAGATAGCATTATAGCATACGGTATATTAAGAGAATCCGGAATAAATTGCCTATGGAGATGAAAAAGTGATTGATCCTAATCATCCAGAAATATCAGTAGTAATAGTCACTCCGGATAGTTTCGAAACAATCAGTAAAACAATAGATTGTCTAAGGAAGCAAACTGCAAAAGATCGAATGGAAGTTGTAATTGTCGCACCACCGGCTGACCGCCTTAATCTGAATAATTCAGTGTTAAATGACTTTCCTAGGATAATGGTGGTTGAGGTCGGAATCATAGAGTCCAGAGCTTGCGGAAACGCATTAGGTATTCGTCAGGCAAGCGCACCTGTTGTTGTTCTCGCCGAAGATCATTCTTTTCCAGACCCAATATGGGCCGAGGCTTTAATCAAAGCGCATCGGCAGCCCTGGGCGGCAGTCGGGCCAGTAGTAAAGAATGCTAATCCCTATAGCGTTCTTAGCTGGGCTGACATAGTGATTGGATATGCCCCATGGTTAGATCCTACACCGGCAGGAGTTGTAAGCCATTTGCCCGGACACAACTGCAGTTACAAACGAGAAATCCTCCTCGAATATGGAGATAAACTGGAATCCATGCTAGAAGCGGAAAGTGTCCTACACTGGGATTTGTGTTCAAAAGGCTTTCAAATTTATCTTGAGCCAGAGGCTAAAATCTCGCATGTAAATTTTTCTTTACTTTCATCTTGGATCAAAGTTCACTTTATAGACGGTAGGATTTTTGCTTCAACACGTTCAATAAACTGGCCACTCTTTAAACGAATTATGTATATAGGTGGAACCCCACTTATACCATTTATACGTTTTTGCCGTATTATTTTAGAGATGTACAAACCAGGCAGGATGCGAAACCTTTCACTCTTTATGAAACTCCGAATTTTATTAGCATTAATTGCAGGATTGATTTTAGATGGTGCTGGGCAATTTGCAGGCTATACTATGGGATATGGTAATTCAACCAAAAAGATATTTGACTATGAATTTCACCGCCATCGTCATGTTTCTAAAAATGATAAAAAAACAATCTTTAATGCATTAATCGAGCCCTGATTCGATTAGAATTCTGGCAAAATTTGTTGAATTGAGAATCGAGACCATACAATTAACTTATCCGGCTAGCGAAAGAGTTTGACATCATGGTACTAATGGTCACCGGTCATCCACGATCCGGCACCAGACTTCTCTACAGGATCTGCGACAGTCACCCAGACATCAGCCTCACTACAGAATTCGGATGCTTTCGGTCACTAGGTGTTCCGCTACCACTTTACATCCTGGGAATTTTGGGAAGATGTTGGGCAACTCGAAATGCCCCGATCTTGGCACCGCCAGGCATAAGTCGTCGATCGCAGCTTCTAAGGAGCTATCAGTTTGAGGCGCGGTTTCTTGCTCTGCTATATCGGTCTCGCCTCCCCCTGGTGACCGTTTCAGACATCGAGTCTGCACTTAGGCACCTCTTTCCCGGCAAGCGTATTGTAGGTGACAAGTTCACCGACTACATCTTCAGCTTGAACCAGTTCACAGAACTTGAGGGCATATCAATCATCGTCATTTACAGAGATTGCCGTGATGTTACCGCGTCTTATCTAGAGAGAATCCGCACTGATTGGCGCGGGGCTCCTGTCGTCAGCGCCTTTAATACACCGCAGAAAATTGCTGAGCGCTGGCTGTCCGCTGTCTCCTTGATGACCCGCTATAAACACAAAGTGTGTTCAATCCGTTACGAAGACCTTGTCCAATGCCCAGAGCGTGAATTTGAGAAGCTAGGTCAATGGCTGGAAGTCGATCCTAATGGCTTCTCCAGGAAGCTAGTACACAACTCCAGTGTTGGCAGCTACGGGCACCGTCTGTCAGATGAAGAGCTATCTATAGTGATGCAGATCGCGGGTCCGAGAATGGAAGAGCTCGGGTACAAGTAGTGAACACACAGGTTCACGATGTTTTATAAAGGGCAAGGATTCAGGTTTGTATTATTTATTGCAAATCAAGTACCGGCCTTTTGGATCGTCATCCAGACTACTTGTGTCCTTGATAGATGGCTGCATGTCTTTAAACGTTCACCTATCACGATAATCTGAAATTTTATCCGTTCTAACTTGATAGAATATAATCACACTATATAGTTAGAGGATAAGATAAATAAGAGACAAAAGATCCACTTGACTTTAAGTCGTTGACGGAAGCTAGAAGAAAAGATTTTTCGAAGTACGAAATTAGTAAAGATTAGCATATATGGATGGAAAAGACTTATTGAGGATCGGTAGATAGCTACGCTATGATTTCAAAGACTAGGTTGCTTAAACTTTTTTTTAATCCTAGTTTAATATTGATAGGCTTCTGGAAACAAATACCTATTGGCTCATTCAAGTTACGATTAGCCCTAGATGTATTTAACCGTCCTCATTATGCTTATTGCACATATCATGCTGCTCTAGAGGCCAAACTGTTAGGTATTAACCGAATCAGCGTTATTGAATTCGGCGTTGGAGGTGGCCTGGGTTTGGTTGAATTAGAAAAGATTTCAGAAACCGTCTCAAGGGAAACCAATATTGAGATCAACGTTTACGGTTTTGATCTTGGTACAGGTCTTCCAAGTCCTCTCGACTACCGAGATCTTCCCTACGTATGGCAGAAAGGATTTTACAAAATGGATATTGACTCACTCAAAAAAAGATTGAAGAAAGCGATTCCGGTTATTGGTGATGTTAAGAACACAGTTCCAGAGTTCTTTGAGAAATATAAACCGGCTCCGATTGGCTTTGTCGCTGTTGACTTAGACTTTTATAGTTCTACTGTTCATGCATTAAGCTTGTTCAATACAGATGATCAAAATCTTTTGCCAAGGGTTTATTGTTATTTTGACGATATAATTGGTGATGATTACCGACTACATTCAGAATTCGCAGGAGAGCTGCTAGCAATACGTGAGTTTAATGATCAAAGTGAATATAGAAAGCTAGGTAAAATAAATGGATTATCTTATAAAAGAATAATAAATCAAAGATGGTGTAAGCAGGTATATGTCTTACATAATTTTAAACATCCGCTATACTCAAAATACATATATGATTTTGCAAAGTGAAAATGTTACCCCTTAGGTGTTATTGGATAATTTTTCAATTCATCAGGAATTACCCTCAAGGAGGTAGAAACACTGATGGGGGGATAACTTTGAGGCAACAAAAAGTAACTAGATGTTGTGTAATAAAGGAACAATAGATAGGCAGTTAACCCTCAAGTAATTTCTGTGCCTTATAAGAAACTGAAGTACTTCATTAGTCAATTCCTATTAATAGTCATCTGCGAATCCAGAGTAAAAGGTAATGGAAGCAAAGTCGGGAGTGAGCTTAAGTCTTGTGTAAAACCCAATTTAATAAAGATAAAAATATAGAGAGGAATTAATAGCTAAATACGGATCTGCTATAAATAACTCGAAGTTATCTAGAACTTAAAGTAATTAAGAGTCGTATAAGAAAAATCAAAGGAGCAGATGAAAGTACTTGTTACAGGTGCAACAGGAATCGTTGGTAGTCATTTAACCGAGCGGTTGGTGGCGGAAGGATACACAGTGAATGTCCTAGCCCGTAAATCCAGTGACGTTTCCTTGCTGAAATCTCTTGGCGTTGAAATTATATATGGCGACATCAGAGACGTTGACGCAGTTGAGAAAGCAGTTAAAGGCTGCGAGCAAGTGTACCACCTGGCTGCAGCAACATCGTGGCGCAGGTAATTAAGGCACGAATACTATGCGGTCAATGTGAAAGGCACGTAGAGTGTAGCACGTGCCGCCATGAAAGCCGAGGTTAGCCGGTTGGTTTTCTGCAGTAGCGTTGGCGTGTACGGCATTATTATGAAATCGCTTTTAGATGAGTGCAGCCAAACACATCCAAACTCTCTCTATCGTGAAACCAAGCTGGCAGGGGAACGAGTGCTTTTATCCTGGCATAAAAAAATGGGTTACCGATTGTGATTGCACGTCTCTCAACGGTCTTCGGTCCTCGATCACTTAACCTTCTAGGTCATTTTCAAGCGATCGCAGCCAAGCGTTTTCGTTTCATAGGATCCGGAGGAAATCATGTTCACATGGTCTATATCTCTGATGTAGTAGATGGATTACGCCGTTGCGCTAAAACACCAAGAATTGAAGGAGAAACTTATATAATTGCCGGTATGGAACCGATAAAACTAAAGCAACTAGTTGATATGATCGCACAAGAATTGGAGATTGATTATCCATCCACCAGATTGCCTGCGGCTCCATTCCTTGCTTTCCGTCATCTGGCCACAGTCATGTACAGACATTTTGGCTTTTAATTGCCCTATTCAAACAGGTATGAATTATTTCTAGCAGACAGAGCCTTCAATATCTCCAAGGCACAGAAAGAATTAGAGTATAATCCAAGGATTTCCATGATAGAAGGAATTCAGGAGACGGTTAAGTGGTATCGTGAGAACGGGTATATCTAGTTTGAATACGCTTATGAATGAACTATCCACTCCTTTTGTTTCTGTAATAATTCCGGTTTTCGATGACCTTGAAAGATTAAACATTTGTTTACAAGCTTTAGAGCATCAGACTTATCCAAAAAGTTTGTATGAGGTCATAGTTGTTGATAATGGGTCGGTAGAAAGCGTTGAGCCTATTGTCACCAGATTTAGTCGGGCGCGGACGAGCTATGAAAGCCGTCCGAGCCAGTTTGCAGCTAGGAATAGAGGTATTTCCCTCGCTAAAGGTGAGGTGATTGCTTTTACCGATGCGGATTGTATCCCGTCTCCAGATTGGATCGAGCGAGGCGTAGCGAATCTCTTGCGAGTACCTAACTCTGGCCTAGTTGCTGGTAAGATAGAAACTTTCTTTAAAAATCAAGAACATCCGACGGCCGTGGAACTTTACGAAAACTTAAAAGCTTTACCACAGAAAAGATATATTGAGGTTGGTAGATTTGGAGCAACGGCAAATCTATTTACATTCAGGAGAGTTTTTGAACACGTAGGTCTCTTCGATGATGAAACAAGGTCAAGTGGCGATGTTGAGTGGGGGCAACGTGTATCCTCATTCGGTTATGAATTGATTTATGCTGATGATAGCCGTGTGGCGCATCCTGCAAGGTATTCGTTTGTTCAGCTGTATAAAGTCGTGGCTCGAAAAATTGGTGGGGTTCACGACTGGCGGCAGCACTTCAATTATGGCCGGCGCTTTCTACTTCCATCGGGCGCGTACCCAACGCGGCCAAGGACGCATTAGGGTAGAACCCCTATCGTTCTATCTGAATTTGTTGTGTTATCCGTTTTTGCAGGCTCGGGGTCTACAAGCGTTGCTGCTTGCAGTGTTGATTGGTGTGTCACAGATGGCAAATGCCATTGGGTTCTTATGGGAGAGAAGACTTCAAACTAAGTCGTCTAGATCGCGGATTCTTTGATATAAGAAACTTAGGACCACTCAAGACCTATAGTCTGTTGAAGTAATAAACGCCTTTAGATATGCATAGGTTGCGGGCTATTAACAAACCTAATTTTAAATAACCTTTACATAACATTCTACTTAAGAAGCTAAAGCGCAATTTCAATATGAATACTACAGTAAAATATCTTTTAGCAAGTTGGGGAAGAACCAGTACCTCCATGCTTAGAACTTGGTGGAATACCCATGGTTCGATGCTCATGCGTATTGCTATAGCTCTAATGGTCAGCGTTTCGATTGCATGGTTAGGATATCAGTTTTGGAGGCTTCTCTGGCAACAAGATCCTATATGGCCAACATCCCCTCGTGGCGCCGTTGATCTAAATCTCCGCTACAAAGAACTACATAACTGGTTCGCTGGAGAGCCTGTTCCACGAGTCTACCCGCCAGCTAGTTACATAATACTCTGGCCTCTTTTAGGCTGGCTACCCTTCACGCCGGTAAAGTGGCTCTGGGCAGTCACAACTGTGGCAGCGCTCATATGCTTAGTCTATTTGGTTGTCAAAAAAAGCGGGGCTAATACAGTCTTAGAGCGGGTTTTCGTTGCATTGATGCCTATATCAATGTATGCAACAGGCGCTACCATTGGAAATGGCCAGCTCATTATACATATATTACCTGCAATCCTAGCTGGGCTTTTGATCCTACAGAATAGGAATTGTACATTCCGTAAAGAACTTCTAGCTGTAGCACTTATGATATTTTCTCTTGTTAAACCAAACGTATCTATTCCCTTTCTTTGGATCGCGATTTTAGCTCCAGGCAGATTACGACCTGCTCTTCTCATAGCGTTAGGTTACATAGCAATTACCCTTTTGGCTCTGTCTTTACAAGAGACACCTGAGATTAATCTCTTGTCACCAGAAAATATACAAGAGTCACCGCAGGATATACCTAATATAACAATACCAGAATCACTTACTGATTTGCAAAATTTATATACATGGAGTGCAACTTGGGCACAGAGTGATAGATACTCAGATCTACCGGTTTTGTTAGTAACCCTCGGTCTTCAGAAATTGATCTTACCGGTCACTTTGCTCGTATTGGCAGCCCAGGGTTTATGGACCTTTCGCCATCGCAACGGGGATGTATGGATTCTCCTCGGAGTTGCCGCCATTGTAGCTCGTTTCTGGGCGTATCATCGCTGGTTCGATGACCTTCTTATTCTTATACCAATGGTTGCTTTGTTTCGTATCGCTAAGCAGGGGACGTCCGCTAACGGGTGTGATGTTGTGGCCGGTGTGTTACTAGCAATTACACTACTTGCCACACTGGCTCCTGGAGGTTTGTATCTCTTCCCACCGCCGTGGAATTCTCTTTACGCGGTGGGTCAGTCGGTAATATGGGTAATCGTGCTGACCTTCCTACTTGACCAAGCACGATACGAGAAAAAGGCATAATATCTATCATTGTTACTTAAACGGTTGGAATATAAATAAATCGGGTTTTCCAAATGTGCCAAATAGCTTGAGTTTAATAGGGGTTTTGATTCAGTCTATTAGTTTCTCTAATGCTCAAGGGGTAAAATTTGAATAAAGAAAACATTAGCTTTTATAACCAAACAACCATCTATTTTCAAAATAATTCTTGGATTCCCCTCCTTATCTTATTAATCATTGCAGTTTCATTACGTTTACCTAATTTGAATGAGAGTCTTTGGCTTGATGAATTATGGTCGACACATGTTAAGTTGGGGAATATAATCTTACTGGGCCGTCAAGTTCTGTACGATTCTCACCCTCCTTTTTATTATTTATTTATGTTTTCTTGGATTAGATTATTTGGTGACTCCGAGTTGTCAATAAGAATACCACCCCTTATATTCGGGGTTTTATCAATATTTTTAACTTACAAATTAGCTCTAAGATTTGTTGGAAAGAAAGGAGCCTTTTTAACAGCCTTTCTAATGTCTTTAACTCCGGTACATATCTGGTATTCGCAGGAGGCTAGACACTATTCAGCGATCTTATTTTTTTTGTTGCTTTCAATTTTTTCGTATTATAAGTTAAGAGAATCCAGATCAAATTCGACTTGGTATTTCGTTTATTTTGGATCGCTTTTCTCAGCAGCTTTTAGTCATTTTTATGTGAGTGTTTATTTAGGGATAATTTCAATAATGTGCTTGTCTAAGATCAATAAAACTAAGCGGAATGTATTAATGCTGAACATTCTTATTATAGTTTGTCTCGTTGCTTATTTGGAAATGAAAAGTATATTGGGGGGTAGCACCACTGGGCTCGGGCATCTACGTCCATTTACACCTATTGAATTATGGATGCTCTTTTTTAATTGGTTTCTGCTTGGCAATTCCCTTTGGAATATAAACCCGTATGGAAGCAATCCGAGTGTAATAGTACATAAACCACTTATGTTTTATATTCAAGTGGTTTTTTTTGCTTTTTTCATAAATGGTGTAATACAGATTCTCAAAGAATCAAAAGAAAGAAAAGACTTAGAGCCACTTGCTCTTATTCTCTATGTATTTTCATTGCCTCTATTCCTTTTATGCTTAAACTTCATTGGGTTTAAGAACACTTATATAGAAAGGAGCGTGTTTGTGGTATTGCCATTTTTCTATATTCTTATCGCAAAAGGAATTACCTGTTTTAAATACAAACCAATTTCAATTGCATCGACAATTTTCACAATTACTTTGAGTATCGTGACGCTTACTTCATATTTTAAGAAAATCGATGAATGGACTGTTTACAAGCCAAACCCAAACTGGCGTGCCGCTGCCCATTATTTTAATAATGAACTAAAAAATACTACTAACCCCCTCATTGTATTCACAACAACCCCTGCAACTGAGCTGACTTATTACGATTCGAGATTTGAAGAGTTTGAAGTTAGGGGTTTGGATGAGTCTGATAAAATACTATATAAGGCAAAACTACTAGCAGGAGAAGACAACTATTTTGTTAAAAAATTATCTTTTGATTTGTATGACTACCTTCAGGCATTAAGAAATAAAATAGCTAACGCTAAGTTGCTGATATTTTATCGTAATGAGAATAACAAAGAAAATATCTACGAGACCTTATTTGCTAACAACGAAAAAACATTCTATCTAATACATAATAGATATTGGTCAGGTAATTTTAAGGCTTTATCAGAAAGCGTGATGAAAGATTCTAGATTTCAACTCGTAGGGGTCAAATCTTTTAAAGGATTGGAAATTTTTAAGTTTAGGGTAGTATCATAAAAAACATGTGTGTTTAAGATTTCTTCTCGCAATCGATAATAATTATGAATTAAATGCGTGGGTATTATATATAAAATGCATGGATAATCAACCTTTCGTATCAGTTATCATCCCTGTATACAACGGTAGTAAATATCTTAATTAGTGCTTAGATGCTTTAATTAAATCTTCTTACCAACAATACGAGATCATTGTAGTCGACGATGGTTCTACAGATGAGAGTGTTGATATCTGTCGGGAAAAAGGGGTAAATGCTCTTCAGATGCCGCACCAATCCGGTCCCGCTGCTACACGTAATTACGGTGGGCAAAAGGCACTAGGGGATATATTATTATTTGTCGACTCGGACGTTTTAGTTAATCGTAAAACTATTTCTCAAGTTGTAGCTAATTTTATGAATAATCCGAATGTCGTAGCTGTATTCGGTTCATATGATGACAGCCCAAGGGCAGCAGATTTTTTGCCTCAATTTCGAAACCTTTTTCACCATTTTATTCACCAGAATTCTCATCAAGAAGCGAAAACATTCTGGACAGGATGCGGTGCTATATATAGGAAAATCTTTTTTCAATTGCAAGGTTTTGATAAAGGTTGGTTCTCAATAGAAGATATAGAACTAGGCCATAGAATTCGGAAGAATGGATATCGAATCATGCTGGACAAAGAGCTACAGGTTAAGTACCTTAAACAATGGGGATTGAGAAGTTGGTTGAAAACCGACATATTTTACCGTGCGGTTCCATGGTCGCAGTTAATTCTAGAAAGCGGCTATCTGCCACGAGAATTGAACTCACCAACCTCTCATAGGATAAGCGCAGTTCTAGTCGGCTTGTTGATCCTCACGATTCCCCTATTTTTTTGGGATACCGTAAATTTATTTGGTTTGCCTATATATATTGTTTTTTTATACTTTTTCTGCTTGTGATCATCACTCTTATCATTCTTAATCGAGGCTTATACACCTTTTTTTACAGAATGAGGGATAAAATTCACAATCCTAGCCATCCCAATACATTTCCTATACTACTTTTATAGTGGTATAACCTTTTCTATTTGCTTCATTTTTCATAAGATTTCTCATTCTATTCCAGGTTTGAAGAGAAGGTATTCATGAATTGCAATGGGTGTTGGATGACAATCAGCCTAGGGATGGGTTCTATTGACACATTAGTCTACGAGATTGGCAAGCAATTACAGTCTAACAAATCCATCCTCGTTACAACTAGGTTGCCACCAACTAGAGTGATATTTGCCTCTAAAACTAGATTAAAGTAATGTTCAAATTGTCATATTATAGAGAACTTTCTAATGAAAGAGTAAAAAAATTCCTTCAAAAGGGTTACAACGCAAGGTATTTCTTTCCTCACAGGATATATTATGTTCCAAAATGTGGCCCAGATGCACTTAACCTGTCTCATCAAATGTGTGGAGAGCGTGCCCCGAATAGACAGTAGAAAGTTTTATTATACGCTACAAGCCAAATAATAGATGAATTTCCAGAAGAATTGTTTTTTGACGATGACATAATATGGCATCAGCTGCAATTTGGTAAAATAGGACATATTGTTTTCTTAGATTCTTTTCGTTAGAACAGGTTTAGGGGAATTGCCAAGTGCCCTTTCGATTCGACGACCTAATCTGTCCCGATTGTCACACTACTCTGCAGTGCAACGTGAAAAACGGTCAGGGAACACTAGCGTGCCTAGCGGGGCATGGCCCATGGCTAGCGGAGGACGGGATTGCCCGGTTCATCGAGGGCGATGTTCCGCATGATAACCGCTGGACGGCGACATACCGCGAGTGGGATGGTTGGGGACCCTGGGGGTGGCTACTTCGGCGAAATTCCCAGTGGGGTATACCACATCTTTTGCGGCCTATGTTGGGACGGCTTGGTCGCTATCCATTGGAAATTGTCGATCTGGGTTGCGGAGGTGGCTGGCAGTTCTTAACGGCGTTTGGGCGAGTAACGGGGGTGGATCATGGTTCCGCGGCACTTCAGAATGCCGCATCATTATACGATCGTGTCATCCGTTCACAGGTGGAGCGGCTGCCGTTAGCAGACCGTTCGGTAGACGTGGTGGTGAGCATCTGGTTGTTCGAGCACCTGACTGAAAGTCGGTTCGTCGCCACTTTGCGTGAGATCAGGCGCGTGCTCAGGCCGGGCGGACATCTGATTTTCTTCGCCGACCTGGACTCATCCAAGCCTATTATTCGGTGGGCGAAGCGCTTTCCTGAAGACTACGTTCGTCATCACATCGACGCTTTAGGACATTATGGTCTGCGTTCGCTTCGATATACGAAGTTCTTACTTCAGCGTGAGGGTTTTGTCGAGAATGAGACGATCGCAGTGAACAAAAGCAGCCTGCTTCAGCCAGTGACAGCACTGTGGATGTTCAATAACGAACTAGGGCGCCGATCCTGGCTTCTGAGTCTTTACCTACTTGGATGCAAACTGGCGCTTAAATCACGCTACCTGTACCGTCCTATCTATCTATCACTAATGGAATATCATCGACTAGTCGACCGCTGGCTACCGGAGACATACGCCTTCAGTGCTGCGTTTGACTGGATTCTCCCAGAAACACATGGGTCATTTTTCCCAACAGCGGTGAGGAGCAACGCAATTGCTTATGATAAAAGTGAAATTGACCCCTGGTGTGGCTTACCAGTAAGTGAGAAGGATCAGGGGCATCGGCCGGTGGCGGTGATGCTCGACAATTCTGGCCGGTCGCATCCACAGCAGGGATTGGCTGCTGCCTCCCTTGTCATCGAGGCACCGGTCGAGGGAGGGTTTTCTCGCCTGATGCCCGTTTTCACCAGGTTATTCTCTGACAGAGTCGGGCCCGTACGGAGTGCTCGGCCCTATTTCATCGAATGGGCTGAGGCCTTTCAGCCATTCTTTGTGCACTGCGGTGGAAGTCCTGAGGCTCGGATTCTTCTTGAGCATCCAGAGCGCGTGATAGATCTTGAATGCCGTTATCATCAAAGTACATCAGGGGAGCTTGTGTTTGCTCAGAATGTGCAGGTTCTAGTAACTGAGGATGGGAGGACCCCTCCCCATCACATCTTCGTCGTTCCTGAACGGATCTTTGGAAAACTAAGTGAACTGACGCTGACTCTACCTGTTGGTCTGGAGCAGTCAATGGCAACTGATATGAACTCACTCGCCCAGTACTATCCAGAACTCTCTACGGTTTTCCGGGATGAAGTGGTCAGCGATGATAAGCGAATGATGCGGGTGAGGATTGAGATCAGTTCGCGTCCTGGGGCTCCCTACCCTGAGCAGTTCGAGTGGGATGGATTGGCGAGGGGATTTCGGCGAGCGGTCCTGAACACGCCGGTGGGCGAGGACGCCTCGCGCGATCCGGACCTCTTAATTGCCAACTTGGTTCTGATCTGGGTCCGTGTGACTAAAATTCCGGGCGATGTTGAAGGACGGTTGCGAATCGAAACGTGCGGAGAGGGCCCGGCTCAGATCTGGTGCGGTCCTTGGCCAGAGGAAGCAACCTGGTACAAAATTCATAGTGGTGCTCCGCTTCAATTCCGTGATCTATTCGGACGTCCCTTTTTAGTGCGTCACGGGCTCACCTGGATTTATGCACTGCCCGAGGAAGCGATTGTGCGTGTGACATAGATGAGGTGATAGTGATGAAGGTCTCGATCATTATTCCCACATATTACAGATTCAGTAAGTTAACCAATTTATTGAATTCCTTGATTCCTCAATCAGGGAACACGAGCTAGAAAAGAACGTAGAAGTGCTCATTGTCGACGATCATAGCAATCACAGGGTAGCTGAGCAAATCAAGCATCTATTGGATAAAAACAGGCATCCCCTTCTCAGGTGATTTATTTGTATTAAAGGAAAAAGGTGTTATCTTCACGATAAAAACAATCTTGATGAATCGGTTTATTTATTTTTACCGTGGAGTTGGATTAATTATTGGAGTCCTTGCTTTCTTGAAAGAGTCTTATCTTAATCGTCATTAGCAAAATCCGAAAAAGATGGAAGCTATTTTTGGTATAGTTTATTTTAATAAGAGCGTAAGCGTCGTTAGAGAACATCTGAAAAAGATGGCCTCGATATTAGAAACCGACTCCATCGACATTTATATAGATCAAAACTTAGGGCTCGGTATGACACGCTCTACCATAGATCAAGAAGCTCAGAGTGCACGTATATCGTATAACAAAAACAAAAGTATTTGGGTAGCTATAAATGGCGAGATTGATAACTACGAGGAATTAAAGAATGATATTGAAAAAAAGGGACATCACTTAACCCAAGGAGGTGACGCCGAACTAGTCTGTTACCTCTACCAGGATGAATCAATTCACTTCGCATCGAAGTTAAGAGGGATTTTTAACGTTGCCCTGTGGGACAAAAGCGAGAACAAACTGGTATTAATTTGTGATAAGTCCGCCGGAGTCAAGCCACTCTACTATTGCCAAGTCGAAAGAACGGTCATATTTGGATCCGCGATCAAAACCATTTTAGTTAACCCCGATGTACGTCGTGAAGTGAATACAAAGGCACTTCGAGAACTTTTCACTTTAGGATTCGTAACCGCTCCTGAAACCTTATTCAAAAATATTTACGTACTTGACGGTGGTTCTTATTTGGAGTGCAAAAACGGCCAAATCCGAATCGGCAAATACTGGTCTAGGGAATTTAAGACGACCCCGGTAATTGATCTGGATCAAAAAGAACGCGAATATTTTGATGCGTTAAAAGATTCTATTATCTCGAGTTTCTCTGGGGATAGGAAAATTGGCGTCCTGCTGAGCGGAGGAATCGACTCGAGCGCTATTATAGGCATCTTGAGTGCGCTTGGGCATCAATCTATTAAGACATTTTCTTTTCATCTTGGGGATGATCCGTTAAAGAACGAACTGGAAGATGCTCGCTTTATAGCGAAATGGTTCGGAACAGATCACGAGGAAGTCTCCAACATGAATGCTACCTGCATGGATTTGCTTCCAGAAATGATTTGGTATTTGGAGTCCCCAGGATGTAACATCCACCCCACCTTTTGGTTGTCCCGAATTGCTAAGGAACACGTCAATATCTTGGTCACAGGCGCCGGAAATGATCTGATTTGGGGCTCGCCCTACAACTACCTTTACTTCTACAAGATACTAAGAAAGCTGCAAAAAAAATACGCCGCACAAGCGTTCATGAGATACCGTAGAAGGATGAGAAGGGCCATTGTTAACGATTTGTTACTTTGCCCTACCCCCACCGAACATGATATTATTAAGAAAGTCCAACGGTCCTTACAAGACACAGGCAGCTTGTTTAACGATATCGTTTATGTTGAATGTGCTCTATACGGTGATCAATTCGTAGATCGGGAATATGGAAAGCTCGTGGTGGATGCCAGCTCAATCACCCTAAGATTGCCCTACGCGAATGAAAAATTAGTAAGGATAATTGATTCACTGCCTGAAGAATACCGGCTGCACAAACGCTTAGGCCGCGCACCAATAACAAAATACTTATTTAAACGCGCCATTCAAAAAACCAACACCTTACCTCCCAACATCATACACAAGAAAAAAATGTGGATGTATAGTCCCACAGCAGAGTGGTTAAGGCGAGAACTGAAGGACATTTCAAAAAGGGTTCTCTGGGATAAGAAAACCATGCAAAGAAATTATTTTAATTATAAATGCGTTGAAATGATGTTCAAAGAACATCAAAATAACATCGGAGACCACACACATTGCCTGATGCTCCTGGTCACATTCGAACTGTGGCACAGAATATTCATCGACGGGGAGAAGATTGAAAAACCAGCAAGGCGTTTGACCGAGTTCTGAAGTTATGGCCCTTCTGGCTTTAGCGTGGTTAATACTACCCCGATCACCATTTGGACATCCACTTTTCTTGCGCCGCAGGCCAATCTGGATTCACGCACTGCCCGAGGAAGCGATTGTGTAGGAGATGTAGATAAGATGAAGATCTCGATTATTATTCCTACCCATAACAGATTCAATAAGTTAGCCAATTTATTGAATTCCTTGATTCCTCAGATCAGGAAGCACGCGCTAGAAAAGAACGTAGAAGTGATCATAGTTGACGATCATAGCGATCGTATGGTTGTTGATCAAATCGGATATCTATTAGATAGAAAGGTCTATACTTTCATTAGATTCTTCTCATTAGAGAACAACAGAGGTCCAAGCTTTGCGAGAAATTATGGCCTAGATCAAAGTGCTGGTGATCTTATAATCTTCTTGGATGATGATTGCATAGTCTCACCGAACTATATTCTTGAGACGGTTCGCATCCACGAAGAGCATCCCGAGGTACTGGTGCTTAATGGTAACCTTAAAAAGCTAAGAGACGATTTCTACTCCAACTTTTGGTTTTATAGCTACGATGCAGTCTTTAACAAAAATGACAGTAAGTTCTACCGAGTAAATAGGTTGTCGTCGGGCAATTTTTCAATCAAGAGGGACCTCTTAAAGATAATGTATCCACTATTTGACGAGTCACTACCATCAAGGGAGGATTATGACCTTTATCTCCGCTTACGAGAAAAGAAAATAGATCTGTATAAATCAGACGACCTCATTGCTTATTGCGATTGTAGAGATTCGCTAGTGAGTTTGATAAAGCAGAGAATATGGTATAGTAAGGGCGAATATTACATAAGAAGAAAATATGGCAAAGAATTTATTATTGCGGACGAGGAAGGGCACAAAGTTGATATAAAGCGACACTATCCTTTCTTGGCGATGTTGCTTGGATTCATTTGGCGCTCGAGCATGAAATACTGGAAGATGAAAGACATGATGAGGACGAGTAATCTCTTTTGATCGTACTATGTTATTCTTTGATACATTTGTAGGTACAATTGATAAACTGAGTTAGGGGGTGAGTGTAAATTATGGATTTGAAGACGGCTGAAGGAAATCCTGGAGTGCTATCCATTATCGTCCTGACTTATAATCGCAAACGTTTGCTACGCGGCTGCTTGGATTCATTGTTTTCTCAGACTGCTCCGAGGGAAAGCCTAGAGATATTAGTTGTAGATGACGGATCAACAGATGGCACAGAGGAAATAATACGGGAGATATCTCTGAGGTACCCAGACTTGAAGTACTGTCGGCAGGCTCATAAGGGGATTCCAGTAGCGAGAAACACGGGTATTGCAAATGCTTCCGGGAATATCATCGCAATTGTGGCAGACGATTACCTGCTGGCGCCGGATTATGCAGAAACCATAACCAAGTTTTTTCGGGAGAATCCTGGCGCGATGGTGGTGCGCTTCAAGATCATCGCCGCCGAGGATGATTTTATTAGTAGGGTGAGCCATTTCTACCTTGATGTCGGTGTTAGAAGGCGCCTATGTTGTGAAGAAATTTCAGAGGAATCCTGGCTAAAAAGCTTAAAGAAAAAGTGGCAAAAGCTGCCGGTTGTGGAAGAGCAGATAACAACACAACACGATCTAGAGGCGGCGGGAGGGGCTGCGTTCAAGAGGGGAGTTTTCAAGACGGTAGGACTTTTCGATGAGTCGCTGCTGAGGGCAGAGGATACGGACATGACTAGGCGCCTGCGTGCTCAAGGAATACTCGTTTACTATTATCCGTACCACCAGATCAGACATCGGTACGGCCGGAGCATTTTTGCTACAGTCAGTCAGTGTTTTGCCAGCGGCCGCAACCGCTGGAGGTATTACAACAAGTATTCGAACGATTCTGTAGACTTGTTTCGGTTGGCAGGCTGGAGAATTAAGGAAAAGATAGGTGCTTTGTTGAGTGCTTTTTGGAGAGCTCGACAGGCTGGATCGGTGAGAGAGTTCTTGCTATATCTTCCTTTTATGTGCTTATTTGAAACTTCCACTAAACTAGGCTTTTTCTGGAGTGCCCTCCTGTCAAAAAAGAAGGGCGCAGATAGCACCGGCCGTAGTTGATTATTATGTGGTCATGAAAATCTTGATGATCAACCCCGGAGGCTTTACTCAGTTCTATGATTATAGCCTGAGTAAAGAGTTATCTAAGAAGAACTGTGAAATAGAGTTGATTTTAGCTGAATCATTAACATGGCCAACAAAGATTTTATAAAAGTTGGACTAATCGGATGCAGTAAGATTGCCTCAGTCGCTCATCTGCCCGCGCTCAGAAATATGAAGGGAGCTAAACTGGGAGCTTTAGCCGATACGGATGAGGAACGTCTGATGAAAGCCTCGTATCGTTTTGGCGTTCAGAATGTGCATCGTGATTACTGCAGGATGCTGGAAGATAAAGAAATTGATGCAGTCGTTATTGTTACGCCAACAAACCTTACATGCTAATATGGCTATTGATGTTTTAGATGCGGGGAAACATGTCTTCGTCGAAAAACCGCTAGCTACTTCTCTTAATGATGCCAGACTTGTAATTAATAAGTGGCATTCAGTAAAGCTCAAGGCAATAATTGGTTGTAACTTTAACCTCGACGACCATGTATTTATAAGATATTATTTGTGATCGTTCTGAACCTCTTCGGCATGCACTGGGTTTACGGCTAGCAAACTGAATTCGAATTAAACGTTGGCTAAAACCTCTTTTGGGGAAATAATAATTTTGAAACGACTCATAAATCACAATGAGAGCACAATTGGGGAAACAAGATAAGGAGTTTATTTTATGAACATCCAGAATAAAATAGCCAATTGGACAAAGCTCGATTCTGTGGGTGATTTACTAGTGCCTGCAGTAGATCGACTAGTAACAATTATTCAACCACCTAAAGGCTGGGTTCCTCTCGAGCTCCGCGGGCTGTGGGAGTATCGGGATTTGCTTTACTTATTTGTCTGGCGTGATCTTAAGTTACGCTACAAGCAGACGATGGTTGGTGCATCCTGGGCTATCATTCAGCCCTTTATCGCCATGGTGGTATTAAGCATATTCTTCGGTAAGCTTATAAAAGTACCCTCTGAAGGAATACCTTATCCTATCTTCGCTTATACCGCATTAGTGCCGTGGATGTATTTCGTCAACGCATTAACGCAATCAAGCAACAGCGTGGTGGGTAACTATACTTTGATTACCAGGGTTTATTTTCCAAGGTTGGTCATTCCAATAACTACAGTAGTGACAGGATTATTGGATTTTGCCATAGCCTTTGCCATCCTGATAGGAATGATGTTGTTTTATGGAATTGTGCCAACAGCAGCTATATGGACATTACCTTTCTTTATCATGCTTACCATAGCGACGGCTCTTGGGCTTGGGCTCTGGTTGGCAGCTTTGAATGTTGAGTATCGAGATGTAAGATTTATCCTGCCTTTTTTGACTCAAATATGGTTCTTTATTACACCCGTTGCTTACCCAAGCAGCCTGGTGCCTGAGCCCTGGCGAGCAATTTACAGCTTGAATCCTATGGTAGGTGTGATAGAGGGCTTCCGATGGGCCCTATTAGGGAAGGCGCAACCTCCTAGTGTAGTACTTGTTATTTCGGTTATTGCAGTAATTGGCTTACTTATAGGAGGGCTTTATTTCTTTAGGTACAAAGAAGGCACATTTGCAGATGTGATATGAACTATGAGTGATCTTGCAATTCGAGCCTTAAATCTTAGTAAGCGCTTCTGTATCGAAAAACGGACGCCACGCTATGCCACACGTGAGTTTCTAGAAGATGCCATGCGCGCACCTTTCCGTCGTTTTTCCTTTTTTGTCCGTCAAGCAATACCTAACAAAAACGGACAACAAGCGAAGAATGATAAATTTATTTGGGCTCTAAAGGATGTTTCCTTCGAGGTGAAACACGGTGAGGTGGTAGGCATCATCGGTCCTAATGGCGCTGGTAAATCCGTGCTTCTTAAAATTCTTTCCCGCGTTACAAAACCAACTGAGGGCTATGCAGAGATCCATGGCAAGGTGGGTTCAATGTTAGAGGTCGGCACTGGCTTCCATCCTGAACTAACAGGCAAGGAGAACATATATCTCAGCGGCGCCGTTTTAGGAATGAAGAAGGCTGAGATTAATCGCAAATTTGACGAGATCGTAGCTTTTTCCGAAGTAGAGCAATTTCTAGATACGCCAGTTAAGCATTATTCAAGCGGCATGCAAGGGCGTTTAGCCTTTGCTGTTGCTGCTCATCTGGAACCGGATATCCTTTTTATAGATGAAGTGTTGGCAGTGGAGGATGCTGCGTTTCAGGAGAAATGCCTGGGCAAAATAAAAGAAGTGTTGAGGGAAGGAAGGACAGTATTATTGGTAAGTCATAATATGAATACGATAGAAAGCCTTTGCGATCAAGCAATACTTCTAAGCAAAGGGAAAATTGTATTTAATGGTGATACCCACGAAGTAGTTTCACAATATCTGGCTAAGAATTACCAATAGTTCTGGAAGCCGTTTTCCGATCGTAAGAGGCAACTTAGTTCCAAAGGTAGTTATTATGGTTGGTGAGATGGTTAGACCTAAAACTATAGGTATTATAGGCGGCGGACAACTAGCCCGTATGACAGCTTACGCTGCTTAT
>Ga0209341_10000930_pt1 | contig 29730 bp, 28 predicted proteins | sample RifCSP13_2_FD_184020 | JGI IMG/M metagenome (GOLD analysis project Ga0209341, IMG submission 184020) | Soil microbial communities from Rifle, Colorado - Rifle CSP2_sed 13_2 (SPAdes) (version 2) | ecosystem: Environmental > Terrestrial > Deep subsurface > Rock core/Sediment | place: Rifle... | reverse complement strand
CCCGCCGCTCGCGGGCGTCCCATGAGTTCCAGCGCCAGATCCCGAGGCCCTGGATCACCTGGAAGGCGACGATGACGACGATGGAGCCGAGGACGAGCTCGCGGGTCAGGTCCGACTCGGGCGCGGCGGCGTTGCCGGCCAGGACGAGCACGACTCCGACGACCGCAGCGAGCAGGACGAGCAGCACGAACGCGAGGACGAAGGCCGAGCCGACGATCAGCACGTCGCGCACGAAGCGATCGCCGTAGCCCGGCTTGCCCTCGAGGGCGGCGATCGTCGCCCGTACGCGCTTCCGGACCTGTCCGGCGCCGAGGAACAGCGCCGCCAGCCCCACGAGCCCCGCCAGTCCCGAGCCCAGGACGAGGTCGATGAGGCCACGGATCGGCCCGTCCGGCCGAGCGGTCACGAGCCATGCGACCGCGATGACCGCCAGCGCGCCGGCGCCGATGGCGACGTCGAACGCCAGCAGCACGGCCCGGGCCGTCGGCCGCCCGAGCCACAGCCGGTCCGGCCGGCCGGGCACGACCGCCATGACGAGGGTGACGATGAAGGCGAGCTGCAGGACGAACAGCCCGAGGTCGTACCAGCGCTGCCAGGTGAAGGCGTCGGGCAGCCAGGTCGCGATCTTCGCGTCACCGAGCGCGTTGAGCGACCGCCCGGCGCTCACCAGCTCGTCGTGAAACGGGACCGACTCGAACGCCGAGAGCGCGAGGCGGGCCGCCTCGTCGAGGGCGCCGCCGGCCGTGACGAGCATGGCGGCGAGGACGGCCATGACCGGCAGTGCGAGCGTCGTCCGTCGCCACAGGGCGAGGAGGGCCACGCGCTCCTTGCGGCGGGCGCGGACCTCGGACTCGGCGGCATCGCTGTAGAAGGCGGAGCCGGAACGGTCGCTCGTGACCGCATCGATCTCGCGGATGAGCGGGATGAGGTAGTGCTCGTCGTTATCCCAGAAGACGTTGTGATCCTCGCTGATCCGCATCCGGTTGTAGACCCGCTCGCCCAGGAAGCGCGGCGCGCCGGGATCGGACATCCCGACCGGAAAGACGAGGGGGCCGCTCGAAGCGGGGTCGTGGGTCGCCCAGAAGTCGCGCCACAGGAGCTGCGGCTGGGCCTTCGCGATGTCGCCGGCCATCCGGTGGCCGGGCGCCAGCCGGGGGCGCTTCACCCGGATCGTGGTCCCGTCGTCCTTCGGCTCGTCGACCTCGACCGGCTCGCCCTCGAGCCGCCAGGCGAGGTTGATCGCCTCGCCGTGGGTGATCAGCTTGTCGATCCGGAGCCGGCGATACGCGGGGTCGGTCAGCGTCTGGAGGCTGACCATCGTGCCGCCGCTGTGGCCGATGACGACGATGTGGCGACAGCCATAGGCCCGGAGGGCCTTGATCGTCGCGACGAGGCGGCCCCGGACGTTGGCGCTCTGGGCGGGATCGCGCAGGAGGGTCCGGGCGCCGCCGAAGTTGCCGGTCAGCCAGCTCGAGGCGCCCTGCAGCGCGACGAAATCCTTCAGCGGCCCGAACGGGAGGACCTTCGCTACCCCCAGCAGGACGGCGAAGGTGAGCAGGGCGAAGGCGATGACGACCGAGACGAGCGCCTGGAGGCTCCATCGCGCGGCCCGGCCCAGGGGCCCGCTCCCGAGCATGTGGTCCTGGAGGCCCTGCAGGATCCGCCCGAGGCCACCCTCCTCGCCCAGCCAGCCGATCATCGCCTGGAGGGTTGGCGGCGTGACCTGGGCCGCCCACCACGCCTCGGTCACGAGCCAGCGCCGCTCCCTCGAGCGGGGATCCTCGTCCGGGACGTCGGTCCGGCCGGGGACGCGGATCTGGACGACCGGGAAGGTCTCGCCCGAAAAGTCGATGTTCGAGCGGAAGACCGGGTCGGAGACCGGGCGCGGCTCCTCGGCAAGCGGCTTGAGGCGTCTCTCCGCGACGGGCTTGTCGGCATCCGAGTGGGCGGCGTCGGCCAGGAGCGTGACGATCGGGCGAGTCCAGTTCAGGAGCGTCTCGCCCGCGAGCTGGCGGCCGACGCCGTGGATCATGACGACGCCGGTCAGGTCGTCCCGGAACTGGAAGTCGAGGCGGGCGCGCTTCGCCTGGGCCGCGGCCTCCGCGTCCGGCTCCGGCTCGCCACCCTTCGGCGGCTGGTCGAGGTACTGACGGAGCGCCGCCTCGCGTTCCTTCTCGGTCGCCGGCATCGCCGGCGGCGCGGCGGGCGTCGACCGGTCGACCTGGGCAGGGGCGGGCGCCGCGGCGGCAGAGGCGGGCGCCGCGGCGGCAGGGGCGGGCGCCGCGGCGGCAGGGGCCGTGGCGTCTGTGGCGGGCCCGGCCGCGGGCACCGCGGCGTCGACCTGGGCCGCCATGCCGACCTTCGCGCGGAGCGCGTCGGGCAGGGACTCGGCCGAGGCCGGCGGCTTGCGGACCCTCGCGAACGGCATCTGCCAGGGTCGAGCGGTCGGGTCGTACGGGCCGTACGGCTCCGGGAACTTCTCGCGTTCGCCCTCGAACAGCTCGCCGCTCTCGAGGATGGCGTCGAGCTCCGCCCGCTGGGCGCCCTCGAGCGCCCGGTCGAGGCCGGATCCCGCCCTGCCGCCGCGCACGATCGACATCGACGCCCTCCCCGTCGGGTCCCGCGCGCTCGGACCGACGCCATGTGGATACAAGACGGGTTGGGGCCGGAAGTCAAGGGGCCGCGGCGAACCGCTATCGTGGCGCGATGTCCGGTCCCCTGCTGACCCCGCCGCGCGACGACCTCCGCCGCTCGTTCGCGGAGGCGATGGCCGAGTTCCGCGCCGAGGGCCGGGGCGCCGAGGACGACCACACGGTCATCGGCGGCTACATCCGGTCGAGGTCGGCCGAGTGGGCTGACGACGAGGCGTTCCGAGCCTTCGTCGCGTCCGTGCGGGCGGAAGCCCTGGAAGAGACGCCTCGACCCGAGGGCTTCGCGCCCGCCACCGAGCTGTGGTGGGTCGAGGGCGACGAGTTCCTCGGCCGGATCGCAATCCGCCACCGCCTCACGCCGCGGCTCCTCGAGATGGGCGGGCACATCGGCTACGACGTGCGGCCCTCGGCGCGCCGTCGCGGCCACGCGACGGAGATGCTCAACCGGGCGCTGGGCGTCGCTCGGGCCCTCGGGATCGAGCGGGCGCTCATCACCTGCGACATCGACAACATCGGCTCCCGGACGGTCATCGAGCGCAACGGCGGCATCCTCGAGGACGAACGCGCCGGCAAGCTCCGCTTCTGGGCCCCGACGGGCTGACCGGCATGCGGTTCGCCATTCGCAGTCGCGCCGCGATTGTCGTCGGGGTCGGGGGACTCCTCGTCATCGCGGTCGCGGTCGTGGCCTTCGTCACGAACCTGGGCCGCGGGCCGGCGTCAGGATCCGACGAGTGCCCGGAGGCCCTGCCATTGGCGCTCGTCGATGAGGCGCGTGGTGTGGCGCTCTGCCTGCCGTCGAACTGGCGCGAGATTCGGGCCGATGACGACGCTGCGTGGCGGGAACTCTACGGCGAGCGGGAATCCGACGCGGAGCGGTGGATCCGCGACGGGACGATGGACCATTTCATCGTTCCGCTGGAGCCGCGGGACGAGGATCCCCTAGTGAATCTCGCGATCTACTCGGAGGCCGTGGAGCCCGCGACGGGCCTCGCCGAGCTCCGGGAGGCGTATGTCTCAGTCCTGGAGTCCACCGGGTCGAAGGTCGATGTCACCACCGACGTCGACCTCGAAGCCAGTCCGGCCGTCCTGATCGAAGGCGAACGACCCAGGGACAGCGAGGGCACCCTCGTCGTCGACCGGTTCCTGGACTGGATCGTGGTCCACGACGATGTGGCCTTCTATGTCCTCTTCGCGTCGGACCGAACGTTCGCCTACCGCTACCGGAGCACGTTCGAGGCCATCGCGAACTCGGTCCGCTTCACGGACACGCCCGGGGAGTGACCGGCGGCGCCCGTCCGGATGCCTACGGCTTCGAGGTCGCCGCGCGGGCTCGACAGAGGCCCTCGATGTGCCAGATCACGGCGAGCCCCAGGACCAGACCAGCCGCCTGGAAGGCGAAGCCCACGAGCGAGCTCAGGCCGGCGGCGCGGAAGAAGTCGGCGCCCGTGCCGCCGAACCGGGTGACTCGCATGATCCAGAGCGTGACGCCGAACGGCGCGATCACGAGGAACCAGCCGATCGCGATCATCACCAGGCCTCGCGTCCCGCCGTCGAGCCTCTGGACGACCTCGCCGGCCCGTGCCGGGAGGGAGTACGCGTTCAGGCCAGGGATGAGCGGTTCGATGAGGGCCATCGTCGGGCTCACCCGCGAGTAGCCGCACCCGAGGGCCGGCAGGTTCTCGACGACGCGGCTGATCCAGGCACCATAGGCGAACAGACCGATGGCACCGAGGACCGGCACGACGGCGAGGAACGGGAGCCGCTCGCTGAGCAGCCGATCGGCGACTTCGCGCTCCCCCTCGGCGCGGAAGTTCGTGATTGACCACAACAGCCAGAGGGAGATCGCAGTGCCGAGGATGAAGACGACCGTCGCGACTGTCGCGATGACAGCCCGGGCCTCCGAGCTCCGGTACGGCTTGGTGACCACGATCGGCCGCGGCCTCGTATCGGTCACCGACAGCTCGGTCGGACTGACGGCTGCCACCTCGCGTGGGGTGTGGCAGCTGTAACACCGATCTGCCCGGATCTTGTTGATCGAGCGGCACTGGCTGCAGGCCCAGAAGTCGGCTTCGGTCGTCACCGGGTCAATCTTCGCCTGCCGCGGAGCGGTGTTGCAGGTCCGCCGCGCGTGCCCGCGCAGGCGGGGATCTAGAGCCGCCCCTCGGCAGCGGCCTCGACTTCTTCGTTCATGAGGACGCTCATCGGCCGCTCGCGGAGGAGGAGCGTCAGGACGGCCGCGATGAGCGCTGCGCCGATGCTGATCCAGAAGGTCGACGCGATCGCGAGTGCAAAGGCCTCGTGGACCGCCTGGACGATGCCCGCGATGAACGGCTCGACGACGGGCTTGAGCTGATCCGGCAGCGACGCCAGGATCCGCGCCCCGAGGTCGCCCGTCCCGGTGAGGTCGAGCCGCTGCGCCGCGGGGCTGTTGGGATCGAACGCGCTCACGAACTCCTGCGGCATGCCGTTGGCGAGGAGGCGGGCCGGCAGCTCTCTCGTCAGCGAATCGGCAAGGAGCGTGCCGGCGATCGTCAGGCCGATCGTCCCGCCGATTTGCTGGAAGAACGTCAGGCTCGCCGTCGCGATGCCCACGAACTTCGGCGCGACCGAGTTCTGGACGACCACCGTGAAGACGGCGAACGACGGCCCGATGCCCAGGCCGGTCACGACCATCCACAGCCACAGGGTCGGGAAGCTGGTGTCGGCGCGGAGGTTCGTCAGGAGATAGAGCCCGGCCGCCAGGAACAGCATCGAGCCGAAGATCAGGGCCTTGTAGTGGCCGGTCCGGGCCACGATCTGGCCGCTGAGCGTGGCGCTGACGATGAGGGCGACGATCAGCGGCAGGAGGTTGTAGCCCGATTCCGTGGCGCTCGAGCCGGCCACGACCTGGAACCAGCGGGGCAGGAAGATGACGGCGCCGAAGAACCCGAAGGCGGCCAGGAACATCCCGGCGACCGAGATCGTGAAGGAACGGTTGCGGAAGAGCTGGAGGTGGACGATCGGATCGGCGGCCCGGCGCTCCCACCACACGAAGACCGCCCCGATGGCGAGGCCGAGCAGGATGAGCCCGCCCACGTCGGGGTCCGTCCAGGCCCCGGTCTGCTTGTTCGTGAGGCCCACGAGGAACGGCGCGATCGCCGCGGCGAAGAGGGTCGCCCCAAGGTAGTCGATGTTGCGGCCGGTCTCGGGGTGCCGGATCGGCGGCAGCAGCCGCCAACAGACGACGAGCGAGACGAGCGCAACGGGGACGTTGACGAAGAAGATCCACTGCCAGCCGAAGTTGTCGGTGATAAGGCCGCCGATCCCCGGTCCCAGCAGCGACGAAAGGCCGAACACGGCCCCGAAGAAGGCCAGGTACTTGGCCCGCTCCTCGGGCGGATAGAGGTCCGCGACGACGGCGAGGGCAATCGGGAAGACCGCTCCGCCGCCGAGGCCCTGGAGGCCACGGAAGGCCACGAACTGCCACATCTCCTGGCTGAGCCCAGCCAGGATCGAGGCGACCACGAACAGCCCGAGGGCCCATATGAAGATCGGCCGGCGGCCCCAGAGGTCGGACAGCTTGCCGTAGATCGGGCCGCTGATCGTCGCCGTCAGGAGGTAGATGGTGACCGACCAGGTGTACAGCTCCTCGCCGTGGAGGTCGGTGATGATGACCGGCAGGGCGGTGCCGACGACAGTCTGGTCGAGGGCGAAGAGGAACAGCGCAAGCAGGATTGCGCCGAGGATCTCGAGCTTCTCGCGGGCGCTCAGGTGGAAATTCGCGCCGTCGACGGCGGCCGGGGACGACATGTGGCTCCTCGGGAGGACATGACCGGGGGTGGGCTCCATGAGTATGCCTGACCTCGCGCGAGCGAGGCGTTGCCGGCGGAGTGCCGGGGGGTTGTCCCGTTAACGGCGGTTACGGCGGCCGTGAGGGGACGTGTCGGCTTCGCAGCAGGTGCCCGTCCTTGAGCGACATGGGTCTGGATTCTCGGGAATGCGCCGCTAGACTCGTCGCGGGCGAGGGGCCCGAGGGCGCCGGACATGGGTGCGCGAGCCATGACTCCGACGCGTGCCGGCGATGAAGGCCGGCCGTGGCGAGGGAGGGTGAGCGATGGCAGGCCAGCGGCGCGAGCTCACGCGGGGCGACAACCAGCGAAAGTGGGTCTTCACCTACACGGTGATCTGGCTCATCGGCCTGGCCGTGCTCGGCTGGATGGCGGTCACCGGCCAGAAGCTCCCGGTGGATGTCGCGATCCCGGACAAGCTCCGGATCATCCCGTCGGCCGTGCCCTGGTACGGCGCCGTCGGCGGGGTGCTCATCTCGCTCGTGGGTATCCACGAGCACCGCTACGACTGGGATCGCCGCTACTGGACCTGGTACGTGGCCCGCCCGATGGTCGGCGCCTTCGTGGCGATCGTCGCGGTCCTCATCTTCCAGTCGGGCGTCCTGGCGATCGGCGTGAATCCGACGGAGGCCACGACGACCGGTCCCAAGGATCTCTTTTACTACGTCATCGCCTTCGCGACCGGCTACCGCGAGGACGCCTTCCGCAACCTCCTCCGGAAGGTCGTCGACATGCTCTTCACTTCGAAGGACGCCGGGACGGTCCCGACGATCGCGGACGTCGATCCGAAACAGGGAGCCGTCGGCATCGAGGTCACCATCAAGGGGACCGGCCTGAAGGCGGTCGAGGCGGTGCGCTTCCAGGGCGTCGACGTCGAGACCTTCAGCAAGGGCTCCGACGCGATGATCCTGACGAAGATCCCCGTCGGCCTCGAGGCCGGCCCGGTCGATGTCACCGTCTCCACGCCGGACGCCAGCGTGACGCGGACCAAGCTGTTCACGGTCACCGCGTAAGGGACCAGCCGCTCGGGGTTGACGGGCTCATCGGGCGGCGATTCCCGGACGTTCGGCACTGCCTCGCCGCCTGCTCTACCGGCGAGGCTCGGGGTCGGAGGCGTCCTCGCACGTCCTGCGCCGGGACGGGAGGCATCGATGGCCATCAAGCTCCTCTTCGTCGGGTTCCTGCTCGCGCACGCCGCCGTCCACCTGATGTTCTTCGTCCCGAAGCCGGCGGCGACCCCTGGCGCGCCGACCTGGCCGTTCGAGCTCGGCCGGTCGTGGGCGCTCTCGCCGCTCGGCGCCGGATCCGACACGCTCCGGATCCTCGGGATCGCGCTCGTCGCGGTCCTCATCGGGGCCTACGCGCTGGCTGCGCTGGCGTCGTTCGGGATCGGCCCGTCGGGCCTGTGGGTGCCCGCCGTCGCGGCCGGGACGCTGGCCTCGCTCGCGCTCCTCGCGCTGTTCTACCTGCCGTGGCTCACGATCGGCGTCGGCATCGACCTCGTCATGCTGTGGCTCGTGCTCGTGACGAGCTGGTCGCCGGAGGGACTGGCCCGCTAGGTTCGATGGCGGACGATCCCCCGCGGCGCGGCGCCGGTCAGCGGCGGGGGACGGGCGGCGCTTCGTGCGGCTCCTCGGTCGGTTCTCGGTCTGCCTACTTGGCGCCGCGACGGCGGCACCGTCAAATCCGGGATATGTCCGACGATAGGGTGACGCTGGCGAGGCGTCGAAGGTCGGTATCGAATACGAGCGGACCTCGGTCGTGCTCATCCCGACCGGCACGGTACCCGCGGTACGACCCTTATCGGGCCCGTTGCCCCCGGTTTGACGGTGGGAGCGTCGCGGCCCGGTCGAAGGCCCCGGCCCGGGGGATGCCACCGCGCCGTTGAGCGCCCAGGCTGTCCCAGAATCTCGGGCGAACGCACGGGCCGTGGCGCGCATCGAATAGGGTGAGCGCCCAGGCAGACATCGGATGGAGGGCCCGTTGGAGCGCGAGCTCATCGAGCAGGCCCGCCGGGGCGATCGGGCGGCGTACGAGCAGATCGTGCGCCGGAAGGTGGAGACCGTGTACCGAACCGCCCGGGCGATCCTCGGCAACGACGCCGACGCCGACGACGCGACGCAGGAGGCCCTGATCGGCGCCTGGCGCCGGCTGCCGTCCCTGCGCGACCCGGACCGATTCGACGCCTGGCTCGGCCGGATCACGGTCAATGCCTGCCGGATGGCCCTGCGGCGGCGGCGCGGGCCGGCGCTCGTGGCGCTTCCCAACGAATCCGCCCACGAGCTCGCCGAGACGCACGGGCCTGGGTTCGAGCACCGGGCTGTCACCGCCGACGCCTTCGACCGGGCGTTCGACCACCTGCCGGTCGAGCAGCGGGCGATCCTCGTCCTCCACCATCGCGACGAGCTGCCGATCGCGGAGGTCGCGGCCCGGCTCGGCGTCCCGGAGGGCACGGTGAAGTCGCGGCTCAGCGCCGCGCGCGCGGCGCTGGATCGCGCCCTCGCCCGCGAGGGCCTCCGATGACCCTCGACGATCGATCCCTCCGCGAGCACCTCGATCGCCGCGCCGTGGCGGGCGTCACCGACGTCGAGCAGATCGCCGAGGTCGTCATGACACGCGTCGCCGCGACCGCGTCCGGTCCGTGGTGGCGGCGGATTGGGGTTCGGGGCCCCTCGCTCGGCGTCGCGGCTGCCGGGATCGCCGTCCTGATCCTCGCCCTGGCTGTCCTGCCGCCGAGCATCTGGAATGGGCCCGGCACGTCGCCGACCCCTTCGGCAGAACGGGCGGCAGGCTATCCAGCGACTCGCGCCCTCACCGCCGAGGAGCTCGACGCGGTCCTGGGTTCGGACCCGTCCGCTCGCGCGGGCACCGTCGTGATCGCGGATGTGACCCTTGAAGTCTTGCGCGTTGTCTGCCTGGGGACCGCCTGCCCGCGGTACCTGATCGACCTCGGCGATCGTGAGATCTACGTCTTCGACTCGGACCCGCCGGACCCGATCGTGGGTAGCCCGTACGCGTTCCGTGTCACCGACCATCCGGGTGGTCGGCTCGAGCTTCTTGGATCGGTCCGACCGGGCCCCGATGGCCTCGCCTGGACGCTGCCGCAGCTGACCGCGGCGCTCGTCGACCTCAAGGGGCCCGGCGCACGCCCGGTGCCGTACCTCTACCTCGTGGATGCCTGGCGAGCAGTGTCAACGACCCAGTATCGCTGCCGCGCCGGGTTCTCCGGGGTCTTCGGGTGCGGGTCGGGTGTCGCGTGGCTCGTCGCGGACGAGGCGACGGTCTCCTCGAATAGCGCGCCGCCAGGAAGCCTGCGCATTCCCAACGCCGCGGGGGATAGCCCGGGCGCCGGCGATCCGCAGCATGGCTATTGGCTCGTCGACCCGTTCGTTGCCCAGGAGGATTGCTTCCTCTGCCCACCCGCGGGTGCCGCCGACCTGCTGGGTCGGGTGCTGACGCTCGATGAGCTTGGCGTCACGCTGCCGGCACCGCGGCCATCGGCGACAGCAGGCGCGCCGACGCCGACGCCGATCGACCCGCAAACAGCGGCGGTCGAGATCGGGTTCTCGACGGGCTCGATGGCGCTCGACGGGTTTGAGACCAGCGACGTCACGGTGTCGATCACGTTCCCCGCCGGCCTTCGGCCCGATCCCGGCGCGGATCCGTCGCTCGCCCCGATCGTGGTCCTCGAGCGCGGGGCCGGCGATACCGGGGATCCAACGGACCCGCACATTCCGCAGCTCGTCCGGGCGATGGCTCCGACGCCCGACGCGGGCCAGTGGACCGCCACGTACCGGCTGACGTCGGGCGATCGAGGGATCTGGCGGGTCGGCGGCGTCGTCGCCTACGACATCGAAGGCCACGAGCTCGTCATCGACCCGGCGATCAGTGACACGTCGCCCACGCTCGAGGTCCTCGGCACGCACGTTCCGGACCTGACGGTGCTCCTCGATCCGTACCCGGTCGAGGTCGGCCGGGCGCTCGAGGTCTCCGGTCGGGTGACGGACCAGGATTCCGGCGATCCCATCGGCGATGTCATCGTGACGGTCGGATCGGGTGCTGCGTGCGCCCCGGGAGGCATCGGCACGACGGTCAGGACGAACGAAAACGGCGACTACGCATTCATGATCCCCGAGGCGGACGGGACCACGGTCTGCGCCTGGATCTCGGGCGAGCCCGGGGTCTACCCGAGCTTCGATGTCGACGTCCCCATTGCCCTCTACGCCGCCGTGTTCGCGGAACCCACGAACTGACCGATTCGCCCTCCTTGCCGGGCGGGGTCGGCGGCACATCGGTCGGAGCCTCGCGCTGCTCGCGCTATGCTCCGGGGATGAGCAACCTCATCGACATCACCGACGCGCCGCTGCTGGCCCTCTGGGGCGAGACCGTCCGCGGGCGCCGGATCCAGGGTGAGCGCCTGACGCTCGCGGTCGTCGAACTGGCCCCGAACGCCGTCGTTCCGGAGCATCGCCACGAGCAGGAGCAGTTGGGCATGGTCATCAAGGGCGAGGTGGACTTCACCCTCGACGGCGAGACTCGCCACCTCGGGCCGGGCGGCACCTGGCGGTGCCTCTCGTACAAGCCCCACCAGGTCACGGCCGGCCCGGACGGCGCGGTCGTCCTCGACATCTTCAACCCGATACGCGACGACTGGGACGACCGGGCGATCGTCGAGGGCTCCATCCCCCGCTGGCCCGAGGGCGGCTGAGAGCGGCCCGCCATGGCCCTGTACCGGCTCAAGGAGCCCCAGGCCGAGCTCATCGAGCCCGTGGTCGTCGCCGCCCTCGACGGCTGGGTCGATGCCGGCAGCGCCGCGACCGGCGCGGCCTCGAAGCTCGCCGGGAAGGGCCGCCTCGTCGCCGAGTTCGACGGCGACCAGCTCTTCGACTTCCGGGCCCGCCGGCCCACCCTCGAGATCGAGAACGGCAAGCCCGAGCGGCTGACCTGGCCGTCGCTCCAGATGCGGAGCCGCCGGCACGGGGAGCGCGACGTCCTCGTCCTCCACGGCGCCGAGCCCGACTTCAGGTGGCACCGCTTCGCGGCCGAGGTCGTCGAGCTCGCGAAGCAGCTGAAGGTCGCCCAGTGGATCAGCATCGGGGCGATCCCGGCCGCCGTGCCCCATACCCGGCCCGTGCCGATCCTCGGCACGTCATCCGCTCCTGGGCTCCTCCGCGGCGACGTCCGGCCCGGCCCCGAAGGCATCCTCCGCGTCCCGGCGGCCTGCATCTCGGTCCTCGACATGGCGGTCTCGCGGGCGGGGATCCCGTCTGTCGGCTACTTCGCCCAGATCCCCCATTACGTCTCGGGCGAGTACCCGGGCGCCGCCGCCGAGCTGTTGCGGGCGGTCGGCCGGCACCTCGACTTCGAGCCCCCGATGGGCGATCTCGCCGAGGAGGCCCGCGCGCTCCGCAAGCGCCTCGACACGGCCGCCTCCCTCGACGAGAACACCCGCAACTACGTCGAGCGCCTCGAGAGCATGGTCGATGAATCGCGGCTACCCGCCGGCGACGACCTCATCGCCGACATCGAGCGCTTCCTCCGCGACCAGGGTCGCGAGCTGGGCGGGGGCGGCCGCCCGAACTGACCACGGGCGGCGTCCGTCGCTCAGGCGGGCCAGCCGAAGGCGGCAGCGATCGCGGGCTCGACGAAGATCGTGACGTCGCGAACGCGGCCATCCGCCACGTCCAGGACCTGGACGCCGGTCGGTGGCGAGCCTGCCGCACGGCTCCCGAAAACCACCGCCGCCTGCCCGTTCGCGATCGTCGCGACCGCGCGATACCCGGTCCGCGGCCGAAGCGGCCCGAAGACCCAGGTCCGCAAGAGCGTCTCGACGTCGGCCCTACCGGCATACCAGGACGGGGACGGCGGCATCGCCAGCCTGACGTCAGCACGCATGGCCGCCAGGAGACCGCCGATGTCGTCGGATTCCCAGGCCCGGACGTAGGCGCGGAGGAGGCGCCGGACCACCGGATCGGCCGGCGGCGCGGCATCCACGACGTCGCGGCCGGAGCGATGGTGGGTAGCGCGCAGGGCGGTTCGCGCCCGGTGGAGGGCGCTGTTCACGGCCGGCACGGTCAGCTCGAGGGCCTCAGCCGTCTCGCGCGCCGTCCAGCCGAGGACGTCCCGCAGGAGAAGCACCGCGCGCGGTCGAGGCGGCACCGACTGGAGCGCGGCGATGAACGCGAGCGAGACGCTCTCCCGGAGGTCGTAGCGCGCCGCGGGGTCGTGCTCCGCGCCGGCCACGAACGCGTCCGGGAGTGGCTCCAGCCAGACGACCTCGGTGGGCGGTGAGAGCGGGGCCGGCTGGGTCGGGTCGGCGGGACCGCTGATCGAGGGCGGCAGGACGCGTCCCCGGCGGGTCCGCAGGAGATCGAGACAGACGCGGGTTGCGATCCGGTGGAGCCACGTCCGCGCGGACGCCTCGCCGCGGAAAGCGGCGCGGCCCCGCCATGCCCGGATCGCCGTCTCCTGGACGGCCTCCTCGGCGTCGTGGACCGACCCGAGGAACCGGTAGGCGAGGAGGACCAGGTCGCGCCGGTGCTGCTCGAGGACGAGCCCGAATGCTTCTCGATCGTCGCGCCAGGCCATCGATTCCGACATCTCGCTCCACGGTACCGCACAGTCGCCGGCCCTCCCGCCGTCTGTGTCTTCGTCAATGTCAATAGACGACAGGGAGGGCCGAAAGTTGTCGGCAATCACCAAGGTCCAGGGCCGGCTCGCGACATCCGATCAGGCGGCGGCCATGGAGCATCACAACCGCATCGTGGATGCGCTGATCCCGCGGACGAAGGAGCTCGGCGGAACCGGCCACATGGTTTTCGCCAACGTGGCGGACCCGATGGAGTTCCTGGCAATCGATGCGTGGGATGCGGTCGAGTCGATCCAGAAGTTCATGGGCGATCCGGCCGTCCAGGCCGAGGTCGGCGCGATGTTCGACGGGCCGCCGGACGTCACGGTCTGGGTCCCGCGCGAGGGCTGGCGCCAGTTCTGACGAAAGTGCGACGGCCCCGGCGTCGGCGACGAACCGGGGCTGCCCACCCGCGAATCGCCGATCCCGGCTATAGTTCCCGCCTTCGAGCTCGATGGGCGCTCCGGTCAGCGCCCCGGCCCAAGCCGCTGATTTCGATCCACACCCTCGCCCTGACCGGGCCCCGCGAACGAACGCGGGAGGGCCCAGCCAGGAGCGCACTCCCTTGTCATTCGATCAACTCGGGCTGACGCCCGAGCTCCTCCGCGCTGTCGCGGACCAGGGCTACACCGAGCCCACCCCCATCCAGGCCCAGGCGATCCCCCACGTCCTGGCCGGCCGCGACGTCCTCGCGGGCGCCCAGACGGGCACCGGCAAGACGGCCGCCTTCGTCCTGCCGATCCTCCAGTACCTCCACTCGACACCGGCGGCGCGCCCGCCCGTGGCCGCGCGCCCGGGCCAGCCACCGCGCCGGCTGCCGCGCGTCCTCGTCCTCGTCCCGACCCGCGAGCTCGCCCTCCAGGTCGAGGAGAGCGTCCGGACCTACGGCGCGCAGCGGCCCGTCCGCTCCGTGCCGATCTACGGCGGCGTTGGCTACGAGCCCCAGTTCCGGGCCCTCCGCTCGGGCCCCGAGATCGTCGTCGCGACGCCCGGGCGCCTGCTCGACCACATGAACCAGCGGACGGCCGACCTCTCGGCGATCGAGATCCTCGTCCTCGACGAGGCCGACCGGATGCTCGACATGGGCTTCATCCGGGACATCCGGAAGGTCCTGGCCGTCCTCCCGGCCCAGCGCCAGAACCTGCTCTTCTCGGCGACCTTCAACGACGACATCAAGTCGCTGGCGGCCGGCTTCCTGCACGACCCGGCCCATGTCCAGTCGACGCCCCGGAACACGGCCACGACCCTCGTCCGGCAGGTCGTCATCCGGGTCGACCGGGAACGAAAGCGGGATCTCCTCCGCGAGCTCGTCGCGTCCGGCCGGATCGACCAGGCCCTGGTCTTCACCCGAACCAAGCACGGGGCCAACCGCCTCGCCGAGCAGCTCGAGCGGGACGGCATCCGCGCCGCCGCGATCCACGGCAATCGCAGCCAGTCGCAGCGCGTCCGCGCCCTTGGCGACTTCAAGGCGGGCCGGGTCTCGATCCTCGTGGCGACCGAGGTCGCGGCCCGGGGCATCGACATCGAGGACCTGCCCCACGTCGTCAACTTCGAGCTGCCGATGGTCCCCGAGGACTACCTGCACCGGATCGGTCGGACCGGACGAGCCGGCTCGGAGGGCGACGCGATCTCGCTCGTCTGCGTCGACGAGGACGGCCTGCTCCGTGACATCGAGCGGCTCCTCGGCCGGCGGATCGAGGTCGAGATCGTCCCCGGCTATGAGCCGGACGGCTCCATCCGACCACAGGCGATCCGCCTCCGGACGGGTGCCGGCGGGCCACCCGCGACTCGCGGCGTCCGAGGAGCCCACGCCACCCGGGGCTCGTTCGGCCAGCGAGCGCCGATGGCGGCCGCGCAGATTGCCCGAGGCGGGATCGGCTTCGGCGCCAGGCCGCAGGCGCACCATGTGACTGACGCCCGCGCGCAGGGCCCGCGCCCGCAAGGCCCGCGCCGACAGGGTTCACGCCCGCAGGGTTCACGCCCGCAGGGTTCACGTCCGCAGGATCCGCGTCCGCACCGCAATCTCTCGCATCGCGGAGCCGGCCAGCCGAGCGGCGCCAGGCCGACGGCGCCCTGGCGGAACGGCGCCCCGGTGCCCGCCGCGCCACCGCCCCACGGGTCGCGGCCCGCGACAGAGTCCGGGCGCCCGACGGGACTGGGCAACCGGCCGTTCCTCATGCCCGGTGAGCGGCTCGCCCGGCACGCGAATCGGCCAGCCCGGCCAGTTGGCGAGCCGGGATCCGGGCAGATCGGTCGGCGCTGAGTCGCCAGGCGACGCAACCACAGCACAATCGAGCCGGTCAGGTAGCCCACGACGACGTCTTGCGCTGCGTGACAAGCGTGGCCGTACGGCGGATGCGCTCAACGTCGACTCAAACGAGCGCTCAGACCACCCCAGCTGATCAGCGGGCGCGAGGCGCCCGAGCGGACTCGCGCCTAGGTCGGAGCGGCCGAGGGTGACGCGGTGGGCGTCGGGCCCGGCGTGGCTGACGGCGTAGGTGCCGGGGTCGGGGTTGGTGACGGTGTCAGCGCCGGTGTCGGAGCCGGCGTCGAGCTCGCACTTGGCGCGGGCGTCAGCGGCGGCGATGGGCTCGGGCTGCCGGACGGGCTGCCGCTCGGGCTGCCGCTCGGGTCGGCGCTGCCGCTCGCACTCGGGTCGGGCGTCGGGCTCGCGCTGGGGCTGGGCGACGGCGTCGGCGGCGGCACCGTCCCGAGGAGCTTCGCGATGTCCTTCTGGATCCGGGCGATCTCGGCGGCGGTCAGGTACGTCGAATACGTCGGCGGCACGATCCGGAGGTGCTTCACCGAGCCGCTGGCGGCCTTCCCGAAGAGCTCGACCAGGGCCGGCAGCGAATCGCGCGGGAGGTCCGTCCAGGCCGTTCGCTTGGCCGCGGCGAAGAGGTCCGGGGCCGACAGGATCATCGCCGGGCCCAGCTGATCGCGGATCGCGAGGAGCAGCGTCTGCTGGCGGGCCATCCGGGCGTAGTCGGAGCTTCCGTGGCGGCTGCGGGCGTAGGCCAGGGCGATCCGGCCGTCCATGTGCTGCTGGCCGGCCTTGATGTAGAGATCGATCGAGCCGCGGATCGGATCCGGGTAGTGATCGTCGCTGACCGCCGTGGGGACGTAGATGTCGATCCCGCCCATCGCGTCGACGACACGGATGACGCCGATGAGGTCGGCCACGAGGACGGCGTCGATCGGCCGCCCGGTGAGCTCGGAGACGACGCCCCGGACCGCCCCGATGCCCTTGATCGCGCCGGTACCCGGCCAGCGATCGGGATGGCGGGCGGTCGCCTCGACGTAGACCTCGTTGAGGAGGCCGGTGAGGCAGCCGCATGCCACCGCGTCCCGGGCGAACCCGGGCGGGAGCGGCGCGTTCCGGAGGTTGCGCGGCAGCCCGATCATCGCCACGTTGCCGGTGGCAACGTCGATCTCGACGACAAGCATGACGTCCATCCGGCGGCTCCATCGATCGGAGCCGGCGTCCGAACCCAGGAGGAGCAGGTCGAAGCGCCCGTCGTTGCCCCACGGAATCGCTCCGGGAGCGTCCCAGTAGACGGCCGCTCCGAGCTCTGGGAGGGAGCCCGTCCCGCCACCGCCGCCGTACGGCCCGCGGGGGGCCGGTGTCGGGGTCGGGGTCGGGGTGGGCATCAGCTCGCCGTCGCTGAGCGACCAGGCCGACCGCTTGCGGTGGTCGACCACGGGGCTGTTCGTGGGCTCGGGATCGCTCGGCTCGGGCTCCGGGGTGGCCCCCGGCTCCTCGACCGGGGCGGCGGAGAAGAACGAGTTCAGGAAGTCGTCTGTCGAGGCGATGAGGCGACCGGCGACCAGGTGCGGGGCGACGACGAGCGCCGCCAGGGCGACGACCGCCAGGCCCATTGACCGGCCTGTCGGCGTCTCGAGGCGGACGCCGTCGAGGGCCGCGAGGATCCGCCACACCGCGATCGCGATGTTGACCACGGCGAGCACCGGCAGGACGCCCGGGGTCACGAGGAACTTCAGGACGCCGATCCAGCCCACGGCGAGGTACGTCCCGACGAGGATGCCGACGATGGCGGTGGTGGGAATCAGAAAAAGGAGGGCGTCGCGACGACGACCCACATACAAGTGGCCGGCACCCGGGACGATGAGTCCGAGGAAGCCGGCGATCCCGAAACGCACGGCCGCACTGTGAGGGGGGCCCGAACGCCCGTCAAGCGCCAGACGGCCCCCCGCCGGTGGCCGACGTATCCTTCCTCGATGCCCGACGACCCTGCCGTCCGCCCGGACGCCGCCATCCCGCCGGCCGGCTGGCGCCCATGACAGCCTCCGCTGCGCCACTCTGTCCGGCCTGCCGGAGCCCGACGGCGGCCTGGGAGATCGACAGCCCCGTCCGTGCCCTCGACCGGGCGATCCTCGATCCCGGCGGCCTGCGTCTCCTCGGCCTGGCGACCCCGGACGAGGGCCTCGAGCCGGTCGATCGACCCGAGATCCGCTGCGCCGCCTGCCGCGCTCCCGCGACCGACGGCGGGTTGCGTGACCAGGTCCTGGCGGCCGCGACCGCGGCGGGGCGGGGCGAAGCCGCGCGCTTCGACGCCTGAGGCTGGACGAGTCGAGCCCGTGAACGTCGATGGCCGGCCCGGGATCCTCATCCTGGGGCGCGACACCTGCGAGGACACGACCCGGTCGCGCGCCCACCTGGTAGCCCGCGGGATCCCGTTCACCTACCGCAACGTCGAGCTCGATGCCGAGGCCGATGCGATCAACCGGTCGTACAACGACGGCGCCCGGGTGACCCCGGTCATCCTCATCGGCGACCCCGAGCGGCCGGGCCGCGTCGTCATCGAGCCCTCGAACGACGAGCTCGACGCCGCGATCGCGGCGGCAAGCGGGGCATGACGTCCAGTCGCCCCACCTTCTGCCAATCAGGACCCAGGTGTCTGCACGTCACGGGTGCACGGGTTGGCGGATGCCGCCCGTACACGTGGGGCCGGGTCTCCCGCTGTCATCCAGCCATCCGGCGACTGTCTGACGACGATCGGCTGACGACGAGTCGGGTCAGTCATGAATGACAAAGGTCGAGGACGTGGCGGCGGCCTTCGGGGACGTCGCAGAGTCCCGGCCGTCAGCCTCCGAATCGCGCCCGGATCGCCTCGCCGAGGTGATCGAAGAACCGGGATGACCGGTTGAGATAGCCCGAGTGGACGCCCGGGAAGGCGCCCCGCTGGACGGCCCGCCGATCGCACACGTCGCCGAGGTGCTCGAAGACCGCCCCGACCGGGTACGACAGGTAGTCGTGCTCGTGCCAGACGTTGAGCCACGGGGTGAAGAGCACCGGGTGGACCGCGTCGCGCGGCGCCGAGGGCATGACGCCCATCGCCCGGAGCGCCGCGGACTGGGAGCCCACCGTCACGAGGAGGGCCGCCGGGCGGCGATCCGCCTCCGGCCTGGCCGCGTCCCGGAGGAGCGTGGCGAGCGTGTCGACGAGGATGATCCCGCCGAGGCTCAGGCCGACCGCCACGACCGGCCGGCCACCTGCGCCCCGGCGGATCTCGAGGAGCCGCTCGGCGGCCGGCCCGATGACCGCCGCCGGATCTCGGAGGTAGCCCAGGACGTCGGCCATCGTGATCCCGGCGTTGTCGACCATGGCGTGGTGGACGACGCGCATCGCCGGCCGGGTCAGCGGATCGAGCGACAGGCGGCCCTCGCGCCGGCCCTCGGCGACCGCGGCCCGCTCGGCGGCCGTGGCCGCGAGGTCGCTCCGGGCGGGGTACGTCCGCGGCGTCCGCGACGTCTGCGGAGACCGCGCGGTCCGCGGGGTCCGTGACGAGGCGCCGGAGGCCCCGGCCAGCGCCGATGTCGTCAGCGAGGCCGGCGCCGAGGCCATCACCGAGGCCGTCACCGATGCCGTCACGGCCTCGGCGTCGCACGGCGCCTCCGCGTCGCGGTTGCGCACGAACCGCAGGTAATGCGCCTGGGGCGAGGGCAGGAACGGCCGCCAGTCGACCGCCTCGACGTCGACATCGATGCCCGCGAGGTTGTCCCGGAAGGCCCGTCGGACATCGACCGTCTTCCAGTCGCTGGCGCCGTAGGCATAGGCGATGACGACCGATGGCCGACCGGTGTCCGACATCTCGCTCCCCGTTCCTGCGTGGTGTCGATGATGCCGCACGTCGCGGCTGGCCGAAGCCCGCGCCCTGGCCATGCCTCCCGGGGCGGGCCGAACGGCCCTCGAAAATCGGGCCGGTTGCGGCGCCAGATTCGGGGATCGATGTCTCGGAATCCTGGTTCGCCCCTGCTATAGTGGGCCAACATTCGGAATTCCTTGCTGCAATTTCTTGCACACCACCCGGGTGGGAGGACCGACCCCATGGCCACGTCCGCGATCGAGGCCCCCGGCAGCCGCACCGATACCACGATGCGGGTCGGGGTCATGGCCGGCGTCCACGACATCAGCGTCCAGGACATGCCCACGCCGGTCCCCGGCCGGGGCGAGGTCCTCGTCCGCCTCCGTGCGACGGCGATCTGCACCTGGGAGCAGCGCAGCTTCTCGGGCGCCCAGGCCAACAAGTTCCCGTTCGTGGGTGGCCACGAGATGGCCGGCGAGGTCGCCGCGATCGGCGAGGGGACGGACACGGATCTCCAGATCGGGGAGCGCGTGGCGATCGGATCCGCCTCCTGCGGCAGGTGTCACTGGTGCCGGACGGGCCAGAACCGGGCCTGCAAGCAGCACTACGGCGTCGTCTCGAAGTACGGGGCGGCCTGGGGCCCCGGCGGCTTCGCCCAGTACAAGATCCAGACCGCCGACGGCGTCTACCGGGTCGGCGACGCCCCGTTCGAGACCGCGGCCCTGTCCGAGCCGTTGTCGTGCGCGATCCACGCCACCCGAATGCTCGATCTCAGCGTCGGCCAGGACGTCGTCGTGATCGGCGCCGGGGTGATGGGCCTCATGAACGTCGTCGCCGCCCGCCAGCACGGCTGCCGGGTCATCGTCAGCGAGATCGACCCCGACCGCCTGGCGATGGCCCGTCGCCTGGGCGCGACCGAGCTCGTCGATGCCTCGAAGGTCGACCCGGTGGCCCGGGTGAAGGAGCTCACCGAGGGGCGCGGCGCCGAGGCGGTGATTGCCGCGATCGGCCACGAGAAGGCCAACGAGCAGGGCATGGCGATGCTCAGCGACCGCGGCCGCTTCGTCCTCTTCGCGGCCGCCCACCCGGAGCCGGCCTTCAGCTTCGGGCCAAACGACATGCACAACCGGGAGACGGGCGTCTTCGGCGTGATCTCGGGCGACGTGGAGGACTTCTACACCGCGACCCGGCTGATCCGCTACGGGCTCGTCGACCTCTCGCCGCTGATCGACATCCGCTACCCGCTCGAGGAGATCGGGGCGGCGCTCGAGCACGCGATCAGGCCCGGCACCTACCGCGTCATCGTCGAGATGCCCTGACGCGCCTCCGGCGCGCGCTCAAACCCCACCCACCGTTCGAGACGAGATCAAGCGAGATCGAAGGAGATCAAAGGATGAAGCGCAGGATGCATCGGCTGCTCCGCGAGGACGGCCGGATCCTCATCGTGGCGATGGACCATACCGCGTTCATGGACGCCCCGGTTGATGGCCTCGCCCGCTACGGCGACACCTGCCGGGCCGTGGTCCCCGCCGGCGCCGACGCGTTCCTCTCGCCGATCGGCTCGATCATCGCCTTCGGCGACGCGATCGGCCCGGCCGCGGCGATCGCCTCGTTCGACACCACCCCGCCGTTCCTCGAGGTCGCCGTCGAGCGGGCCCTGGCCGTCGGCGCCGACGCGGTGAAGTCGATGCTCTACCCGTTCACGGGTGACGATTCCGTCCGCCAGGCGGCCCGCCTCGCGGCCGACGCCGCCCGCTACGGCCTGCCGTACATCGCCGAATCCGTGCCCGGCGGCTTCGCGGCCGCGGACATGCACACGCCCGACAAAATCGCCGCCGGTGCCCGGATCTCGGCCGAGACCGGCGCCGACGTCATCAAGACCTTCTACACCGGCGATCCGGAGTCGATGCGCCGGGTCGTCGAGTACGCCATGGTCCCGGTCGTGATCCTCGGCGGCGCCAAGAAGGGCAACGTCCGCGACCTCTACCAGGACGTCTACGACGCGGTCGTCATCGCCGGCTGCGCCGGCGTCGCGATCGGCAACAACATCTGGCGCGACCCCGATCCGGCCGGCATCACCCGCGGCCTGGCGGCCATCATCCACGGTGGCAAGTCGGTCGACGAAGCGCTCGAGCTCGCGGGCCAGCTCGTCGCGAGCTGAGGAGGGCGGTTCCGATGGCGGTCAACGTCCAGGCCGGCGCGGACCCGCGCTGGTCGCTCATCTCCGGTGATCCCTACCGTCTGCTGATCGGGGGCCGCCTCGTCGCGGCCCGCGACGGGGCCGTCTTTCCGTCGATCAGCCCGCGGGACAACCAGCCGATCGCGTCGATCGCCCAGGCGGGGGCGGCCGATGTCGCCGATGCCGTGGCGGCTGCGCGCGAGGCGTTCGACCACGGGCCCTGGGGCCGTTCCACGGCCAAGGACCGTGCCGCGGCGCTCCTCCGGATCGCCGACCTCGTCGAGCGCTACGCCGACGAGCTGGCCTTCCTCGAGGCGGTCGATGCCGGCAAGCCGATCTCGTCCGTGCACTACTCCGATCTCGCGATCTCCCTCGATTCCTTGCGCTTCTTTGGCGGGCGGGCCCGGCTGACCCGGGGCGCGGCGGCCGAGATGCCCGACGCGTCGGTCATCCACCACGAGCTCATCGAGCCGCTGGGCGTCGTGGCCGAGATCCTGCCCTGGAACGGGCCGCTGTGGACCGGCGTCCAGCGGATGGCCGCGATCCTCGCGGCGGGCAATGCCGCGATCGTGAAGCCGGCCCAGATGGCGTCCCTCACGTTCATGCGCCTGGCCGAGCTGCTCCTCGAGGCCGATCTCCCGCCCGGCGCGGTCAACGTCCTCGCCGGTCCCGGTGGGATCGTCGGGGACGCGATCGTCGAGCACCCCGGCGTCGACATGGTGTCGGTGACCGGCGGCATCGAGACCGGCTCGCGCGTCCTCGAGGTCGCCGCCTCGCAGGTCAAGCGGGTCTCGCTCGAGCTCGGCGGCAAGAACCCCAACCTCGTCTTCGCCGACGCCGACCTCGACACCGCGGTCTTCTGGAGCGCCCTGGGGGCCTTCGGGAACACCGGCCAGATCTGCGTCTGCGGGTCGCGGATCCTCGTCGAGCGGCCGATCCTCGAGCGCTTCACCGATGCCCTCGTCGCAAAGGCCGAGTCGATGGTCGTGGGCGAGCCCCTGGACCCGGCGACGGAGCTGGGCCCGGTCATCGCCGCCTCGCACGGCGCGAAGATCTGGGAGTACATCGAAATCGGGAAGGGCGAGGCGACGCTGGCCACCGGCGGCGTGCCCTACACCGACGAGCTTCGCTCGAAGGGCGCCTACATCCCGCCGACGGTCTTCACGGGCGCGACGCCGACCTGCCGGATCGCCCGCGAGGAGATCTTCGGTCCGGTCGTGGCGATCGTGCCGTTCGACACCGAGGCCGAAGCCCTGGCGATCGCCAACGACACCCGCTACGGGCTTTCGTCGGGCGTCTTCACCCGCGACCTCGACCGGGCCTGGCGGATTGCCCGCGGTCTCAAGGCCGGCCAGGTCTACGTCAACCAGTGGTTCTCGACCGGCGTCCTCGAGCAGCCCTCGCAGGGCTACAAGCAATCGGGTTACGGCGGCGTCGGGATCGAGAAGTACCAGCAGTCGAAGAACGTCGTCTTCCGGGTCTCGGACCCCGGGTCGTGACCGCGGGGCGTCCCGAGTCCGCCCGCGAGACCGCCCTCGCAGCGGGTGGCGCCGACGGCCCGGACGGCCCGGATGGCCCGCGCGGCGTGACCGGCGTCGAGTTCCACGTCGCCGACGTCGAGGCCTCGATCCGGTTCTACGAGGCCCTCGGCTTCCGCGTCACCCGGCGCTGGGAGGACTGGGTCCGCCTCGATCGGGACGGCGCCGAGCTGGTCCTCCAGGGCGATGCCTACATCCGCGGCCACGAGCACTACTTCACGCCGCACATCGATCGCTCGCCGCGGGGCACGGGCGTCGAGATCACGATCGAGGTCGACGACGTCGATGCCATCCACGCGGCGGCCGTCGCCGCAGGCCTCCGGATCGTGAAGCCGATCCAGGACCGATCCTGGAAGGCCCGCGACTTCCGCCTCGCCGACCCCGACGGCTTCTTCATCCGGATCACCTCGCCGCTTCGCCACGAGGTCCGTTCGACCGCGTAGCCGGCGGCGCGGCGGGTGGCTGCCCGCCCGCCAACCCCCGAGAGTCGCCGTCTGTCTCAGACGGTCACCGGGGGATCGTTGGACAGCGACCTTCGGTCGAAAGGCGTCGCGGGCGGGTTCCTTGCCCGCGCCGGGGCATCCGGCCACGCTCGGGCCTCCCGTGCCGCGGGCCGCGCCGACCAGCCGACCGACCGGGGCCGGATCCAACGGTCCCGGGATGACCGTCTGAGAAGCGCCCGGGGCGCTCTGCTCGCCACTCGTGACGGAATGCCCTTGACGTGCGGGCGGGCGGGGAGTGCACTGCTCGCACGCGTTCGAAAGGAGCCTCGATGGGGACGACGCGCGCGCGCCGCGGCAAGCGGTGCGGCTGGGGCGGCGACTTCACGATCATCAGCTGCAACCTGCCCATGGGCCACGAGGGGCCCCATCACATCCCCTCGGACCCGAGCATGCCGCAGAGGCTCACGCGGGCCGAGCAGGAGGACCACAACGAGCGGATGAAGGGCCGCGTCCTCGGTCAGACACCGCGGCACAGGTCGTAGCCGTCACGTCGGGGTCGCGTCGGGCGCCGGTGGCGGGAGAGGCGCGGCGCGGGACGGGCTTCCGGGACCCGCACTCCGCCGGAGCTGGGCGACGAGAATGCCAACAGTCACGAGGATCATGCCGGCAATCATCGGCGCCGAGCCCGATTCGTTGAAGATCACGACGCTCGCGACGAAGCTCAGGACGACGTTGCCCGAGCTGATCGTGTTGACCGAGGCGACCGGCGCGGTGCGAACGGCCATGGCCAGGCCCGCGAGGGCGACCGCGTTCGCGAAGCCGGCCAGGAAGACGGCGCCGGCCGAGCCGGGATCGGCGACCACGGATCCGGGCGCCGACAACTCCCGGACTGCGACGATGACCGCCAGCGGGACCATCCCGCCGAGGCTGGACGCGGCCAGGGTGATGAACACCAGCGGGCGGCGTCGCTGGACCGAGCGGCTGATCGCGTTGGCGGCCGCGTAGGTCGTCCCCGCCCCCAGGGCGAACAGCAGCCCCAGCCACCACAGCTCGCCGATCGACCCGCCGGTCTGGGCCCAGCCGATCGCGCCGAGCCCCGCGATCACGATGCCGGCCCCGCCGAGCTGGGCGACGCGCAGCCGCTCACGGAGGAACAGCGCGCTCATCCACAGGCCGCCGGTGACGACCCCGCCATGGACGCCGCCGACGGTGATCCCGAGGCCGCCCTCTCGGAGGGCCCCGAAGTACAGGATGTTGCCGAGCACGAAGCTCGCCACGCCGCCGAGCAAGAGCAGCGCGATCGGGCGGGCGCCGATGAACTCGGGCCGGCCCGGCCGGAGCTCGCGGGCGCCCTCGCGCAGGACGATGACCCAAGCCACGACGAGGACCGGGATGAGGCGAATCAGCGAGCCGAGCGCCGAATCGATCGAGGGCGCGGCCGCCCGGAGCATGACGTTGACGATCGTGTAGCCGATCGCCGCGACGAGCGCCCAGCGCTCGCCGATGCCGAACTGGAACGAGGTCATGGAACTCCCCGACAGGCTGCGGCCCGGGCCGTTGGCCCGGGCCGCCTCCGAATCGACGACTTAGTCGATCACGACGCCGGTGCCGGCGGCGGGATGCAGTCGGGCTGGTAGAACTCGTGGAGGATCGACGGGCACTGCGTCGTGGGGTCAACCACCGAACCCGCGAAGAACGGGTACGCCGCGACCATCGCGATCACGAAATAGATGCCGAGCAACAGGATCGGGGAGACCCGCCGCCGGGCGAGGAGCCACCACGTCAGGAGCGTGAAGATCAATGGCAAGAGGCTCGGCATCACCTTGTCGAGGATCTCGTTGAACTCGAAGGTGCCGTCTCCGACCTTCACCGTCACGGTCAGGTAGACGTGGACGAACTGGAAGGTCAGGGCGCCGAGGACCAGGTTGCCCAGGGCCCCAGCTCCGACGACAAGCTTGTCGAGCAGACCCGACCGGAGCAGTGAGGTCACGCCCTCGCGACCGCGGTCGTAGCCCTGGAACCAGAACCAGTACGCCAGGGCGAGCATGATCCCGACCTCAAGGACGAAGTACAGGATCGACCCGAGAGGGTTCCCCCGGCCGCCGCCGGGCTGCACCGCGGCGAGGCTGATACCGATCGAGAGCAGGATCGGGGTGATCGTGCCCTGGCTGATCGTGTCGCCGACGCCGGCGAGTGGTCCCATGAGGCCGGACTTGACGCTGTTGATCGCGTCGTCGTCGATGTCGGCCCCGTTGGCCCGCTGCTCCTCCATGGCGATGACCGCGCCATGGATGATGCCGCCGACGTTCGGCTCGGTGTTGAAGAAGACGAGGTGGCGCTTGAGAGCGGCCTTGATCTCCTCCGGGTCCTTGTAGAGCTTCTTGATGATCGGGACCATCGCCTGCGCGAAGGCGGTGCCCTGCAGGCGCTCGTAGTTGTAGTTGGCGTGGCTGAAGAACGTCCACAGCCAGAAGGAGCGGCGGACGTCGCTTCGGTCGAGCTTTACCGCGGGGCGGTCACTCATGTCCATGCCCATGTCACGCCCCCCTCGACTGCATCGCCCGCTCGGCGCGATCGCCGACGAAGGCAACGTGGAGGAACGCCAGGGCGACGCCGATCACGCCGATGGTGACGATGTTGATCCCGCCGGCCGTGCTCGCCGCCAGGATGAAGCCGATGAAGAAGTACGGCCACACGGTGCCCCGGAAGATGAAGCGCATGTTGAGCGCGAGCCCGATCGCCGGCAGCAGGCCGCCCGCGATCTCGAAGCCACGCAGGATCCACGGGGCGTTCGTCTGCAGGTTGTTGATCGCGTCCGCCACGACCGCCGAACCGGCGTACACCGCGATCGTCGCCGGGAAGAAGCTGATGAAGAACAGGAAGATCTGCGGTGGCAGCCAGTTCATCCTGGCCACCCCGTCCGCGTCCCCGGCCTCGGCCCGAGCATCCGCCCAGTGCGCAAACACCGCGTCGACGCTCATCCGGGTGAAGAATACGAGCGTGCCGAGCAGGCCGACCGCGACGCCAAGGGCGATCGCGGCCTCGGAGCTGAGGCCACCGGCCATCGCCAGCGCCGTCCCCACCCAGCCCGCGACCGACGGGTCGGCCGGGATGGATCCACCCGCTGAGATGAAGCCGAGGTACAGGATGTTGATCGCGGCACCGATCTCGGCGCCCGTCACCGGGTCGCCGAAGATGATGCCGACGATGAAGCCGGCCACGAGCGGCCGGTACAGGCCGAAGAAGCCGCCAATCCCGAGCAGCCAGGGGCTATTGGACAGGTAGTACCCGAGCCCGACCAGGGCCGCCCGGACCAGGTCGTTCGTACCCTCGCCCTCGGTTTGCGCGAAGGCCGGCCCGGCGAAGATCAGCGCTCCGAAGAGTGCCGTCGTCACCAGCACGGACACGCGCAAGGCGAGCGGCGAGGCTTGGACGCGAGTCATGTCGCGCACCTCCCAGACACCTCCTAGATCCCTCCTACTTGTCGACCGACTTGAAGGCCACCGGTCGGTCGTTCTCCACGATCCGGAGCTCCACCGTCGTACCCATCGACTCGAGCTGCCGCATGGCCGCCATCTCGTCCGGCGAAGCGGAGATGTTCCGGTAGAGCGGCTTGCGGGATGGCCCGGCGCCGAGCCCGCCGACGTTCAGCAACGGAAACTCCACGCCCGCCTCCCGCAGGTGCAGGGCGACGAGAGGCGATCGCATGAGAACGAAGACCGGCTCTGAGTTCACGGCCAGCGCCCGGACGCGCTCCGTTCCCGACGCGAGGTCGAGCACCTCGACGTCGACGCCCGAGGGCGCAGCCAGGGTGATCACCTCGCGCAGGAACTCGTCTCGGGCAGTCCGGTCGTCGACGATCACGATCCGCCGGGCGTTGAGCGCCTTGAGCCAGATCGCGACCACCTGTCCATGGATGAGCCGGTCGTCGACTCGCACGAGCTTCAGGGTCATCAGGTCCTCCGCTACGGGAACAGAGGCTCGGTGGCTCCGTGTTCGATTGCGTCCGGTCGAGACACGGTCCTCCAGGCCCCGCCTCGGCCACTGGTCATGGCTGTCTCGCCGCCAGCATCTGGCTCGCATTCACGAGGGCCTCGCGACCGCTCGCGACGAGACGCTCCACGGATTCGCCGTCGAGCGCGTCGGTGCTCGTGACCGCCTCGATGAGGACGGCCAGGTTGACGCCCGAGATGAGCACGGCCTTCGGCAGGCGGCGCGTCGCCACGAGGGCGACGTTGTGGGGGGTGCCACCCGCGAGGTCGGTGAGGATGAGCAGGCTGTCAGCCGGGTCCCCGGCCGCGGCCATCAGCCGCTCGCCGTAGGACTCGGGCGAATCGGTCGGCAACAGGCCGACCGCGTGGACGTCCTCGAGCCGGCCGCAGATCATCTCCGCGGTCGCAAGGAAGGCGTCGGCGAGGTCGCCATGGGCCGCGACCAGGATCCGGAAACCCCGCATGGCCTCCTCGGGGGACTGCCGGTTGCGAGAGAATCTTTGCGGCACATTCTTGCACGCACCGCTACGGCTGTGTATACATTCCGCATCGCGACGCTGTCAAGGTAGATCGCGCCCGATTCCGGCAAGGGCCCGCCGTCCCCGGGGAGGAGCGTATGGCAAGAGCCGCCGAGCGAGTCACGAAGACGGCACCGTCCGCGGATCGCGAGGTCATGCGCCTCGTGTCCGAGCTCTACTACGCGCGCGACCTGCGCCAGCCGGAGATTGCCGAGATGACCGGCTTCTCGGTATCCAAGGTCAGCCGGATCCTGGCCCAGGCGCGCGAGGTCGGGATCGTCCGGATCTCGGTCGATCCGCCCACCGACGAGCAACCGGCGCTGGCCCTCGAGCTCGGCCACCGCTTCGGCATCGAGGCCTGGCTCACGCCCGGCCGCGAGACCGACCCCTCGGCGGCCGCGCGACTGTGTGGCGTGGCGGCGGCCGAGCACGTCGCAGCATGGCTGCCAATGACCGGTGCGATCGGGATCGCCGGCGGCTACACCCTCGACGCCCTCGCCTCTGCCCTCCCCCGCCGGATCCTGGCCGACCTGACGGTCGTGCCGGTCGTCGGTGGCTGGGATTCGCGCAACCGGTATCTCGATGTCAACGAGCTCGCCCGCCGGATCGCCGACCGGCTCGGCGCCCAGGTCCATTACCTCCATGCCCCGGGCATGCTCGACGACGAGGAGACGAAGGAGGCGCTCCTCCGCGACAGCGGGGTCGCCGCCACGACCCGCCACTGGGCGGCCCTCGATGCGGCCCTCGTCGGCGTGAGTGGGGGTCCCACGATCATGCCCGGCTACGGGACCGTCATGGATCGCCTTGACGATGGCGGCCGGCGGCGGCTCCTCGACCTGGGCGTGGTCGGCGACGTGAGCGGCCACCTCTTCCGGGCCGACGGCACGATCGTCGAGGACGAGTGGAGCCGGCGGACGATCGCGATCTCGATCGACGAGCTTCGCCGGATCCCGCGGGTGATGGCGATCGCCGCCGGGTCGAACAAGCACCACTCTCTCCTCGGAGCTCTCCGGGCCGGCCTCATCAGCCACCTGGTCACCGACCGCCCGACGGCCGAGGGGATCCTCCGGCTGGCCGGCGGTGCCGGTGCGGGTGCGGGGCGTACATCTCGGGGGTCCTGACGCGGTCGGTCGCGCGAAGGCGGCGACTGGCTGAAGGCGACCCCGAGGCGGTGGCGTGTGTCTCCTGGACACCGTCCCGGAACGAACAAGCTCGACCGACCTCGAGTTCGTGCAGATTCCCGCAGGAAGTCGGTAGTGGCCACGCTCATTCATGCGGATCCTGTGTCCAGGGAGCACCGGGGCGTGGCGAGCTCGTCGCCGGTGATCGTCGCGGGCGCCTCGAACCGCCGATTTAGTCCTTCTTGCGGTCGTTGCGGATCGGCGGAGGCCGCCGCACCCCGCCGCTCCCCGGCAGGCGGGCTGGTCAGGAATGCGCGCGGGCCGCCGCCGCGGCCGCCGAGCGAACCTCCGACGCCGAGCGCGCGGCGAGCGCCGTCGCCGCCAGGTCGCGGAGCGCGCCGCTCCTCACCCGGCTGAGCATGTACCGGATCCCGTCGAGGGCCCCGGCATCCATCGACAGCTCGTCGACCCCGAGGCCGACGAGGACCGCCGCCCCGAGCGGATCGGCGGCCAGCTCGCCGCAGACCGCCACGGGGATGCCGCGCGTCGCCGCACCCTCGACCGTCGCCCGGATCGCCCGCAGGACGGCCGGGTGGAGCGCGTCGGCGGCCGCGGCGAGCCGGGCGTTCGTGCGGTCCATGGCGAGGATGTACTGGGTCAGGTCGTTGCTGCCGATGCTGAAGAAGTCGACCTCGGCAGCGAGCTCCGGCGCACAGAGGGCGGCGC
>Ga0209341_10000929_pt1 | contig 29788 bp, 31 predicted proteins | sample RifCSP13_2_FD_184020 | JGI IMG/M metagenome (GOLD analysis project Ga0209341, IMG submission 184020) | Soil microbial communities from Rifle, Colorado - Rifle CSP2_sed 13_2 (SPAdes) (version 2) | ecosystem: Environmental > Terrestrial > Deep subsurface > Rock core/Sediment | place: Rifle... | reverse complement strand
GTCCAGATCATCCCTTCCCTGGCCACCTTGATTGAGAACTTGCCTTCCTGCCCCATCACCTGGAGATGACCGTCGACTGCCTTCTGCAGCTCTTCCGGCGAAAGCGGGCCGGCAGGCCCTCTGTGCCACTGGTTCTTCGCGTCCTCCCTGTCCTTCTCACCGCTATAGTGGAGAATGTAGCACTCCTTGGCATTCCACCGCCGGATGATGTTGTATGCCTCCGAGACCGAGATAATGCCGGTGGAGGGATGCTCGTTGTACGTCTCCGTGCCAAGAACCAGCAGGTCTGGCTTCCACGTCAACTTCTCGTCTGCGCCGTGGAGCTTCAGAAAGTCCCAGCCCGCTATTATTTTCCGACCGCCGCCTTCTATGATATAGATGACCGAGCCAGCAAATCCAGGCGCGTCGCCGGCGTTGTCTGCCGCCACCGGAGTTACAGAAAACGGACCTGCCTCAAAGGCTTGGCCTGGCTGGACTGCTATGAAAAGTTGCCTCTTGTCTCCAAGCTGGGGCATCGAAATTATCTGGTCGAGGCACTCAGCAGTGCAGTATACCCTGGAACCTCCAACAAGCGATGAAAGTTCAGCAACGTGCTGTTGTCTAGCATGCGTTATCAGGATCGCATCCGGCGCCGCCTTGTACCCGAGCTCTCCAGCGCCATTACGGAGGCTGCCCGCAATGCCGTTGCCGGCGTCCACCAACAGGTGAAAGCCCTTGTAAAACACCGAGAGTGAGGCGTTTGCGCCGCCGGCGATGTCTGGCAGCACCCCGTTTATTCTTGTGAAAAGGGAGTTCGAGTCCACATAATGATCGGCGCTTATCATGAATAAAACGCTTTTGCACGTCGTGATAGGGCTAGCCGAGTTTTGCCATTTCTTCAAGTGTCTTGGGCCGGCCGTCCTTACACACCTGTTCAGAGTAGTGCTGTACCGAAAACAACATCAGCTGATCAAGCACTGGTTTGAGCGCCCTGCCCCTCTCGGTCACCAAGTACTCGATCCTGACAGGAGTCCCGGGGTTTACCTTGCGCTCGATGAGGCCGTTTTTCTGCATCTCCTTTAACCGCTGCGAGAGCGTCTTTGGGTTTATGCCCTCTATCTCCAGAAACTCGTTAAAGTGGCTATGGCCAAAGTGCATCATGTTGCGCAAGATAAGTATCGTGAACTTTTTGCCTATCACTTGGAAAGTGTAGTTGATCGGGCACTGCGTCAGCTGTTGCATGACTGCCATGTAGTCTACCTGGGACAACTTACCAAACATTCACCCGCTTACCGTGGGTGAAGTTCTCAATTAAACATTACCTTTCTATAGCAGATACCAGGTGGTAACGTTATACACCGGCTAGCTTAGCCTGCCCAAATAACCGAGCCTGGTGAACCTCGCTTATCTCTTCCCGCCTGTGCTTTCGTCTCTCGATGACATAGCCGGAAGCTGCATGGTAGATTATTACCATGTCCTTGGGGTAAAAGGAAAGCATCTCATGGTTCTCGTGGTCCGACTCCATGTGGCGCAGGTGTATCCGCTCCCATGCAAACATCTCGTCAACCTTCCCCTTGAAATGGAAAGTGCTGCCGCATGGGCACTTGACGTCGCGCCAGCTGCCGGCAAGATTCTGCAGCCAAGGGTCGGACATTTCGCTCACTGAAGGTTTCAAGCGGCTTATAACGTTAACCGCCCGTCATCCTCGTAAATTGGTTGCGCCTGTTGACCGACTTGATGTAGTCGAGGTTTGCGAGCGCGACCACAGCAGAGTCGCGCACTTCCTCGCTGTCGTCTCTGAGCGCGTCGTGCAGTGTTTTTCTGGCCTCTTCAGATCCTATGACGCCCAGTGCGACTGCAGCTTCGTGGCGGACGAACAGCGACGGGTCGTTTTTCACCGCGTCAGCAAGCGGCTTTATGCCGGTCGAAAAGCCCAGTTGCCCTAGCGAGAACGCGGCCTCGTGACGAACGAGGTCGTTGCCGTCGTTCTTGAGAACCCTGCCAACGGGCGCGACCGCACCTTGGCCGGCAATGTCTGCCAGGATGCAAACTGCGCGCGTCCTGACGACGCTGTCTTTGTGCGTCAAGAGTTTCTTGAAATAGCTGACCTTTTTTTGGTCAAACTGCCTCTCCATCTCCTCGAAAAGTTGTATCCTCTCGGCCGAAGTTATGTATTTGATGGCTGCCATGCGCCACATGTGCATCCGGGGGCCCTTTTAATTTTTGGCTCCTTCGTGAGGTTATTATAATGCCGCAAGTTACAGGTGCCCTGTGCGCGTCAGGTACTGGCGTCTTGGCATAACCGACTTTCTGGAATCGACATACCCTGCCGAGAAGGTCAACCACTGGGACATAAAGTGCATGCAGGGTGAGTACGAGCACTTCGGCATCTTTTGGTATAGGTACGGGACGCCGTTTGACAAGGAGCCGGTGCACGGAATATGTTTTTACTTTAACGACGTGCCCAAGAAAACGGTTGACGACCTTGCAGCGTTCCTGCAAGGCAAGTTTGGCGGGCAACTGCTTTACAGGCAGAACAGAGGTTTTTTACAAGGCTCCAGAGAGTTTGCAGATGGCAAGGCGGTGGGAACGCTTGCAAACGAGATCTCGCTAAAGTTCAATGCGCCTGTAGAATTGACGGCCGAATTTGAGAAGGCAACCAAGGAGGAGGTCGACGCCGAGGCGTGGAAGCTTCCCGCAGGCAAAGCCCTGCCGATACCAGGCCCCGACTGAAATATATTCTACGGGGAGGTAACATACGTAGATGGCCTCAGAGATGTCGCTTGGCGAGCACCTCGACGAGCTGAGGGTGCGGGTTATCCACGTGGTCATCGCCGTCATAGCCATAACGATATTTTGCATGACCTTTGACCTGCGGCCGGCGGAATATGCCGGCCTGCAGCTTGCGTATCCATACCCTGACCCCGTGCACAACGTCTCTGCAAGAATAATGCTTTACATGCAGGACACGCTCCTGCCCGAAAACGTCACGCTGGTCCAGATAGCACCGGGGCAGGCGTTTTTTGCGCAGATCTATGTCTCGATACTGGCGGGCATCATCGGCTCGATGCCCATAATAGTTAAAGAAATAGCCGGCTTCGTCTCGCCGGCGATTAATGCGAATGCAAGGAAGAGCATCGCAAGGATGACGGCGCCGGCGGTCGCGCTGTTTGTGGCCGGTATCGTGTTTTCGTACCTTGTCGTCGTACCTTACGTCCTTGCGTTCCTGTACCAGTTTGGCGAAGCCATCAACGTCGTCCCGTTATTCAACATCACCGACTTTATCTCGTTCGTGCTCCAGTTCCTGCTTGCGTTTGGTATATCTTTCGAGCTGCCTGTCCTAATGTACGGCATCTCTCTTACCGATGCAATCTCGCCCAAGCTCTGGCGGGACAACCTGCGATACGCCGTAATAGTCTTGGTAGTCTTCGGCGCGATAATCACGCCCGACGGCAGCGGGGTCACGATGTGGTTTGTGGCCCTCCCCATGCTCGGGCTGTACCTCGTGGGCATGTTTGCCGTCGAGAACAGGGCGAGAAAGAAGATGGCAACAGTGAATACCTAACACTTAAATCCCAAGACCAACAAGTTACCCTAAATGTCCGCAGGACTGCATAACCTGCTCATGCAGATACCTACAGGGATGGAATGGATTTTCATCATCGTCATCGTCGTGGTTCTGTTCTTCGGGGTCAAAAAGATCCCCGAGCTTGCAAGGACCTTTGGCAAGGCCGGCGCAGAGTACGAGAAGGCCAAGATGGAAGCAAAGCGCGAACTGCAGCAGCTAAAGAGTTCCGGGAACGTAGGCAGGGAAAAGCTGGAAGAAATTGCAGAGTCCCTTGGCATCAACTACACCAACAAGAACGACGACGAGCTCAGGGCCGCAATCGAAGTCGAGCTCAACAAGACCAAAAAGTAGGCTTTTTATTACAATCTCCTTTCTCTTTAATCGTTGTTAGGCCATCAGCAGATATCAGGCATAGTCGGCCGCTACGACCAAAAAAATATCACGATTGGCACCATCGGCAGCCACTCGGCGCTCGAAGTGATGGACGGCGCCAAGGACGAGGGCATGAAGACACTATGCATCTGCCAGAAGGGCCGCGACCTGCCTTACAGGCGCTTCAAGCGCCTGGCCGACGAGATAATTGTGCTTGACAAGTTCTCCGACGTCCTCAACCGCGAGAACCAGGAAAAACTGCGCGACATGAACTGCATCATGGTGGCACACAGGGCGTTTACCGCCTACCTAGGGTACGACAACATCGAGAACAATTTCAAGGTGCCGGTATTTGGCAACAGGTGGCTTTTGCGCGCAGAGGAGCGCACAGCCGCCCGTAACCAGTATTATTTGCTTGAAAAAGCGGGACTGCGCCACCCACACATATATCGCAAGCCTTCCGACATAGCCGGGCCGGCTATGGTCAAGGTACAGGAGGCAAAGCGCAAGCTCGAAAGGGCGTTTTTCATTGTCACGTCTTACGAGGATTACAAGAAAAAGGCCAAGCAGAAAATAGAGCAGGGTCTCGTGAGCAAAAAGGACCTTGAGAACGCGGTGATAGAGGAGTACGTGCTTGGCACCTATTTCAACCTCAACTTTTTCCATTCACCCCTGACAGGGGAAACAGAATTCCTAGGGATAGAGCGACGGTTACAAACAAATCTTCACGACTTTGTCTCCATGCCTGCCAGGCAGCAGATGGAAATGGATGTCCAGCCGCAGAACATCGAAGTCGGCCACACGCCGGCAAGCATACGCGAATCCCTGCTGGAAAAGGTGTTTGAAATGGGTGACAAGTTTGCAAGCGCAGTAAAGAAGGAATACCCGCCCGGCATAATCGGCCCGATATCGCTCCAGAGCATTGTCACCACCGAGCTCGACTTTGTCGTGTATGATGTTTCATTGAGGGTGCCGGGAAACCCAATAATGGCGACTACCAGCCCTTATACGAAATACTATTTCGGCCACACGATGGGCGTCGGGCGCAGGATAGCGATGGAAATCAAAAACGCCGAAAACGAGCGCCGGCTTGGCGACATCGTCACTTGATGTCTATTGGCTCTTCAAAGAGACTCTTTCGCACCTTTATCGGCATGTCGTAGTAGGCCGCTAGCGCAATAGAGTCAGACGCGCGGTAGTTGCGCAGGATGAGCTCGCCTTTCCGGGTCTTGAAGTACAGGTTTGCCCGAAGCACGTTGCCGCTCTGGTAGACGCGCACTTCTGTCAGCAAGAGGTCCCCCATGGCCGCCAGCTCTTCTACCAAGTTGTAGACGGTAGGGATTCCACCCTTGTCGCCTTCCTGAAAGCGCGAGATGTGCTTTGCCACCTCGCCCGAGAAAGCTCGCATCGGGAATTCCCTGCCCTCCTCTGATTTCAGGATGACGACGCCCTCAAGCCCGACCTGGTCAACAAAGCCTACGTAGCTTATCCGAGCGTCGACATAGTCGTCAGGGGCCTCCTCCTTTGACATCTGCAGCTATTCCGCATTTCTGTGAATTAAGGCTTTGCAAGCGATACGATTTAATTCCAACCGCGCGTATACGCAGGCATGACGTGGAAGGCCGGGCGGGACTGCGGCTACAGAACTCTCTTCATAGGCACCTTCTCGCTTGCAATCGCGTTTATAATATACTCGAGGTTCTCGGGCACTTCCGGGGCCGTGCAGGCGCAGGAGCTGACCGACATGGCGTATGCCATGCTTGCCATAACGGCTGCCTCAATGTCTGCCGCCACTTATGGCGCGTACAGGATATTCCGGTCAGAGCAGGCGCGCCTTTCAGGCAACACCAGCCTGATGTCGTTTGTCACCGGCGCGTTTTCTGACAACAGCTACTGGAAGATAATGGCAGTTGCAGCAATCGGCTACGGCATATTCTTTGGCTTTCTTTCGCAGATCCTAGTCTTTCGGCCCGACGTGTCGTTTTCAGAGCAAGGGATTGAGGTCCCGTCGGCAGAGATGATCCCGTGTTGCGGCGCGCCGGGGTATATGCCCATGTTCACCGTTTATTTCACGGACCACTTTTTACTCCTCGTGATACCGGTAAACGTGATACTTGCCGCAGTCGTCTCGATAATGGTCGGCTTTAACGTGGCGCTGAGCGTCTACGCGTACAGGCTCGGCAGGGCAGTGCAGACCAAGACGTCAATAGTAGGCGGTCTTGGCGCTACAACCGGCCTTTTCGTCGGGTGCCCGACGTGCGCGGGAAGCGTATTCTCTGCAGTGCTCGGCGTGGGGATCATCGGGGCTGGTGCAAGCACTAGCGCGCTAGCGTCTTTCCAGACAGTGTTCATAGCCGCAAGCCTCCCAGTCCTAGCGGTAGCGCCATTCCTGCTTGCAAGGAGCATAAGGTCGATGTCAAGGTGCGGCGTCAAGTAGCCTGATGACGTGCATTATGTCCGGCGTCGTGATCACGTTTTCGCTCGCGTTTCTCACGTCGTCGTCCTTGAATGAAGGCTACGCCAAAACCTGCGCGCCTTGTCATACATATGTCCGCCCTGGTGTCGCCGACTGAGCGTGTCCACCAGCTCGACCCCGAACATGTCTGCGTGCTTTTCTATGTGATAGCGCTTGCACACAGACAGGCGGCAGGATCAGTCTATCTTTTCCCAGCCCATCGACATGCTCACCCTTCCTGAAAGTGCAAAAACCAGCCGGCCGTCGAGGAGCGTGCCGTCCATGTCAAAAGCCGCAAGATTCGCGGCAGATACTCTGCGCCAACAGAACGAAACTGTTGCGGACGGTTTATTACGCAAAGTGCGTACATTTGCATGTTGCAGGACAGGAAGTACCACAAAAAGAAGGCCGCGGTGGAAAAGTTCATCAAAAAGCACGGCACCATTGACCATTCTGTAATCCTGAACAACGTGGACGTAAATTACGAAACCCTGATGCGCATACTTGATGAGCTGCGGAACGAGGGCCGAATCTCCTGATCCGAAAGCAAAGTGGAAAAAGGCTTAATTCCCCATCCTGTGCAAACCCTTTCATGAAGGCCACGTTTGGGATGGGATGCTTCTGGTGCTCCGAGGACGTTTTCACAAAGGCAAAGGGCGTTAGGGCGACTGCCGTCGGGTACATGGGTGGGAACGTTGACAACCCCACCTACGAGCAGGTCTGCACTGACAGGACCGGCCACGCCGAGGTGGTTCAGGTGGATTACGACCCGGAAACAGTTTCGTACGACGAACTCCTAAAGATCTTCTTTGCAAACCACGACCCGACCACGCCAAATAGGCAGGGGCCGGACGTAGGCACGCAGTACAGATCGGCGGTGTTTTTCCACACACGCGACCAAGAATCGGCTGCAAAGCAAACCATAGAGCGCCTGCAGCCAATTATTGAAAAGAAAATAGTTACCGATGTCGCACCTGCGTCTACATTCTGGAAGGCAGAAGACTATCACCAGAAGTACTATGTCAAGTGCGGATTAAAGATGCATTAATGCCCGTCTCTAAAATCGCCATTTCAGTGGCATCTAGTTTCAATAGTTAGGAAATCGCAACGTTACTCACTGTACCCCTTGTCCCCCAATGCAGGATTTGCCACTCAAAAGTGGCCGATGAGGTCGAACTTCCGACCTATATCATTACCAAGATCGCGCGCACAAAACTGTTCAATCTTTGTCACGGTAGTGTCCCATGGCAAACCGCTTTGCATCTACCTAAAAGCTGTAAAGAAAGAATGCACTGGAGCTGGACCTCCTCAAAGGTTTTTTAGGCATATTCCATCGACAGTGTGATATGCCTTGCAAGCTTAGTTTCAAAAGACAGTGGATCGCCAAAGATCGATTCGTCTCTACAACCCAACGCACTGTCACATAACTATCACCGAAATTTCATACTGTCCTTTCTACCGTGGATCATTATTGTGCTGCATGACAGCGCCGTTACGATGCTCAAGATGACAATATACGCGGTAGGGGGGCGCAACGATCTTACAAGCTCTCCTCCTTCAGGGATTATGAACGCAACTTTGCCAATCAGGTCTTTATCAGTGATTGGATAGTCAACATTTGGAATTGGATTGCGATTTGCGTCACCTTTTGTTATGGCATAGGGGCCGTCTTGCGAGTGTACGACATCTACTATTCTATGCGTAATAACACCCGAAGTCATGTCGGGGCTTTGAAATACGATAATGTCTCCCGCAGCTAGACTGTTTAAAGATACCAGTTCATTAACTAAAATAAGGTCGTCGATCTCGATAGTTGGGCTCATGCTGCCACTTGTAATTATGTATAACACGTTACGCTCGTTGAAAATGTAAGATAATGCTACAGTAATCAATACAATGCCCGCTATCAAAGAAAGCATCTCAGGTAAGGTTGGCTTTCGCCGGCGCATCATATGCGAGACTCACGAGATGATCATGTTTTAAGTATTTTAACTTTTTACCGTCTCAAGAGCTCTTGAGACAGCCCCCGCTCCCCTATGCTATGACGTTCGTTATGAGCAAGCTTTTAGCACTTTCTGCCAGATCCAATCCTGCGACATAACGAAAAGCGACACAAACCCACTCTACTTTAGTCTGGAAACGACAACCCCTGTACCCGCAGATATCAGTCCACCTACGATTACAGCCCATCCTACTATGGCCCAGTTTACATTAGGCCATGAAATTTCCGGCCACTTGAGGTCAGGAAACTGAATATTGGCCACCGTCAAGGCATAGACGCCCATTGCCATGAGCACAATTCCACCACCTATTAACAGCATAACCTTGATCATTAGAGATCTTCTACAGTAGTCTAACAGATGTCCTTAAGGAAATGCAAGTTCAAAAAACTTGATGAAAAACCAAACTAATGCTGATATTTGCGCTATTTCACCTCGTGTCCATCCTAACCTTAATCAATACAAACTGCGGCGCAAAAACGAGCGTGTGAGAAGAGAGTTTCTCATTCAGTATCAAATTACCCAGACAAAGAAGTAACTCTTTCTTTTCTCTTTGATTCAAGCACTGGTTATCACGTCGTAATTGGACAGCGACACAAAATGACGTAGGTTAGGATTGGTTGGAGATTGCACATAATTCATGATGCAAGGCATGATGTCAATGAAAAGCCTATTTCTAGAGGAGTGATGGCTACGACAGTATAATGTATTTTAGCTGCTCTAGCTTGCATGTAGTATGGGATATCGCGAAGTGAGAGAACCGAGCGGTAAAGCAATGATGTTGGAAGATACATACGATTTTAAGAACCTAGTGAAGAAGGTGGCCGAATACAGCTCCCAAGGATGGCGAGTAGCAGGCACTTTCACTATACCTCGTGAACAAAACACTGCGTTCGTTCTTATGGTACACGATTAGCACATTCAGACTTCCAGCGTTTTCAGAACGGACTGGAAATTCCTGCCTTTGCACTTCGGACACCGTTCAGACCTACCTCTGACTGCCCAATACACAATTCCACCAATCAAAGTCAATGCTGTGATCCAGAATTGGACTCCAACAGAGGCATGATATCCTATGACAAATACTTCGCCACAGCTCGTGCAGGTCTTAACAGGTACATTGATTTGAGCCACAGCTAATCCTCGATACCCTTCTATAATAACAATCTGTTCTTCTTCTGCAGCCTTGACCAATCCCATGTTCCTGATCTACGCCATAACCAAAAAAGCGACAAAAAACGACGAGGGAAAGGGGGAAATGAGAGTTAGGAATCAACCGACTCTAATTGCGAGAGCCTAAAAACAATATATGGCGCTGCGAAGAGCTTACAAGAATCTGATGAACCTTGGCTGTAGACTTCATCCATGTAATAATCTCACTTGGAATACTGCTGTTTGCAGCCAAGCTGATGGCAGAGCTCTTCCATAGAATAAAGCTGCCAATAGTGCTGGGTGAATTACTTGCGGGCATCATCGTAGGTCCATTTGCCCTCGGCGGCTTGTATCTTGTCGACGGAGAACCGCTTGTTAACCTTAATGAAACAGTCAGGCATGTTGGCGAAATCGCCGCTATAGTGATCCTGTTCATTGCAGGTCTGCACATGACACCACGCGAGTTCCTAAGAGGTGGCGTTGCTGCATTCACTGTCGGTTCTCTCGGTGTCATTGTGCCTTTCTTTGTAGGTTACTATGTGTTCACTGCATTTGGCGTGGAGGCGCTCCAAGCAACGCTCATCGCAACGGCACTGACCGCAACAAGCATTGCAATAACAATTCAGGTGTTGACTGAGCTTGGAAGGATGCACGCGCCAGAAGCCCGCCTGATACTCGGGGCGGCTATTGTTGACGACATCCTTGCAATAGCTGTGCTATCAGTGGTTACGACTATGGTGCAGACTGGAAATCTGACTCCAAACATTATAGACATTACATTTCTTATCCTAAAGATACTTGGGATATTCGCAGCACTTCTCGTAGCTACCATTTTCATAATCCCAAGAGTATTGCATGTAGAGAGGCTATGGAAGTCAAAGGGTAGCGTTGAAGGCATAACCACTGCCTCATTTTTCGCAGCAGCTGGCATTGCGGCAGCCGTTGGTCTTTCTCCCATAGTTGGAGCTTTCGCCGTAGGCATGGCAGTTGCAAGTACCCGCGTCATAAAACAGATGGAAGGCTATGTTTCAAAACTGGAGATAATATTCGCTCCGTTGTTTTTTGCTATTATAGGAGCTCAAGTAGACCTTCGAGGCATCAATGTGAGCGTATTATATCTTGCTGGCATAATAGTGGCGGTTGCGATTGTAACAAAGCTTGCTGGGTGCGGATTGCCTGCGATAATATTCCTGAAGAACAAGGGCAAGGCTATGAAGGTCGGAATAGGCATGATTTCTAGAGGTGAGGTGGGCTTGATCGTTGCGGGTGTGGGAGTATCTTCTGGTGTGCTTACCAGCGACATATACACCACAGTTATCATCATGGTTGCCCTTACTACCATAATCACACCGATATGGCTCAAGGTGGCATATCGAAAAGACCCGCCAGAGCCTAATGATACCGCTAATGAAATTACAACTTAGTCATCCCAAACCACCGCGCTGCAACCGCCTAATGGAACAACCGAGTACGAAACAGAACTAATTTAACGAACGATATTGGTATAGAATCCTTGCAAGTTTTCTCATCGATAGACGTGATCGGCCTCTACCAGGAATCCAGCGGTTAGGCACTTATAGAATCCCCTCCTCCTTCATGATTTTGTGCCGCTTTTCGTTATGACCAGGTAATGATGTGGGTTATGATTAGTTGGAGATGCCTTAGACTCGATGAATCATAGCGCATGTAATGACTGTCAAAGGGCAGAGGAATCACTACGATGTGAAACTGTTGAGAGGATACGGAGTTTCAATCAATCTAAAAAATAACAGAATCGTTCTGAAAGGAGGATCTGATATCTTTACAGGTCAATACGAATCACAGGATTACAATCCATATGGTGGCGAGTAAAGGGCAAATAGAGGAAGGAGAGCCGATTAAGAGATGCGATGCGATCCTCTCTGATATCAGTTGCGTTCCAGTCCATCGCGCCAAGCAATAGCTTCAAGTTCAACCCGGACAGCTTCCTCGACGGGAATCACGGGTCGCGCTTGGAATTCGAAAGCAGGGAAGGTTGAGCATGCCTTGTGAACGGCCACCGGATCATCGCAGTCGACCAACATATGTCCACCCCACTCGCCCACTCGCACTACGAACAACTCGATCTTAAAATTTGCAGGCGCCTTCCATTTAGTAAACACCTCAAGTATCCGCTTCTGCGCATTCTCGTACTCGGCAGGCGAACCTTGCGGACGTTCAAACCAGCTGATCATATACTTCATTGGGATCTTCCTCTATTGTCTACGCATTTAATTCTTTCATCTTTTGCGTAGCAAGTATGTTGGTCAACGTTTTTGGTGTGTCTTTGTGCTCAGAAAGGGGGGATACTCTTTTTACTCCTTATCTATGAACTCGTCAGGGCTTGACGGCTCGGGATTCAAGCCCTTCCTCTTCCTCACGTCTGCGACCAGGGTCCTGAATATAGAGTTTGGCACGGGCAACCACGACTTGAAATATGTGGTCCACAAGGCCTTGCCAGCGGTCCCGCCCCTCATGGCCTCCGAGAGGTCGAAGGTCTCTGACGCCGGAACTTCGCCCTGGATGATGGCGATGATGCCCTTCTGCTCGACGTTCAAGAGCTTGCCGCGCTTGCTCGACAGGATGCCGGCCACCGTCCCTATCTGCTCCTGGGGGCACTTGACCTCGATGCCCAGTATTGGCTCAAGTAAGACCGGATCCGCGATGAGGATCGCGCCGAGCATCGCCCGCCTTGTAGCCGGCATCAGCTGCGCAAGGCCCCTGTGGGCCGGGTCCTCGTGGGGCACAAAGTGGTGCAGCACGAACTTTACTCCACGCACCTGCTCCTTTGCAATCGGACCGTTCTTTATCACGTCGTCAAAGCCGGTGCGGATGGAGTCCATCGACTCCTGTATGAACTGGACGCCCTTGGTCTCGTCGACGAACATATTTCCCGAGGCGTCTATTGCCTGGACGCTCCTCGACTCGTCGGTTCCCCAGCCCTTCTCTCTGAGGATCCTGGCCATCTCCTTCTTGTCCATGTCCTCCTTAAGCTTGCCTGTTCTTATCAGGTCGACTATGTCGTCCGGCAAAGGTTCGACGCGCAAGAATATCTTGTTGTGCTTGTTTGGCGACTTGCTCATTATGGGTCCGGCCTTTGCGCGGATGGTCTCGCGGTAGTTGATAAGCGGCTGCGTCGTCACGATGTCAAGGCCCATTTCCTGCAGGAGTGATGTAGCAATCTCGAGGTGTAAGACGCCCATTCCAGCCATCAAGGTCTCACCAGTTTCTTCATTAATCTTGACTATGAGGTTGGGGTCCTCGACGGTTATCCTGCGTAGTCCTTCGACAAGCTTGGGTAGGTCCTTGGGGTGCTTTGGCTCTACTGCAATCGTGACGACCGGCTCAGATACATACTTGATAGACTCAAACGCGGTCGAGCCCTTGACGGTCGATATCGACTCGCCGGATACTGCATAGTCCAGGCCAAGGAGCGCAGGAATGTTTCCTGCAGGCAGCACGCTGACTAGTTCACGTGTGTTGCCCATGTAGATGTTGACTGATTGCACCTTGCCGGGCCTCTTGGCGTCAATGAGATACACTTCGTCGCCGTCCTTTATCGTGCCTGAATACAAGCGACCTGTCGCTACCCTGCCTGCCTGAGGGTCGACGTTGATTGTGGTGACCATCATCATTGCCGGGCCCTTCTCGTCGCAGTTGAGAAGTGCCTGCCCTATCTCTGAGTTGAGGTCGCCGGGCCAGATTTTCGGTATACGGTATTTCTGCGCCACGTGGGGCGGCGGGTGGTGCTCAACCACCATGCCAAGCACGGCGTCGTGGAGCGGCGACTTTTCGGCAAGCGCCTTTATCTTCTCCTCGCCTTCGAAAGTATAAGCCTCGTAAACGTCCTTGAAGCTGACACCCTTTTTCTGCGCCATCTTGAAGTTGAACCCCCACCTGTCCTTTGCAGATCCGAATGCCACGGTATTGCTCTGGATGCTGACCTTCCACTTCTCCTTGTACTCCGGCTCTGCATACAAGTCGATGAGCCTGTTGAAATCTGCGATGATGTTTGAGAGCCACTTTTGCATGGCCGGCGCGTCGAGCCTCAGCTCTTTGACGAGCCTGTCTATCTTGTTAATGTAAAGCACGGGCCTGACGCGCTCTTCAAGTGCCTGCCTCGTAACAGTCTCGGTCTGTGTCATGATGCCTTCCACAGAGTCCGAAACGACTACCACGCCGTCGATTGCGCGCAGCGCGCGCGTTACCCTGCCGGTAAAGTCGATGTGGCCCGGAGTGTCTATCATGTTGATGACATAGTCCTTGCCCTCGCTTTCGTAAAGTAGCGTCACGTTTGCGCCCCTGATGGTCATCTGCCTGCTCTGCTCAAGCTTCATAGAGTCAAGCGCAAGGGCCTGGCCTGCTACAGAGGGGGCGATGATGCCCGAAGCGGCAAGGAGGCTGTCTGACATGGTTGTCTTGCCATGGTCGACGTGGGCAATAACGCCGAAATTGCGTATCTGCTCCTTGTTACCAATGATTTTGACTATTTCTTGGGTAGACTTGAACTTGGGCATCTCTCTTTTAGAAAAAATTTGATTGGGGACTATAAACGTTGCCTATATTTTCCACCGGGCACCATTTAATAGTGCCCGGCGAGGGCTCTGTTTGAGATGGAGATCACGCTTGGCCACACGCCGGACGCCGATGACGCCTTCATGTTTTACGGTTTTGCCTCGGGCAGGGTCTCTTCTGACAAATTCAGGATAAAACACGTAATTCAGGACATCGAGACCCTGAACAGGCGTGCGCTGGCGCACGAGCTTGACGTTATTGCAGTCTCGGCGCATGCGTACGCCTACCTTACCGACTACATCATATTGCGGGGGGGAGGGAGCTTTGGGCTGAACTATGGCCCCGTCGTCATTGCAAGAAAAGGCAGCGGCATTAACGCCGACAAGCTGAAGGGCGCCAAGATAGCCATCCCGGGAAAGATGACTTCTGCCAACCTTCTGCTAAAGCTTGCCGTCGGCAACTTTACGGAAATAGAGATGCCGTTTGAGACTATACCAGATGCAGTCCTGTCGGGAAAAGCGGATGCAGGCGTTGTCATACACGAGGCCCAGATAACCTACGACAGGAGCATGTTTGACGGAGTGCTGGAATTGGGTCCTTGGTGGCATTCACAGACAGGCGGGCTCCCGGTCCCGCTTGGCATCAACGTCGCAAGCAAGCGCACCATGACGACGGATCAGTTAAAGGAGTTCAGCGACCTTTTTGTGAAATCGATAGAGGCCGGCTTTGAAAACATGGACGCCGCGGTAGAATACGCGATGCAGTACGCGCGGGGCCAGCCCAAGGAAACTATAACAGAATTCGTGAAAATGTACGTGAATGAGTTAACGCGCGACATGGGTTCTGCCGGCAAAAAAGCAATTGAAAAGATGTTTTCGATGGCAAAAGAAAAAAAGTTGATAGACTCAGGCGCAAAAGTCGAAATAGTATAGCTCCACTCCTTCTCTGCCTTCACTTTTGTCTCCAACGCAAGTATCGCCGCAGCAGGTCCGATGTATGCTCCTTCCGCGGTCTCCACTGCTATTGCCATTTCGTTCACGCCTCCTCCCCTGAAGAACATGGCTGCCATTTTTTTATACTCGGCGCACGCACCAGTTTTGTTGCCCGACGAAAGGCCCGAGCAGATAAGCGACTACATGGAAAGCCTCGCCGGCAATCTTGCGCCGGCGGCAATATCAGGCTGGCTCAAAAAGGTTGCAGAGCGCGCAAGGGAGCTCTGCCCTGAGAGCGGCATAGAATTTACACCCGGCGGCGACTTTGGCAGCATCACCATCCCGACCAAAGAGGGCCTCCGGTGCGTGATAGAGTCGATAAAGGTGCACGAGGTGCAGGCGCCCGAGCTGATAAGGACAATCCTTGCGACTTACAGAACAAGCCTAGAGCAGCGCGCGTGACCAGAATTCCTTATACACTCGTGACGCCATCCCATACTTTATGGCCAGCATCGTTGTTTCGCGGGAGGTCATACTCTACATCAGCGAAAAGAAGTTGAAGAGGCCAAACCTCGTGTTGTACCGCGACGTATCCGGATTAATAATGAGCTACACTACAAGGAGGCTCAGGTTCGAACCAAAGGTGAAACTGGCAGACAAGGAACCAAACGAGCTTTTCGTGGTAAAGGATAACAGCTACGGCTTTCCCATATAGGTCGAAAGGGGGCTTTTGCCTAGCCTGGCCAAGTACAACTCGGTGCTGATTACGCTAAAAAAGGGGTTTAGGAAGGGCCTTGAGCTCAAGCTTGGGCTCGATCTTGTTGGCGGCCCCTAATCTGTAAAGACCACGCGGTTTCTTATCCTGCCCAGCTTTTCTATCTCCACTTCCACAACGTCGCCATCTTGGAGGTATTTTTCATGCGACGACAGCGAAAGCGCAGTGCCACTTGGTGTTCCGGTGGATATGATGTCACCGGGCTCAAGGGTCATCACATTGCTCAGGCTGTAGATTATCCTGTCTGTCTTTAAAACAAGGTTTCTTGTAGACGAGTCCTGGCGCACCTCGCCGTTCACCCTAGTAGTCAGGCGCAAGTCGCACGGATCAGGGACCTCATCGGGCGTCGTGAGCCACGGGCCGCAGGGTCCGAATGTGTCAAAGCCCTTTGCACGGGCGTACTGCTTGTCTATGAACTGGATGTCTCGTGCAGAGACGTCGTTTATCACAAAATATCCGGCCACGTAGCCGGATGCATCAGGCTCCGATACTTTCCTGCACTTCTTGCCTATCACCAATGCAAGCTCGCCCTCATAGTCAAGCTGTGTGACAAATTTCGGGCAGACGATGTCGTCGTGCGCGCCGCAGAGGCTCGTACGGGGCTTCATGGAAACGACCGGATCCTTTGGAGGGCTCTTACCAAATCGTATCCAGCTTGCCTGGTCTGTATAGTTGAAGGAAAGGCAGAGGATTTTGAAAGTCCGCTTTATCGGCGGCAAGAACCGGAACTCGCCCGGCTTGTGGCGGTAGTCGATTTTCCCGGCTATTTTCTGCGCATAGCCGCCAAACACAAAGTCCTCAAGGGCGGCTGGGAGCTTTGTGCCGGCCTGCTTTTCTATTTCGTTGTGCGGGGCCACGCCACCTTCAGGGCCGACTAGGGCGTAGGTTTCCCGGCCGTCTTTTACTATCCTTGCAACCTTCACGCAGATCAGCCCTGCTGTATTATTACCTGCCGCGTATTACGTAAAGTTTCGCTACCCGACACGGAATATCAGGTCCAGAAACAGCACCAGGCTTCCAACGGCCACGCTCATTATCATGAACGGAAAGCCCACGCGCATGAAGCGGTTGAAGGATACAGGGTGGCCCCCTTTTTCAGAAAGCCCCGCTGCAATGATTCCCGCGCTCGAGCCTATCAGCGTGCCGTTCCCCCCGAGGCCCGCCCCGAGCGCAAGGGCCCACCACAGCGGGCTTATTTCAAAGCCGCCAAACTCGGCGGTTATACTCTCATTGCCGTTCAAGAGGAATACCAGCGGGATCATGGTTGCGGTAAACGGTATGTTGTCAACGAACGCGCTGGCAACCGCGGACATCCATATTATCAGAAAGAACGTCAGGACCGGATTCCCGCCCGTTATGCCGAGGGCAGTGTTTGCAAGGAGGTCTATCATCCCCGTGCGCTCGGCGGCGCTGATTATGACAAAGAGCCCGGCAAAGAAGACGAGAGTGGTCCAGTCCACGTCGTGAAACACCTTCTCCGGCTTGGCCCGCGTCGCCACCAAGAGCACTCCCGCGCCGGCGAGGGCTATCAACGACGGCTCTATGTGGAGGCTTCCGTGGACTACAAAGAGCGCTATCACGCCTGTAATGACTATGAGCGACTTTTTCATGGCACTCTTGTCTGTTATCAGCGACTTTTCGTCTTTGGCCATCAGCTCGTCTAGGTTCTCGGGTTTTTGCGCCAGTTCCTTCCTGAACAGGAACTTTAGCATGAACATAGACGCTACAAGCGAGATGCCTATCGTTGGCCCCAAGTGGAATATGAACGCGTTAAAGTCGATGTCGGCCGCAGAACTTATGAGGATGTTAGGCGGGTCGCCTATGAGCGTGGCCGTGCCCCCCACGTTGGACGCAAGCACCTGCGCCAGTATGAACGGAACAGGTGACAGCCTGAAAATCTTGAATATCGAGATCGTGATCGGCACCATCAGGAGCACTGTGGTTACGTTGTCGATGAACATCGACGTGATGGCCGTAAAGACGCTCATCATGACGAGCAGCTTCCACATGTTGCCCTTTGACGACTTACTCATCTTGATGGCGAGGTACTGGAATATGCCCGTCTCGGCCATTATGGCCACGATTATCATCATGCCGAGCAGGAGGCCGATGGTATTGAAGTCGATGGCTTCCGTGACAAACTCAAAGCTGGCCCCCGGCTCGATAAGGCCGGTCGATATGATGATTATGATTACTGCAGTGGCGCCTGCGAGCGCAATTGCAGTCCTGTGGACTATTTCAAACGAGAGCACCACGTACACCGAGAGTAGGACTAGCGAGGTGAGCTTTAGCGCCAGAGGCAGGGCAAGGCCCACGGCGTCGGGCACCGTCATGACCATGGCGGAGATGACGGCGACAAGGGCAAGGCCGATCACGGTCTTTTTGTGCGCTGCGCCCTTCTCCAGCAGAACCAACCTCTATTCACTGATTCCGGTGATATATAGCCATGATCAGCTATTGCGTAGTTTACAAATGCATTAGCTGGTGTCCGGGAACGCCGTCCTTACCCCTTCGACAAACTTTTTCGAGTCCGACACCCAGCCGAACACGCCGCCCTGCATTTTTATCTGATTTATAGCCGCCTGGTAGTTTCCAAAGTCGGTCGCGCCTGTACAGTCTTTTACGAGCAGGCACCAGTATCCATGGTCATTGGCCTCGCGCATTATCGTGTGGACGCAGACATCAGTGGTGAGACCTGATATCACCAGATGTGTTATGCCAAGGTTCTTCAGGAGAAGTGGCATGTTGCTCTGCCCAAACGCCCCCTTGCCGGCCTTGTCTATCACGTACTCGCCCGGCACTGGATAGAGGTCGTCAATGATGTCCCAGTTTTTCTCCCCGCGCATGAGTAGCTTGCCAAGGCCTCCTTTAGGCGTGTCGCCTATTCCTACGCCATTTCCTATTATCTTGCTCCTCAGGATCTTGTTGTACGGAGCGTCTGACAGGTCGGGAAGGTGACCCTCCCTCGTGTGTATCACTTTGATATCGGTCTTTTTACGAATATTGTGAAGGACATAATGTATGGGCTTTATCGGCGTAGACATCAGGCCAAGATCATAGCCCATGACATCGACGTAGCCCTTGGGGCCGCAAAAGTCTATTTGCATGTCGACGCTGACGAACGCCGTGCGCGCGGAATCAAACTCGACCCACGCCCTGTCGCCAAGGCGAGGGCAGTCCTCCACCTCCACCTTGAACAACCTGCCCCTCGGCGGACCGTAGAGCCAGGTCGGGAACTTGAAGGTCTTGGTCTTTTTGAACTCCTCGTAGTCCTGCTCTACCCTTTTCAGGACCTCTTCCCTTGCAGCTGAGGTGAAGTCCGCGTCGGATCCCTCAGGTAAGTTCTCTCTTCCTGTCAGGCTAGAACCCTCCCTTTGCGGGTCTGGAGCTTCTTTTATGGTTTGCATCCTCGGTTTCGACCTTTTCTTCCATCAACTCCTTGTGCTGCTTAAGCTTGTCCCGGAGATGTGGATACTTTAGGCTCAGGATCTGGCAGGCATACACACCGGCGTTGTAGGCAGAATTTATCGCCATGGTACCCACGGGCACACCGAGTGGCATCTGGACTATGGAAAGCAGAGAATCAAGCCCGTCAAGCGAGGTACCCCGCAGCGGGACGCCTATGACCGGCATGGTGGTGAGCGAGGCTATCATTCCAGGCAGGTGTGCGGATCCGTCGGCTGCGGCGATTATTACCTCAACCCCTTTGGAGTCGATCTCGGCTATGAACCTGAGCGTCTTTTTCGGGGCCCAATGCGCGGCCACTATGCACACTTCGCTTTCAACCCCAAATGAGTCGAGAGCGGCCTTGGCGTCCTTCAGGTCTTCGTAAAGCTTCAGCGAAGGAACTGCTATCGAGACCAAAGGCACTCTGGTTGCTTCGCCTGTTTCCATCAGTTTTTCAGAAGAGCTACCCTCTTCGCCGAGCTTTTCCAATTATAGAGGCACATGTTTTTCAAACCTATAAGTCTATTTTACCTCGGCACCGCAGTCCTTCATATATCATAGAAGAAGGAATTTGAAATTAATTGCACCGAAGCACAGGCATTTAGGATTCCCTACGTGGTCATGTTTCTTGGACCTTTAATTGATTGAATACGCTGTTTGTCCAGAATTACCATGATGACCCCTAGTACAGGCAGCCAAGTGTCGCGAGGTTTTAGTATGAAAAAAGAAAAGAAAAGAAAGGGAGGAAGGTTAGCTAGAACCTTCCAAGTCTTATCGAGTTGCCCCTGAAGCGGGCAAACCCGATCATTGCCGCAATCGAAGCCGCAAGCACCAGCGCCGCTATAATCCCGAATTCAGGTACAACGGTTGTGCCTATGATCTCCACAGAATCTTCGCCTGAAGGTACCGTGAGCTTGATGGTCGTCCCGGTTTCCGTGGAGCTTACAGTCTCAAACGGCACTTCGCTAGCTCCGGCCTTAACCATGGATATGCCATCGATCATGCTCTTTGGCAGCGTCAGTTCCACCTCTCCGGCCGCGTCAAATTCTACTGTCACCGACTCGTTGGGGTTTATGGTCACCGCTGTCACACGGGCGGTCTCAGACCTGCCTATTACGCCATAGCTGTCGCCGCCAAATTGGGCACCCACAATGCTGTCATCGGCATCCTCGGTTATCTCTGGAACGATTATCCTTTTCTCAAGTACATCCTGTGTCAGCTCTTGTAGCCGCGCTTTCACATCTGCCGGAACGCTGCTGTCCAGACTGTGGAATGGTGCTAGGTAGACGATGCCGTCGCCAGAGGCTCCTTTCCCTGATTCAATGCCCGGCTTGAATATCTTGCCTTCAAACCTGTCTTCTACAACCATCTCAGTCGCCTGCGCGAAGGCCTTGTCTATGTCAAGCACAAACGATGTCAACACTGTGTCCTCAGCGAGCCCGTTCTGATCGCCCACCGCACCAAACGCGTAAATCCCCCTGTCTTCTGCAGCCTGTATCACGCCATGGCCGGAAGTGTCAGCCACATGGAACAAAAAGTCAGCGCCGCTGTTTATTTGCGCCAACCCCGCTTCCCTGCCCTTCGAGGGGTCGTCCCATGCGCCTAGGTATGTCCCTATTACTCTGATGTCTGGATTGACTAATTTGGCCCCCAGCTCGTATCCTTCAAATATGTTTATCACGTTGGGATACGAGTCTCCACCCACATAACCTATGGCGTCTGTCTCGCTCATCATTGCCGCAAGCGCACCCAAAAGGAATGTTCCTTCCTGCTGCATCGGGAATATCGACGCCACGTTGCTTGATGAAACGAGTCCTGTAAATACAACGTACTTGGTGTTGGGATAGTCCTTGCCCACCTTGACTGCAGGGTCTCCCCACTGGAACCCGTGCGCGATTATCAGGTCGTAGCCGTCTTCCGAGTACTGCCTTAACGTGGACTCAATAGCCTCAATAGCAATGCTTTCTCCGGCAGTCACCTCATGTCCTTGGTCTTTCAGTTTCTGGGCGGCTGTATATGCCGCTGCACCCCAACCACCGTCACTGAAAAGCGCGTCCGTGACAAGGGCTATTCTTAGTTTCGTTTCGCTCTGGGCGTTAGCTGCCTGATATGGAGCAACGAAGACGAATGCGGAAACGAGGACCGCGGCTGCAAATACAGTAAGTGCTGATGTTGAACCTATTCTAGTTCTGGTGTTGGTTACCATAAAAAAAAGTCATACGTGGAGGTATTATACTTTAGTATATCTTATCAGAATAAATGACATATATCATAAAGTTGTAAAGGGTAGATAGACATAATTTCTCTAAGTGGCTAATTTCTTTTATGATTGGATTCGTATGTTTATAAATCTTGTACAAGTTTGTAGCTGTAGCCGCTGCCGCTACCTCTCTCCACGCTTGTAGGGAATGGCAAGGGCGGCCGGTGCCCCCCTTCTTTTGTGCATGCCGGCGAGGATAGCTATTGGAATCAGGTACGGAAGCATCAGCAGGAACTGGTATGGTACGTCTGTCCCCGTGGCTTGGAGTCCAAGCTGGAATGCGTCTACCATTCCAAATATGAAGGCTCCGGCAGTTATCCAGTATGCCTTCCACCTGCCAAAGATCACCAGAGCTAGCGCAACCCAGCCTACTCCTCCAGTAACATTTTCTAGAAAGTATCCTGTCTGTACAAGTGAAAAATATGCTCCTCCGACCCCAGCCAAAGCCCCACCCAAGATGACCGCAAGATATCGTATCTTGTAAATGTTAACGCCAAGAGCATCCGCCTGCTTTGGATTCTCCCCGACTGTCCGTATCTTCAGGCCAAGGCTGGTTTTGAATATGAAATAATGGGTCACGGGCACTAGCAGGAAGGCTATGTAGACAAGCGGGTCATGGTTGAACAATATTGGACCGATAACTGGGAGATCCGAGAGTCCGGCTATAGTTATCTTTGGCATGAGTTCAACACTGGGCGCTATGGTTTGCACACCAAAAGCAAGTCTGTAGAGCAACGCGGCAAGTCCCGTACCCAGCAACCAAATGGCAAGACCGGCGGCTAGCTGGTTGGTCCGGATGGTAATGCTCATGAAACCTTTGAGGGCGGCAAGCGCGGCTGAGGCTGCCATCGCCATCACAATCCCTACAACATAATTTCCGGTGATAAACGTGCCCATGAATCCCGCGAAAGCACCCATGAGCATCATTCCCTCGATTCCTAGGTTAAGGATTCCGGAACGCTCTGCGATTTTTTCGCCCAGCCCTGCAAAAAGGATGGGTACGCTAAACCGTATGCCTGAAACGATTATGCCTAAAATGACTGCCTCAGTTTCACCCGCCATCTTTCAGCGTGCACCTCCCCTGTTTCTTCTGCTCAGCCAAACAGCGAACAACCCTCCAACGAGTACGAACACAAGGATTAGCGCCTGGAGCGTCATGGCAAACGCAGCTGGTACGCCCAGGCTTCTGTTCATGGTTTCAGAACCGGTCATTAGAGCGGCGAAGAAAAATGCTACAATGGCTACGCCTATTGGATGCTGCCTCCCCAAAAGTGCTATAATGACAGCCACAAAACCATATCCAGGCGAGATACCCTCTATCAAGAGGTGCTGCACACCTATAACCAACAATCCACCTGCGATTCCTGCCAGCCCGCCGCTAATTCCAAGTGTGACAAAAACGCTCTTTGTAATGTTCATTCCAGCATAGCGAGCTGCATCTATGTTGGCTCCAACGGTTCTGATCTCAAAGCCTATCTTTGTCTTCCACAGGTAGTAGACCCCGACGGTCGCAAGAACTGCTATGAATATTCCTCCATGGAGGCGCGTCCCGGGAAAGATGATCGGCATCTGCGATTCCTCAGATATCTCGGGAGAATACGGGTTAAATCCTGGTGCTTTTATGGGCCCATGCAGCAAGAAGGATATGAAAAGCAATGCGACAAAGTTTAACAGGACGGTCGAAATAACCTCATTCACACCAAATTTTACCTTAAGTACTGCAGGCACTAGGGCAAAAAGCGCGCCAAAGATAAAGCTAACAACTATTGCTGCAAGGATTGCGATGCCGGGTACTGCCCCGAGCAAGGAGATACCTACAAGCGTGCCGCCTAGCGCGCCCATGTAAAGCTGTCCCTCCGCTCCGATGTTCCACTGTCTGCATCTGAACGCCACCGAAACAGCCAGCCCGGCGAGGAGAAGCGAAATCGTCTTTAACATCACGTCCCCAAATCCAAAGACGCTTCCGAAGGCTCCCCTGAACATTGTGGCGTAAGCATCACCCACGTCAATACCAGCGGAGCCGAGTAGTATGGCTCCCACGACAAACGCCAAGCTTCCTGATGCAAACGGAACAAAAAACTTGACATCTCTAAATCTGGTCAGTGCTTCGGAAATCCTTGCCCGTGAGTTGCCCCGTGTATCAGAGATTGCATCTGGAACTGTCATTTCGTTCCCTCCAAGGCTACACTTTTGCCCCCCATTAAAAGGCCGATACGATCCACATCCGCATCCTCTCTGTCCACTACGCCCATGATCTTGCCTTCATAGATCACGGCAATACGATCGCAGACAGTTAGAATTTCGTCAAGGTCAAGCGATAACATCAGGACGCCGACGCCATTTTCGCGTTGCTTGACCAATTGTTTGTGGATGTATTCGGCTGCCCCTATGTCAAGACCCCTCGTAGGGTTGTGCACCACCAGAACCTTTGGGTTTCTTGCAAGCTCTCTGGCCATCAGCACCTTCTGCAAGTTTCCTCCAGACATGGAGCTGATAGGAACGTTAATCCCTGGCGTTTTTACCTCAAAATCGACTACCACCTTTTCAGCAAACTTTTTCATTTCTTCTTGCTTCAGAAATACCTTACCCGAGTATCCAGCGGTATACCACCTGTCCAGCACCAGGTTCTCGGAGATGGAGTACTCTAGTACAAGCCCAGTGTTGAGCCTATCCTGTGGTACGTATGCCAGACCCCATTCCCTGATCTTTCTGGGTGAAAGCTTGGTTGTCGACCGGCCATCCATCATGATTTCACCGCTCTGGACTTTCCGCAGGCCGGCTATCACCTCAGCCAGCTCTGCCTGACCGTTTCCGTCGACGCCGGCTATGCCGAGGATCTGTCCCTTTCGGAGTTCCAAAGACAGGTCCTTAAGGAACAGAATATTAGAATTGTTGAGCGCTGAGATGTTTTTTAGTTGAAGCACGATGTCGTTCTGGGCAGTCGACTTTAATTGTATGTCTTCTATCACTGGCCGTCCTACCATCATCTTTGCTAGCTCTGTTTCGTTGGTTTCGCTGGTGTTTACAGTACCGACCACCTTGCCACCTCGAAGCACCGTAACCCTATTGCTTACTTCCATAACTTCGTGTAGCTTGTGTGTGATGAAGATGATGGAAAGACCCTGCCTTACCATCGACTCGAGCATAGCAAATAGCGCTTTTTCTTCCTGCGGGGTAAGCATGGATGTGGGCTCGTCAAGAATCAATATCTCCGCATCCCGGTAAAGCGCCTTGACTATTTCCACGCGTTGCTGCTCCCCGACCGCCATGTCACCCACTACGGCTTTCGGGTCTATCTTTAGGCCATACTTCTCCGACAGCTGTTGGATCTTCTTTTCGGCACTAGCAAGGTTAAGGAAGAATCCCTGAGATTTCAAACCCACGATGATATTTTCCGTGACAGAATGCGGAAGGGTTAGCAGAAAATGCTGGTGAACCATCGCGATGCTAAGCTCCATCGAGTCGTTTGGCGACTTGATGGTGGTTTTCTTTCCTCTCACGTAAATCTCGCCCGCTTGGGGCTGGTACAGCCCGTAGAGGATGCTCGTCAGTGTGGTCTTGCCGGCCCCGTTCTCGCCCAGAAGCGCATGGATCTCGCCCTTGCGCAGCTCGAAATTCACATCGCTGTTAGCAACCACTTCCCCGAATCTGATGGTAATTCCCTTCATCTGCACGACGGGCTCGCCGGGACGTATGGAAGAAAGACCCGTTGTCTCAGGGTTCTTACCATCTTGCTCACCATTAGGAACAAGGCTGCTTTGATTCGCTTTCTTCCCCTGCAAACCGAATATGTTTCTTAAAGATGTAATAACAAAAAGGTTAGCAAGCGCATATTATACTTTGGTACATTCCATGAAAATATTTGCCATATATCATAAAGTTCCAAATAATGCATACATTGTCGCGGTGTTGATAAGGAGAACTTGCGCTTTAGGTCTACTGCACGAGCCAGATAGAGCGCAAATTGTGTAAAAGTTGCATGAAAACTTGGGCTGGCTTGTAGATATTTGATATTTTGGGTCGCTGCTTGTATCATGGATTCTAAAGAAAATTATTTATGCCATGACGGCCAAATTTTTTGATTTATAGTTAAATATTCATGACTGCTGCTTGAACTTGGCGCATAGGTTGTTTGTCAGGACAGGATATATTCCACATAACTATAAGGCAGAACTTTTACCGGGATTCCCTTCAGCTGTTAAAGATTTCTGACAGCATCAGGCGCGTCAGCAGGGAGATTCTGGAAGCCTCCATTATCATGGCCACCCCAACAAACAAGGAGATCCTCATCCGTCTGGGCTTCCGGCCTTCGTCGGTCGGAGAGGCGCAGGAATCAGACATCATAATAGCCATAAGGGCCCGGGACCAGAAGTCCGTAGACTTGGCGGTTGCGGAGGCAGACAGATTGCTCGAGTCTCCCGCAGGTGCTTCAAAGCAGGACGAGTCAAAGGTAGACGACCTGGAGTCAGCGCTTCGCTCCATGCCTGATGCCAACTTGGCGCTCCTCTCGATCCCCGGCGACCATGTCAGGGAGGTCTCGTTGAAGCTTATCGATCTTGGTATAAATCAGCAGATATTCAGCGACCACGTTCCGGTGGAAGATGAGCTTGAGATCAAGACGTTGGCTGCGGAGAAGGGCGTGCTGATCTTGGGGCCCGGCGCCGGGACATCCATTATGAATGGAAAGGGGATTGGATTCTCAAATGCCGTGAGGACAGGCCCTGTAGGAATAGTCGCTGCTGCTGGGACAGGCCTGCAGGAAGTCGCAACGCTGCTTGACCACTGCGGCATTGGCGTGAAGCACGGACTCGGGGTGGGAGGAAACGATCCCAAAGACAAGATCGGTGGGATAATGATGATGCAGTGCATCAAGATGCTTGAGAGCAATCCAGACGTGGGCATAATAGGCATAGTTTCAAAGCCACCCTCGCCTTCTGTCCAGGAAAAGATTGTCAGCTACCTAACCAGAAGTGCAGGAAAAAAGTACGTCTTGGCATTCATTGGCGGCGCCGGAGGCGACCAGAAAAACGGTGGCAGAATAGTCCAGGTCAACACCCTTGCGTCGGCGGTGCTTGCGATCGCAAAGCAGCTCGGAAGGAGGCAGTTCGAGATGGCAATAGCCGCAACGTACGTCCCTCCAAAGGACCTGATGCCCAGCCTCGAAGATGAGTGGCGAAGACTGGGCCCGGGTCAAAAGCGCGTCAGGGCGCTCTACACCGGCGGCACCTTTACATACGAAGCAGAGGTCATACTCGGCTCTATATTGGCAGACGAGCCCATCTATTCCAACTCCCCAATCCTAAACATAAAGCAGCTTGATGATTCTTTCAAGAGCCAAGATACCTCAATAGTGGACCTTGGCGAGGAGGAATTTACAGAGGGCAGACCCCATCCCATGATCGACCCGACAGTAAGGAAGTTCAGGATAGCAGAAGAAGCAAGCGACCCAAGCGTAGCAGTGCTCCTGATGGACTTTGTGCTTGGATACGGCTCCCACCCGGATCCCGTTGGAGCAGTCATTAACGAGATAGATGATGCAAAACGTATGGCGGGAAAAGCAGGAAGACATCTTTGCGTGGTGGCGCATGTTTGTGGCACTTCCGACGATCTCCAAGGTTACAGCCAGAGCATAGACAAGCTGAAGGGCGTTGGCTGTGTGGTCCTACCCACAAACGCCCTGGCGGCTGTGGCCTCCGCCGCGGTAGCCCGGCGGGGCAAGGTGGACATCGACGGGATCTATGCGCAGTACCTGACCGCAGGAGAGGCGATCGAATGACAGACAGCGGCAGCGCAAGAAAGCTGTTGGATTCCGAGCTGAAGGTCATCAACTTGGGTTTGGACATCTTTTATAACGCCTTGGTGGAGCAAAACGTTAAGGCAATGCACGTGAACTGGAAGCCTGCCCCCAAGCTTGACAAGGAGACTGAAGACATACTGGACAAGATGCTGTGAGCCATTGATGGAAGCCGAAACCCTGTCCAGTGCCGGGCTGCTTGATTGTTATTGCATAGGCGGCGTTCATAGCGCGTTGGCCCAAAGCCGCGGAAAGATCGGCCGGGCGATAAATGTCTTTGACAAAACAATCAATATCCGCACGGTGGAGGACGAACTGCTGGTAATTACGCTGGGCAGCATGAGGTCCCCAGCGAATTTGAATTTGAGCGAAGGGCCGTTGCGTCAAGCAGGCTTTGCATACCTTGTGCGTGAAAGCCAAGATGCGGTGGCGAAGGTGGATCATACCGGAGCAAAACCGAGGATTGTGCTGCAGGTAGGCAGCATCGCTATCTCCATCGACGAACCTGATGTTTTCCAAAATTCGCTGCAAGAACCAGCGGCAGAGTCCCTGCACACCTTTGCAGCTTCGAGCGACAGAATATTTTCGGTCCTTGCAGGCGGGGCTGGAAAAGAGAGAGCTGGCTGTCTGCTAAATCCCGATGTCACTACGATGGGTCTACTTCCCATGTTTCTTGACCGGCTAGCATCAGGCAACACAAGTAATGAGCAAGACCTACTGGCAGAGGCGCTTATGGGACTTTGCGGCAGGGGTCCGGGGTTTACGCCTGCCGGTGACGACTTTATAGCAGGGTATCTGGCCGTGTCCAACTGGTTGAGTAATTCACTGAAATTGGGCCCACACATAATCCCCGGCAAAGAATTTTCGCGGCTGACCACCTGGACTAGTTTTAAACTCATGGAGTACAGCGCAAGAGGTCTGATCGACGATCAGGCGCAATTGATGATCAATTCTGTGGCTAGAGGCAGCGTAGATGATTACATCATATGCATTGGGCTTATCGGCAAGCGGGGCCATACCTCGGGCATCGATTTTGCCACAGGCGCTACAGTAGCCCTGTACACGATAGCAGACAGAGTGTGCGGGACGCGAACTCTTGACCATATCTCAGACCTGCAGGTCCGCCACTGACCTGCCTGATTATCATAACTTTCAAATTCTAGCATATCTAGATTTGTTGGATGGCAGACTGAACTATGTTTATATAATTTTCTGGTGGAAGGTTTTCCTTGGGACCAGAACAGACGGTTGTCATTGCGCTTGGCGGAAACGCGCTTTTGAAACGTGACGACAAAGGGACATTTGCGGAACAATTTGCCAACGTCAAGGTAGCTGCGAAGGGAATAGCGGACCTGCTGCAGAAAGGATACAGGGTGGTTCTCACCCACGGAAACGGACCCCAGGTGGGGGCAACGGTCCTTAGGCATGAGGCGGCCAAGAACATCGTCCCACCGTTTCCCCTACATGCGTGCAACGCTGAAACACAGGGGATGATAGGCTACATGGTAGTGCAGGGTCTGCAGAACGAGCTTGATGCGAGGGGAATGAAGAATTCGGTGGTTTCCCTAGTCACAAGAGTCGTGGTTGACCAGGCAGACCCGGCTTTCAAGAACCCCGTCAAGCCAGTTGGCCCATATTTAGAGAGGCATCAATATCCAAACCTGCTTAACATCTTTGAAGGATACAGCCAGGGGGCCACGTTCATCAATCCAAGCATAAAGGTTCTTTCGACGTACCTTGGTGACTGGGACAGTCCGGAAAAGGGAAGGGAAGCTGCGTTGGCGCAGATCGACGGCGGTAGTGATTTCCTTCTTCACACTGCTGACACTTCTGGCCACGGAGTGATACAGGCTGCAAAAGAGAAGGGGATTTACGCGTTTGGTGCGGTGGGCGACCAGAACCAGCTTGCTCCGGAGACGGTGCTAACCTCTTTCGTCGTCGACATAGAAAAGGCGTTTGATCAGGCCATTCGGATGGTTATGGAAGACAGGTTTGAAGGCAAGATATTCAAGCCGGGCATTGAGGCAGGCAAGGGTGCCCCTGGTGACGGCATAGTTTATCTGGCGCCGTTCCACGGGCTCGAGGAAAGGGTGCCACAAGACGTGAAAAAGAAACTGGCCGAATTGATGCGGCGTGTGATAAACAAGGAGATAATGGTTCCTGAAAAGTATGAAGTGACTACCGACGACGCTGCCAAGCCCGCGCCATCCATCGCTCGGGCCGGAAAGCAACTACGGATAGCCCTTCTCACGGACGCGCTCTTCAGCGATGGCGGCTGGGGTACCACCGCCCTGAACGCCGCCAAACGGCTTGAAGCCAGGTACGGACACCGCCTAGCGTACGTCGACAACGTGCCTGTCGCCGACATCGAGTCTACACTCCGCCGACACGCAGAAGACGGCTACGACCTGATAATCGCGCACGGGTTCCAGTGGGGAGACCCTGCAGTCAAGGTGGGCAAGGACTATCCCAACACCAAGTACGTAGTATTTACCGGACTCGTTTCATCAAGCAACGTTGC
>Ga0209341_10000928_pt1 | contig 29849 bp, 27 predicted proteins | sample RifCSP13_2_FD_184020 | JGI IMG/M metagenome (GOLD analysis project Ga0209341, IMG submission 184020) | Soil microbial communities from Rifle, Colorado - Rifle CSP2_sed 13_2 (SPAdes) (version 2) | ecosystem: Environmental > Terrestrial > Deep subsurface > Rock core/Sediment | place: Rifle... | reverse complement strand
CAAGGGCACGCGGTTCTACGAGGCGCGGCACGGCGGCACGACCGTCGGATACATCGTCATCCGCGGGAACGGCGCAATCGGGCCCGGCGGCGTCCTCGACCCGTCCCTCGGCGCGGATCTCATGTCGGCCGCCCTCGGGAAGGCGCGCGCGGTCGGGCACAAGGTCGTGGTCTCGTGGATCCCCGGGCTCAACGAGGGCGCCCTCCGCGCGGCGTTCGCCGCGGGCCTGAGGGTCGACTTCATGACCACGTGGATGGCGGCGCGGGACATCGGGGATCTCTCCTCGTACATCCCTTCCGGCGGCGTCCTGTTCTGACCCCGCGCATCGGATGCTCGCAAACCCTTTTAGCGACGCCCAACTTCCACCGCCAAGATGGCGGACCTGGGGACGGAGGTCGCCGGGGTCAGACTCCGGAACCCGACGATGCTCGCCTCGGGCTTTCTCGACGAGACGGGCGGCTCGATGCTTCGCGTCCACAATGCGGGCGCGGGCGCGGTCGTCACGAAGTCGATCGGACCGGAGCCGCGGGCGGGGAACCTGAACCCGACGATCGTCGAGCTCCCGGTCGGCCTCCTGAACGCGGTCGGGCTTCCGAACCCGGGGATCGCGGACTACGAGGCGGAGGCGAAGCATGCGATCTCCGGCGGCGCCGCGGTCATCGGCTCCGTCTACGGTCGCGACGCAAAGGAGTACGCGGCGGTCGCGACGCGGATGGCCTCCTACGGGGTGGTGGCGGTGGAGCTGAACCTCTCGTGCCCGCACGCGAAGGGGCTCGGCACGGAGATCGCGCAGGACCCGGAGGCGGTCGAGGAGATCACGCGCGCCGTGAAGAAGGCCGTACACGTCCCCGTGTTCTCGAAGCTCTCCCCGAACGTCGCGGACATCGCCTCGTTCGCGGACGCCGCCAAACGCGGAGGCGCGGACGCGGTCACCGCGATCAACACGGTGAAGTCGATCGCGATCTCCGCGGACCTCAGGATGCCGATCCTGAAGAACACGTACGGAGGCCTGAGCGGCCCGGCGATCAAGCCCGTCGGACTCCGCTGCGTGTACGAGATCCACGAGGCCGTGGACGTCCCGATCATCGGCGTCGGCGGGATCGAGACCGGGCAGGACGCGGTCGAGTACCTGATGGCGGGCGCGAGTGCGGTGCAGATCGGGACGGCGATCCTCAGCCGCGGGATCGGCGTGTTCGCGAAAGTCTCGCAAGAGATGTCCGCGTGGATGGACGCGAACGGGGTCGCGAAGGTCGCGGACCTCGTGGGGGCCGCGCATGGGTAGCCGCCTCACGCAGATCGTCCCGCTCGAGGACGTCGTCGTCGAGTGCCCGCACACGCGGACGTACCGGTTCCGCGCGGACATGGATCCGGAGCCCGGGCAGTTCCTGATGCTGTGGATCCCCCGCCACGACGAAGTCCCGATGGCGTACGCGTTCCTGGAGAACCCGCTCGGGGTCACGGTCCGCGAGTACGGGGACGCGACCCACGCGTTGGCGGTGGAGTCGAAGAAGGGATACCGGATCGGCGTCCGCGGCCCATACGGGAATTCGTTCGCGATTGACGGTAAGCGCGCGCTCGCCGTCGCGGGCGGCGTGGGCATCGCCTCCTTGATCGCCGCGATCGAGGCGTACGCGGGCGCGGGGATCGAGATCCACACCGCGTTCGGGGCGCGGACGAAGGAGGAGCTCACGTTCCTCGACCGCGTGAAGGCGGCCGGGCCCGTCCACGTCGCGACGGACGACGGGAGCGCGGGCCACCACGGGTACGTCTCCGACGTCGCCGCCAAGTTGCTCGACGACGGACGGTTCGAGATGGTCCTCACGTGCGGGCCGGAGGTCATGATGAAGAAGGTCGTCGACACCGCGAACGCGAAGGGCGTCCCCGTGCAGGCGTCCCTCGAGCGGTACATGAAGTGCGGGATCGGGATCTGCGACGCGTGCGCCCTCGACGACAGGCTCGTGTGCTACGACGGCCCGATCTTCTGGGGCACGGACCTCGCGACCTCCGCGGACTTCGGGCATTGGCGGCGGAACATCAGCGGGCAGCGGGTGAAGGCGTAGCCCCGCGGGTCGCGGGCACGCCATCGAAGGATTCATGAGAGGACGCCTCCTCCGCGGAACCGGGAGAGACCATGCGCACGTCGAACCCCGTGTTCGGGAGTCGGTGGGAGCGGTTCGCCCGCCAGCCGTTCGCGGTGGACGCGGGCACGATGACGGTTGAGGGCACCGCCGCCAAGACGCTCCTCCTCCTCTTCCTCGTCCTGATCGGAGCGGTCGTCGTCTGGTACGTCATGTTCACGCTCGGGAACCCATCCCTCGTCCTCCTCCTGGATGGTCGGTCTCCTGGGCGGCCTCGTCGTCGGCTTCGCGACGATCTTCGTGCCGGGGTACGCCCACGTCACCTCCCCCGTGTACGCGCTCCTCGAGGGCCTCATCCTCGGCGGCATCTCGGCGCTCTTCGAGACCGTGTACCAGGGCATCCTCCCCCAAGCGGTCGCCCTCACGTTCGGCGTGTTCTTCCTCGTCCTCGTCCTCTACCGCGTGCGGATCCTCCGCGCGACGCCCCGCTTCGTGAAGGGGATCGTCGCCGCCACGGGCGCGATCATGATCCTGTACTTCATCGGCCTCCTCCTCGTCCTCTTCGGCGTCCCCGTGTTCTTCTTCTATAGCAGCGACCCGCTCTCGATCGCGTTCAGCGTCTTCGTCGTCGCGATCGCCGCGCTGAACTTCGTCCTCGACTTCGCGTTCATCGAAGAGGGCGCGAACCACGGCGCGCCGAAGCACATGGAGTGGTACGCCGCCTTCGGCCTCCTCGTCACCCTCGTGTGGCTGTACATCGAGGTCCTCCGCCTCCTCGCGAAGCTGCGGAGCCGCTGACGGACAAACGTTTATTCCCGCCGCCGCGGTCGCGCGCCCGATGGCCCGTCGCACCGCCAGGGGATTCCGCATCCGGCGGGCGACCCTCCGGGACCTCGACGTCCTCGTCCGGCACCGCCGCGGGATGTGGCGGGATATCTCGGACCACACGGAGGCGGAGCTCGACGCCGCGGACCGCGTGTACCGGCGGTGGGCCCGGCAGCGCATGAAGGCCGGGGCGCTCGTCGGGTTCTTGGCGGTCGCCCGGGACGGCGGCGTCGCCGCAAGCGGTTGCGTCTGGGTCCGGCGACAGCAGCCGATGCCGGCATGGCCGGGTGGCGACGTGCCGTACCTCCTCTCGATGTACACGGAACCCGACCATCGCGGCAAGGGGCTCGCGACGCGGATCGTGCGGGAGGCCGTCCGATGGGCGAAGGCCCTCGGATACCGGCGGATGACGCTGCACGCGTCCCGGTACGGGCGGGACCTCTATGCGAACCTCGGGTTCGAGCGATCGTGGGAGATGCGGATCCGCCTGGCAGGACCTACGCGACCGTCTTCGCGCGGGCGAGCCACGCCTCGAGGGCCTCGACGCTCACCTGGGGCATCTCGGAGACGCGGTGCTCGCGGAACCCGAGGGCGTCGTTGATCGCGAGCATCGCCGCGTTCGTCGTCGCGTTCCACGTGGACACGATCCGGACCTCGGGGTACTGCCGCCGAGTCCGGAGGAGCATCTCCGCCTTCAGCCACTTGCCGAGGCCCCGGCCCCGGTATGGCTCCCGGACGCCCGTGAGCCCCTGATAGATGCGATCCCCCTCCTCGGGCTCGTAGATGACCTCCGTGAGGCCGGAGACGGCCCCGTCCGGCTCGACGGAGGCGAGGGTCCACCACGTCTCTCCCATGGACGCGAACCGGTCCGCGCGGTCGCGGAACCATGCGGCGTCGCGGACGAAGTCCCCGATGTCGAGGTCGTCCGTCGGCTGCTGGTTCCCGACCTCTGTGTAGACCTCCGCGTACCGGTCGAGGAGGTCCTCGTCGATCCGCCCGTCGAACCATCGCAGGCGCGACCCCGGGGAGCGGACGGGACCCTCCCGCGCCCATGCCTCGACCATGGACCACTCGATGCGACCGAGGTCGAGCCGGTTCTCCCGGCGGCGGGAGCCGACCTTCGCCCCGATCGCGCGGAGGAACGAGCGGCCGTCGTCCTCCGTGACCCAGCCCGAGAGAATCCGGATCTTGTGCTTCCGCGCGAGGTCGGGGACGAGGCCGAGGAGCTCGCACCCGATCCCGCGGCGGCGGTACGGGCGGATCACCGCGACGCCCAGCCACGCTTGGTCGCCGTTCGTCGCGTACGACGGCGCGGTCTCCTTGAAGACGCCGAAATACAAGTTCCCGACGAACGCGCCGGTCGCGGGGTCGACCGCGACGTGGATGAAGTCGTCCCCCTCCGGGTCGTCCCGCTTCCTCTCGAGCTCCTCCTTCTCATCCGAGAGCAACGGATCGCCCGGCGACTCCTCCGCATGCCGGAGCCGCCGGTACACGTGCCACCGCGCCCACTCGTCGCGGGATGCGGTCCTCGGGTCGAATCGGACAATCTGTTGGGTCATGACCGCCGCCTTACGGCGCACGCCTATCTAAGCCTTCTCGACCGTGGGGCGAGAGGGGGTCGCATGGGCAAGGATTCGCGGGCCTGCCACCGGCAGGGCTTGGAGCCTGTGCGAGCGACGAGAGAATTCCCGCGTCCGTTCGCCGGATGGCTGGCCGAGCGGAAGTCTTTTCATCGCTGATCCCCTATCCGTCGCGGATGAGCAGTCAGTCCGAGAAGGCCGAGTACTTCCGTTCGCTTCACCATGGGACCCACATCTTGGTGCTCCCCAATGCATGGGACGTTCCAAGCGCCCGTGTCTTTGAGGAGGCCGGTTTTCCCGCGGTCGCGACCTCCAGCGCGGGCCTGATGGTCTCGCTCGGCTACCCAGACGGTGAGGTGATGCCGAGGAGCGAGTTCATCTCTGCCACGAAGCGGATCGCCCACGCCGTTTCCGTCCCGCTGTCCGCCGACATCGTCAGCGGCTACGGAGCCACCACCAAGGAAGTTGAAGTCACCGTGAAGGGCGTTCTCAGAGCGGGCGCCATCGGCATCAACATCGAGGACTTCGTGCACACGACCAAGCGGCTGCACGACGTCGCGAAGCAGGTGCGGAAGCTCCGAGCCATCCGGACGGTGGGCGAGTCCATGAGGATCCCACTTGTGATCAACGCGAGGACCGATGCTCTCAGGTTCGCTCCTGGTGACGAAGATGCCAAGTTCGACGAGGCGGTGCTGCGTGCCACGGCGTACAGGGACGCGGGAGCCGACTGCGTGTATCCGATGGGTCTGGTGGACGCCCCGGCCATGTCGCGATTCGTCAAGGAGTTGAGGTCCCCCGTGAACGTCATGGTGAGGAAGGGTCTCCCGCCGATCGGAGAGCTGGAGAGGCTCGGCATCGCCCGGGTCAGTTTCGGCCCGGCGGCATCCTACGCAACGTTCGGTCTGTTGAAGCGCGCGGCGAGGGAAGTCCTCGAACACGGGACGTATGAGAGTCTTGTCGCGGGTGCGATTGACTTCGATGAACTGAACGGCCTGGCCGCCCCAAAGGAATGAGTTCGGATAATCGGTCTTCCTCTGGAATCGGCCAGCCGCGGAGCTTCTTGCGGTCCCGGAGGGCCCGCTTCCGGAACGGGGGATTGAGCCGAGGGGCTTCGGGTCCACGCAGGAAGAGATGAGTGGGCCAGGATTCACGCGCCCGTTTGCCAGTAAAGCTTTAGGCCCATGAACGGGGACAGGCGGAGTCCCGGGGGTCCCCGCGGGACAGTCAGACTTAAGCCACCCTAAGTTATGCGCAATCTATGAAGCGCGAGAAAGTTGCCGTGGCCTTGGTCTTGGTCCTCGTCGCCATCACGGTCCTGCCGGCGGTTCGTTCGGCGCGTGGTCTCGGTTCGTTCGGCGCGTGGTCGGCGCCGCGCAACCTCGGCGCGGGCGTGAACACCCTGGCCATCGACGGCTGTCCCTTCATCGTAAAGGGCGATGACACGCTCTACTTCGCGTCCAATCGCGCCGGCGGCTTCGGCGGGCTCGACCTTTACGTGACCTACAAGGCGGACGACGGCAGCTGGAGCGTCCCGCTCAACCTCGGCGGGTCGATCAACACCCCGGGTAATGAGTTCTGCCCGACGGTCTCCACCGATGGGCACTGGCTGTACTTCGTCAGCAACCGCCCGGGCGGCGTCGGCGGCGACGACCTCTATGTGGCGCATCGTCAGCAGGCGGGCGACGACACCGGTTGGGAAGACGTCACCAACCTGGGCGTGGTCAACAGCCCGGCTAACGACTTCACGCCGACGATTCTCGGCGACGACGGGACGGGCCACGCAGTGCTCTACTTCAGCAGCAACCGCGCGGGTGGTGTGGGTGGCGTGGACATCTACCAGAGCCAGCGCGGCGACGATGGGACCTTCGGGGCGGCCACGCTCGTCCCCGAACTCAGCACGGCGAAGGATGACCAGCGGCCCAACGTCCGCCACGACGGCAAAGAGCTCTTCTTCGACAGCAACCGAGACGGCTCCGCCGGGTACGACCTGTGGGTTTCGACCCGTGACGATGCGACGCGACCCTGGTCGGCGCCGACGCAGGTTCCGGGCGTCAACAGCGTTGGGGTCGACGGCCGGCCGACGATTTCATGGGATGGCGCGACGCTCTACTTCATGTCCAACCGCGCCGGTGGCTTCGGCGTTCAGGACATTTACGTGTCCACACGCGAGAAGGCCCGGGGCAGCAACTGACGCTTCCCGGAACGGCAACGACCGCACTTGGGAGAGGCTCCCGTCCAAGCGTACGGGAGGGACACCCTCGAGATCGAGGGCGCGAGGCAACCGCTACGAGGACCGCGCAAAGTCGGTGACCATCGCTGAACCAACCGTCCTCAGGGCGCGGGGTCCCATTCCGGTTCCACAAGTCGGGGCAGTTCGATTCTGCATTGTCGGGTGTCGACGACGGGCCTTCGACTCAAATTGTGTCCCTCTGTCGAAGAGTCGGAGGAGCTTTACTATGAATTCTGCAGTGTGGACGGCAGTAGCTGCATCGATGTCCGGCGCACGAGACGGATAGTAAATGGATGCGTGGGCCAGGATTCGAACCTGGGAACTCCTGCGAGAACAGATCTTGAGTCTGCCGCCGTTGGCCATGCTTGGCTACCCACGCACGGGGCCCTAGACACGACCGCCGCATAAAAGTTCCCGGTTACAGGAACTCCCAGTCCCGGAGCACGTCTTCCAGATTCGGACGCCCGATCTCGTCGAGCTCGTACCGCACGCGGACGATCGGCTTGTTCGCCTTCACGATCCGCCGGAGGTCCACGGGCGTCCCGCTCACGACGACGTCGCACGGGGTCGCGTTAATCGTCTCCGCGAGCTCCGCGACCTGCTTCTCCCCGTAGCCCATTGCGGGGAGCACGTTCTCGAGGTGCGGGTACTTCTTGAACGTCGTCTTGATCGACCCGACCGCGAAGGGGCGGGGGTCCACGATCTCCGCGGCGCCCATCCGCTTGGCGGCGATCGTCGCGGCCCCGTACGCCATCTGCCCGTGCGTCACCGTGGGGCCGTCCTCCACGACGAGCACGCGCCGGTTCCGGATCGGCTCCGGGTCCACGACCGTGATCGGGGACGCCGCCTCGACGATGTGGACGTTCGGGTTCACCTCCTTCGCGTGCCGCTTCACGAGTTCCACGTCCTCCGGTCGCGCGGAATCGACCTTGTTCACGATCGCGACGTCCGCCATCCGGAGGTTCGTCTCCCCCGGGTAGTACCGGAGCTCGTCCCCGGGACGGAGGGGATCGAGGAGGACGATGTGCAGCGCGGGCTTGTAGAACGGCGTGTCGTTGTTCCCGCCGTCCCAGATGATCACGTCCGCCTCCTCCTCCGCGGCGCGGAGGATCTTCTCGTAGTCCACGCCCGCGAACACGACGATCCCGCGCTCGATGTGGGGCTCGTATTCCTCCCGCTCCTCGATCGTCGTCTTGTACCTCTCCAGGTCCGCGTACGTCGCGAACCGCTCCACCGCCTGGTCCTCGAGGACGCCGTACGGCATCGGGTGGCGCACGACGACCACGCGCTTCCCCTTCTCCTTGAGGATCGAGGCGATCTTCCGGGTCGTCTGGCTCTTCCCCGCGCCCGTGCGCACGGCCGTCACCGCGATCACCGGGACCTTCGACTCGATCATCGTCTCCCGGGTGCCGAGGAATGTGAAGTCCGCCCCCGCCGCGTTCGCGACCGCCGCGCGGTGCATCACGTCCTCGTAGGAGACGTCGCTGTAGGAGAAGACGCACATGTCCGCGTGGAACCGGTAGATCAGCTGCGGGAGGTCCTCCTCCGCGTAGATCGGGATGCCCTCCGGGTAGAGGGTCCCCGCGAGGGACGCCGGGTACCTTCGGCCGACGATCCCGGGGATCTGCGCGGCGGTGAACGCGACGACCTCGTACTCCCCCCGGTCGCGGAAGACGACGTTGAAGTTGTGGAAGTCCCGGCCCGCGGCGCCGAGGATGATGACCTTCGTTCGTTCCATCGGCCGACCCCAAGAAGCGGCACACAACCGCGGCCATTTCCCATATACCCTTCCGTGCGCCCCGACCACGGCTTAAATACGTTCCGTCCGATGGCGGGCCGTGCCCTCCTACCGCATCCCGAAGGACGAGCAGATCCTGGCGGCGTTGCGGCGGGCGACGGACCTGAAACCGGTCGTGGACTCGCAACGGAAACTGAAGCGGCTCGTGGACCGGGAGATGCGCGGCGACGAGGGGTTCAAGGTCGGCGAGGAGCGGCTCCGGCGGCTCGCGATCGACTCGGAGCTGTTCGAGCTGCGAATCCTGACCCGGGAGACGGACCGCAGGAGGTCCCTGATCAACTGTCCGGTGTGCGACGCCCGGCTCCGGCGGTTGCGGAACATGACCGTATTTGGCGGCACGGTGACCCTCGGATACCGGTGCGCGAGGTGCGGGTACTGGACGGGGATCCGGCGTCGCGTCCCGGTCCGCTACACGTTCCTGAGGAAGTGACATGGAGGCGTTCTACGAGAAGGGCGTCGTTGTAAGGGACGGGAAGCGCGAGATCGTCCTCGACCCGAAGCGGGGACGCGCGGGATCCGTCGTCAGCCACGGGCACATGGACCACCTCTCCTCCGGCGGGTACATGACGGCGGGCACCCTCGACATCCTGAAGGCGCGACGGAAGAAGGGGACCGGGACGGCCCTCCCCTACGATGCGGAGACGGAGGTGGAGGGGTTCGCGGTCACCCTGCGGGAGGCGGGCCACACGTTCGGGAGCGCGATGGTCCGCGTGGACGACGTCCTGTACACGGGGGACTTCAACCCGGAGGGCGGCGTGACGTGCGGCCGCGCGGAGCCGGAGTGGTGCCAGACCCTCGTCGTGGAGGCCACGTACGGGCGCCCGTACTTCCGGTTCCCGGACAAGCGGGAGACGGAGTCGGACCTGATCGCGTGGACGGAGACGCAGCTCGCCCGGGGTCCCGTCGCGATCGGCGGCTACGAGTTCGGAAAGTCGCAGGAGCTGATCGCCCTCATGAACCGCGCGAAGCTCGACGTCGCCGTGCCGGACCCGATCGCGGACCTCGCGGACGTGTATCGCCGCCACGGCGTGGAGCTCGCGTACCGCCGCACGTCGGAGCTCGCGGAAGGGGAGAGGAAGGACCCGCGCGTGTACATCCTCCCGCGGAGCTGGTTCAAGGGATCCCCGGACACGCTCGACTGGCTCGGGGACGCGCGGACCGCGTACGTCTCCGGCTGGTGCACGCTGTACGACTTCACCCGTTCGATGGGGATCGACGCCCAGTTCCCGCTCAGCGACCACGCGGACTTCGACGACCTCGTCGAGTTCACGGCGCGCTGCCGCCCCCGGCGCGTGTACACGGTGTTCAACCACGCGGGGGAACTCGCGAAGGAGCTCGTCCGGAAGTTGAAGATCAAGGCGGAGCCGTTGGCGGCGGGACGGAGGAGGGAGGATGCAGTCTTCGGCTGAGGGCGACCTGTTCCTCGCGAAGCTCGACGACGGGGACGACCTCTTCGCGCGGATCGTGGAACTGGGGACGAAGCACGGGATCCAGAACGGCCTCGTGATGTGGGCGATCGGGATGCTCCGGGACTTCGAGATCGGCTACTTCAACGGGAAGGAGTACGAGAGGCGAACGTTCGACCGTCCGATGGAACTCCTCTCCCTGCACGGGACGTACGCCTCGAAGGCCGACCCGAGGCTCCACGTGCACGTCGTGGCGGCCGGGCGGGACCACGCCGCCGTGGGGGGCCACCTGTTCCGGGGCACCGTGGCGGTCATGAACGAGGTGTGCCTCCGGCGGCTGACGAAGACCTGGTTGGACCGCGTCCCGAACCCGAAGTCCGGGCTGAAGGAGCTCACGATCCGGTAGCGGGGATCCCTCGGCCGAAGGAATTCACGTTGAGATCGCGGGAGCGGACCCTGCGACGAGCGAGTGGGCTCGGTGGACCTGCTCCGCCAGGATCTCCCGGATCATGCGGCACGCCGCGACGATCCTCCGGTCCACGAGGGAGTAGAGGACCGCATTCCCCTGGCGCCGCGCGTGGACGACCCCGCGCGCCCGCAGCACCGCCAGGTGCTGGGACAGGTTCGCCTGGCTCACGCCGATCTCCCTCGCGAGCTCGTTCACCGGCGCGCTTCCCCGGCTCAGGCGGTCCAGGATCTGGAGGCGGACGGGATGGGCCATCGCCTTGCAGAACTCCGCCTGGACCCGGAACCGCTCCGCGTCCGCGCTCATGCCCTCGCCTTCGGGATCAGGGCCCAGTAGAACCGGTTCAGGAACATCTTCCCTGCGTACCACCGGCGGCTCGGTGCCATCGGCGGCGGCGGGTGCCCGTAGTCGAACCGGAGCGCGAACGCGCGGCGGAAGCCCGCGTCGAAGAAGCACATCACCTTGCCCGTGTACCGGGCCTCCGGAGCCTGCCCGCGGATCTTCGCGGCGAGGTTCTCCGCGACGACCTTCGCCTCGAAGTGCGCGGTCGCGCCGGACTTGCTCGTGGGGATGTCCGTCGCGTCCCCGATCGCCCACATCGTCCCCTCGTGCCCCTTCACCTCGAGGGTGTGCTTGTCCGTCGGGATCCACCCGCCCGCGTCCGTGAGCCCGCTCTCCTTCGCGAACGTCACCCCGCGGTGCGGCGGGACGAGGATCAGCAGGTCGTACGGGACGTCCTCGCCCTCGAGGCTCGTGACGACCTTCCGCGTCGCGTCCACGGTCTCCACGTTGAAGAACGTCGTGAACCGGACGTGCTTCTCCTCGAAGAGCTTCTGGACCGCCGGGGAGACGGACTCGATCGGGAACACGCGGCCGAGGGGCGACAGGTAGTGGAGGTCAACCTTGTCGCGGATCCCTTTTCGGGTGAAGTAGTAGTCCAGGAGACACGCGGCCTCCGCGGGGGCGGGCGGGCACTTGTAGGGCATGCCGCCAATCGCGACGACGACCTTCCCGCCCTTGAACGCCGCCAGCGCGTCCCGCAACCGGAGCGCTCCCGGGAGGCTCCAGAAGTGGTGCGCGTCCTCGGACCCGGGGATCCGGTCCGCCGCCAATTCCGCGCCCGTCGCGATCACGAGGTAGTCGTACGGGAGCATGCGGCCGCTCGCGAGGTGGACGACCTTGCCGTCGGCGTCGACCCGGCGGGCCTCGTCGATCACGAGGCGGACGCGGCGTCGCAGGAGCCTCCGCTCGTCCCGCGCGAGCTTTCCCGGCTTCTGCCGCCCGAACGCGACGTACACGAAGCCGGGCTGGTACACGTGCTTCCCCGTCCGGTCCACGAGGGTCACGTCCGCGCCCTTCGCCCTCCTCGAGAGGAGGTTCGCGACGATCGTCCCGCCGACCCCGCCGCCGAGGACCACGACGCGCGTCACGGGCTCACCGCTTCTTCCGGACGAGGAACTCCGCATACCCCTCGTGCTCCGCGATCCCGAGGAGCTCGTGGCCCGCCTTCTTCACCCACAGGGGGATGTCCGACCGGGACCCCGTGTCGGAGGAGTAGACGGCGATCACGTCCCCGACCGCCTGCTCGCGGACGGCGCCGATCAGCGCCATCAGCGGGCCGGGGCACACGCTCCCCCGGGCGTCGATCATGCGGTTCACTTCGACCTGCATCGCCCTCACCTCCCTAGATGAACAGGGTGATCTTCGCATCCCTCGCGCGGTCCATGAACTCGCCCACGCCGGCGGTCTGGTCCACGAGGTCGATGAAGTCCGCCTTCGTCTGCCCGAGGAGGTCCATCGTCATCGTGCACGCGAAGATCCGCACGTTCCCCATCTTCTTCGCGACCGCCAAGGTCTCGATCGGGCCCGGGACGTTCTTCGCCTTGAGGACCTGCGCGAACATCCCCGCCATCTCCTTGTAGTCCTCGCTGAACTTCGGCGGGGCGCCCTGCGCCCGCTTCGCGAACGCCTGGAGGCCCCAGAACGTCAGGAAGATGTCCACGTCCATTCCCATCGCGACCGCTCCGCTCGCCAGGATCCCCACGGGGAACAGCTTGTCCGTGGTCCCCGAGAAGACCACCATCGATAGCTTGTCCGGCTTCGCATCCATTCGAATCGCCTCGGGTCAACGATATTCGAATGTCTTAATGGACATGGCCGCCGTAGTATCGGCACTGTATGGTCGGGAATATACACGAGAAGGCGGCTCACCAGGCGAGGCGGTCGAGCTCCCGCTCCTCCTTCGTCTTCTTCCGGAACTCCTTGTAGTGGGCATGGCACACGCCCACCCGTCGACCGATCTCGCCGTTGAACGTCACGCCCGTGAGCGCGGCCTGGTACTTCTTGGCGGAGACGGACCGTTCCGCCATCTCCTTGCAGCCGGACACGTCGCACCGCTGCGGTTCCTCGCGCTTCGCGTGGCGCTCCGCCATCCCATCGGGATTTGGCGGCCCGTAGAAAAGGCTTCGCCCCCCGAACCCTTAAGTCCGGTCGCCTTCTTCTCGCGCGCGTGACCTGGGCCGAGGTGTTCGACGCGGACCCGTCCCACCAGCTCCCCCACCGGACCTGGTGGTGGTGGTGGTTCATCTTCTTCTTCCGGAACCCCGCGAACCCCGCGCGGACGAAGCAGATGGTCCTCCTGTGGGGGACGCGGAACTGCCGCCGCCTCGTCATCAACGGGCACCGGTGGGAGCACGGCCAGGACGATTTGGTGAGGAACGACCATTCTGTGGACTGCACCGGGATGACGGCCGGCTGGTGGTACGACGGGACGACGATGCACGACCCTCTGTTCGTCGACGACGGGCCGTTGCACACGGAGTGGGACGGCGGGGGACGGCTCGCGATCGAGAACGGAAACCGGTACGTGTTCGACGCCGCCAAAGAACCGCAGGTCGTGGCGGTCACGCGGCCCGGCCTCGCGGTCCGCCTGGAGATCCACCCGTGGACGGAGTACCTCTCGCGGATCGTCCCGACGGGGAAGCGGTACTTGTCCCACCTCGGGTATCAGATGCACAAGATCCGCGGCGTGAACGTCTCCGGCTCGATCGACTTTGGCGGCCGCAGGGAGGCCCTCGAAGGGACGGCCTACTTCCAGAAGGTGCGGATCAACTCCCCGACGTCTCCGTGGTACTGGGGCGTGTTCCACGCGCGGGACGGGTCGTACCTCGACTACTTCCTGCCCCACCTCGGACCGCCCGCGCTGCGGCGGACGGCACGCCACGACTCCCCATGGGATTGGGGCGAGCGGTACCTCTCGAACAGCTTCCAGTTCTACGACGCGTCGACGGGCGAACTCCACAAGATCAAGGACGTCGCCGTCACGAAGACGTACCGGGACGACCTGCCAATCTTCCGGCTCCGAGGCGCGATGGACGGGAAGTCCGTGGACTTGGAGCTCTCGTGCTATGCGCGGGCGACGTGGGTCATCGAACAGCCGATGCTCGGGCCGATCGCGAACGTCCTGCACTACAACGAGTACCCCGCAAACGTGACGCGATTTGAATTCTCAGACGGCCACCGACGGATCCGGCTCGAGGACGTCGGGCCGATTGTTGGGAATTGTGAACACTCTTGGGGACTAGTTTAGCGTGGACAATTGGTAGAGCGAGTGACATCGCGCTCCCCTCTTCCAAGAGATATCGACCGAAGGACTTAAGGCCCCAACGCGCCGTTCGCCCGTTGTGCCCTCGGGGGGGACCGAGTTGCGCTGGAGAGTTGTTTCGGTCGTGGCGTGTCTCGTGCTCGTGCTGACGACTTTCGGGCCTGCCGTTCAGCCCGCCGCCGCAGATCCGCCTTCATTGGCCGATCCGCCCGTACCGCCCCCCCCGATTGAGTCGCTCGGAGGAGACGGTCCGGACCCTCCCGGTGCCGGCTCCTACACGCCCACGTCCCAGACAGTCTTGAATGGGACGCAGACGAGCGGCGATTGCGGGTCCACGTGGGGTGCTCTCAACGCCTCGGATGGCGTGCGCTGCTCGTACCAGGAGGCGAATAAGGCCCCCGCGGACCAGCTCGGCATCTTCCTCCTTCCGAACGGGAAGGATGTGAACGGATGGGTGACGGGGACGACCTGCGCGACGAACGACACCGCGTACGCTCCGTGGGTCGATCTGGACGACGGGCCTGACACGCATGATTCAGACGTTACCTGCCGGCAAGGGACTTCCAGTCCACCGAACACTCGGTCGGGTGTGATGCTCACGAACCCCACTTGGACGGATGCGGCAGACGTGGACGACTTCAATGTCACTTCGTCCGCCGTGGTCAAGAAGGCAGCCAGCCAGGGGGCTTCAATCTCGATCGATGTCAAATACGAGGCTTCGTACAGCGTGGGGGCGACTCAGTCGACGAGCACGTCTTACGTTCGGTATTCGCGTTTCGATGACAAGAAACCAGGGACCGGTAGCGAGTGGAACGCCACGAACATCGACAATCTCGTCGTCGCCGTCGAGTGCATCGACTGTTCTCCAAACAATCGGGTGACGCAGATCCAGGCGAAGGTGGATGCGAAGTACAACCCAGAATACGCTCTCGAGGTGCGGTTTGGTTGGTCTGGCCTCCCGACCGCCGCGGATTCGTGGCTGCTCATCGTGGAGTGCACCCAGCTGGACCCCGGGGCGGAAGGCGTCCTTGTGCAAGTCGGACAGGGTGGCGGCTCGCCCACCAACTGGAGGACGGCGTACACGTGCGCGTCTGCCAACGACACGGCCGCACCCGTGCTGCCGCTCTCGTATGCGGAACTCAACAACGGAGCTCCCGTCGTCCGGATTTGGGACAATCAGGCCGATACGCCCGACGACATGGTGCGCGGGACGACTGCCTTCGACGTCCTCCGTATCGATGTGGGGCCCGACGGCAGTGTGAACTCGACCTTCGAGCAGCCCCTGAACTACACGACGGCATACGCGAACAACACATTGAGCCCGTTCTTCGTCGAGGACAACGTGTCGTACACGTACGCGACGAGCTTCGGGAACTACACCTTCCTCAAGTCCTCCCCCTACATCATGAGCGTTCGTGACCTCGAGGGCCGGCAGATGGCGGACGCCTCCTCGTTCGTCGTGGAGGGGAATGTGCCCTCCAACCTTGCGGGCAGCTTTACCGTGCTCGCGACGAACACGACATTCGTGACCACGTACACGATCCAAAGCGGGGCGGTCACGCAAGGCGTCGTGACGTTCAGCGCCGTCTTCAACGCGACCGTGCCCCCGAAGCTCTCCGCCTCGTTCGCGCAGAATCCGGGTTCGACGTTCACGACGTGGCACATTCGTTGGAAAATCGAATCGACCGCGACGTACCTGCGCAACCCGGGCGAAACGACCACATATTACGGTTCCTATCAGTCCCCCCAGATCATCGGCGACAGTCCGACGAGTATCGCGCCTGTCGCTTCTATTGGCCCCGACCCGGACGCCACCCTGTGGAACTCTACCCTTACTGCCAACTGGTCGGACATGGGGGTTGCGACGCTGTACGCGGGGCCCGTTTCCATCGACTCGAACTACTCCGGGAGCGGATTGATGGTCGCGTTCCCCAACATGGTCGCCACGGTCGACCCCTCGTTGGTCGCCCAGTCGTACACTTCCCTCGCGACTCGCTTCTCAGTCCAGAAGAAGGTCTTTTTCCATGACGGGAGGTACTTTGCGTTCTACTATTTCCTGAACGGAATCACGCCGAGCATTCGCTACTCCGCCGGCCGCGAGACGTATTCGACGGGTCAAGGCGGCGGGATGATCTGGAATGCTCCCATTGTGGCGGTCGTGGGACCGTTCCACGCGGGCTATGGCTTTGACGTCGATCAACGAGACGGAGTCGTTGGACTCACTTGGTTCGATAGCGCCAGCATCCTTAAGTTCATGAAGGGCACCGTGCGCGGTGATGTTATCGCATGGCAGTCGGCGGTCAGTGTCGACGTGGCGGAGTTCTCCGAGCGCTACGCACCGGTCGCAGCCGTGGGCCATGACGGATTCTTCTGGGTCGCTGTCGCCGGAAGGCCGAGCGGGAGTCTGAAAGGCATCTATGTTTATCGCTCGAGCGCGCCCGAAGGGACGAGTTTCGCCTGGACCTTGTTCCCCATACTCGATGATGTCCGCGTGGCCCTCCGGCTCGTGCCGTTTCCCGGGGGAACGATGATGCTCTTGGCGAGCAGCTATCTCGCGACGGAAGTCACGTGGCGGACCTGGGACCCCTTGATCGGACAGTGGTCCTCGGCACTCAACACCGTCGGCCTTGGCCTGAAGGCGAACGTTGACAAGACGACGCGACTCACCGCGGTCGGCATTGTGGATGAGGGCGGCGGCATCATCACGAGAGCCGCCTACATCGACGCGTCAAATCGCCTAAAGGCTGTGCGGATCTACCCCGCCTGCCCCCCCTGCCATGACGTTCCGATTGAGATTGACCCCGGGCCGGCCTCCTATCCGGCCCTCCTAAGCGATCTCAACAACGATGTCCATTTCTTCTGGACTGAGCAGCCATGCGCGACCTGCTCCATCAGAATCTACTATCGATGGGAGACGCTTTACACGATTTCGCCTACCTTTTCTCCGTTCGCGCCGGTCGGCTCGCCGGCGCACCTCGCCTCCGGCTACGGAGCGCAGTCGCAGAGGGCGTTCATCGCCTACACCGACTATCCGGGGGGAGCAGTCTACTTCGGATCCGTCCCCACCCGCAGGGGAGCGGCGGGCACGAGCGACGCCGCCTGGCAGCGGCCCGGCGTCGGCCCCCAAGGACTGTACTTCCAGCAGCTGAGCGAGTCTGTGAGCGTAGGGACGGGGCTCCTGTACGTCAAGCAGACAGACCTCTCGATCCCCGGCCGGGGCCTGGACCTCTCCATCCAGAGGCTGTACCGGACCCCGGACGCGTTCTCCGGGGGCTCGCCGTGGGGGTACGAACAACCGTCGATGTACCCCGTCGGCAATGGCTGGAGTTTTAACTTCCCGTGGATCACGCAAAACCACTTGTACCTGTGGGACGGACAGGAATTCCTGATCCGGTGGGACGACAATGTCTTCGAGAATCGGAACGGGGAGTACTTCCGGCTCGAACGAGATTTCGCGATATGGTACCTATATACGAAGTCGGGGGTGAAATTCGAGTTCCGACCCGGTATCGGCCAGTTCGGAGTCACGTCCATCACCGACCTTAACGGGAACATGATACAGTTCAGCTACTCCTGGATTGGGGGCGGATACCGTCTCTCTGCGATAACGGACACGATGGGTCGAGTCGCAGCGTTCAGCTATACGCCGACTCCGAACTGCACCGGATCCGGTGGCACTCCACCGAGGGTCTGCGCGGTCACGTACGGCGGTCGGACGGTCGAGTACCGGTATGCAGGGAATGCGCTTTCGGCGGTCGTCGACCCCGGGGGGCGGACGACATCGTACGTCTACTGCGTCTTCTCCACGGATTGCAACGGGGTGACGGAGCCGTGGCTGCTCGCTGCCACCGTTTACACTACCGGGGCTCGGACGATCTATCGCTACCGATCCGTTCACGTCGGCACAGACGCAACGTCGTGGGTGGTTTCGACGCAGAAGGTGCAGGATGTGGATGGGGTGACGACGATCCGGAAACGGACGTACGAGTACGACTTTTTGAACGGTGCGCTAGTATTCGCCAAGGTGACTAGCTTTGCCGGGGAGGTGTTGGGAACGGTCCAGGGGTACACCCTCCACAATCTCGATCCCTTGACCGGCAGCGCCACGACGACCCAGCTCGCCGCGAGCAACGCAAAGCTCGACCAGCAGCGAATGTGGTACGGCGAGGAGGGACGGGTCGCCGTCGTCGATGCGTTCAAGGGAGCCCTCGCCGCGGACAGCAACGCCGTCACCTACTCGACGTACACCCACTACGACGTGTGGGGCAATCTGGTGTACGCTCGGGATCCGGAGGGCAAGGAGGCGTACTACTCCTACCTCCACTCGAATAACCAGAGCGCCTTCTATGCGCCCGGCCGGCTCGAGGTCGATCCCAACAATCCGGGGATGGTGTGGATCGAAAACTTCCGGGACCGGGACATCACGTACTGGGGCAAGTCCGTCACCTACGGCGTCGTGAAACTCGACTCGCTGATGTTCGGAGTCCTTCCGCCCTCCCTGCAGGTGAAGACGACGGTCGCGAACGGTTGCTGCAATGCGATCGCCTGGCACACGTTCGCTGGGCAGTCCGCGGGCCACGTCGCGAATGCCCTCGTCCGCTTGGAGGAGTCGAACCAAGACCACTTGATCCAACTTCAATCCGGGTCGACCGTCCGCGTGCAGCTGAACTTCGCGGCGAACGGGAAGCTCAAGTACAGCGACGGGGGCCTCGTCATCGATGGGCCCAGCTACACTGCCGGCCGGTGGTACCGTGTCACGATTCGCCCCACGTCGGGATCCGCCTACAACTTGCATCTCGACGGCGTGGCCGTCCGGACTGGCAGCGCGATGTTGAACTCCGGACCCGTGGACACGATCTGGTTCCGCGCGGGGTCCAATGGCGTCCTTGCAGGCATGTGGGTGAACGAGATCCACGTGTTCAAGGGGGACACGGTTGCCATCAACGGGATTCAGTACGGTTCGCGGGTTCGCGTCTTGAGCCCGACCACGGGGAAAGCCCTCATCGCCGACCGGATGGTCCAAGGGGGGAGTGTCATCCTGACGCTCAGCCTGACAGCCTTCCCCGGGATGGTCATCCAAGTCCTCGACCGAGAATGGTCCCCGATCTACACGAGCCCGTCGAGGGAGTTCTGGGGAGGAGCGGTCCTCGACTTCGTCGAGCCCCAGTTCTTGAAGTCCGGGCTCACGAAGGTATCGTCCGGATTCCTTCGCTTCGCGGGCACGTGGCTGGACGATCGTCCCCTGCCGGGGGCGGTCACCTCCGATGGAGAAGGCTGGACCTGGAAGATGGACGGATCGCAGGTCAGCGGGTCTGAGTATCACGTGAGCCCGGAGAAGCAGGATCGGCACGGGCACGGGTTCCGGGAGGCGGCCACTCCACTGTGCGTCGGGTCCGGCAATGAGTACCACATTCAATACGTGTACCTTCGCCCCGACGCCTTTCCCGCGGAGATCCTGCGGGCATTTGAATCGTTCGGCATAGGAGACGACTGGAACCATCGTGCCTTCTGGGGTGCGGACGCCGATGGGCTGGGAGGGATATGGGGGACCGATGCCCGTCGTTACATGGGGTCAATACCCTTGGCCCCCAATCGCTGGCTGATGCTCATCGTGAAACACGACGACATCGCGAACTACGCGGCCGTGAGCTGTTTCGAGGGGGCGAGCTACTACGCGGTCAGCGGCGGACTGAATTGGGACTTGACAGCCAAGGGTGATGTTGCAACCGGACAGATCAAGGTCCGGGGACTGCAGCAGGGCCAGACCGTCTCGCTCGTCTCCCCACCGAACCACGTCATGTCTGGCGAAGCCTTGGCGGACCCGAACGGCATCGCGACGTTGGATGTCTACGCGACGGGCTCGTCGTTCCGAAACGCCTTCCCGGCGACCGGCCAGTTCCGGATTCATCAATCCATCGGAGGCACGATCATCTACAAGTCCCCCTGGTTTGCAAACATCTTCGGGGGAGACGAGTACGTATTCTCCGGCTCGGACTTCTATTCCGGGGGCAGTGTAACCTCCTACGCGAAGGACCGCCTAGCCGGCACCTACCGGATCTTGGGGACCGACGACGCCACCGGTGGGCCGCTCGTCCAGGAATCACACCACAACTACGATGTCAAGGCGAACCTAATCGAGACGAAGGTCAGGGCACCGGGCGGAACGTGGACCTACGCCTACCGCACGTATGACGCGTACGGCAACGCCCAGACCGCGGGCGCATGGGTCACGGACACGCTCTACCACGAAACGAGCTACTCCTACGATCCCTCCCATCAATCCGCGTACCTGACAACCGTTTCCGACGCAGGGTTCGGGTCCACGGCACTGACGTATAATTCCAACACCGGCGAGCTCTCGTCCGTCACGCCGCCGAAGATTCCTGCTCAGACGACTGGCTATCTATACGATGCCGTGGGTCGCCTCACCAGGGTCACCCATCCCGGCGGCAAGTTCGTTCAATACGAGTACTTCGACTCCGGGCGGCTCGTCGTCGTCAAGGACGAAATGTATGACGAAACGAGCAATCCCGTTCGGAAGCGCCAGACCTGGCAGTGCTACGATGCGGTCGGTCGTCTCACGGGCTTCCTCCGATTCGGCGATTCGGGACCCCTTACGTCGCCGTCCTGCACGGGGCTCTCGATGTCCGGATACTACTCCTGGGAGAAGTACTCCTACAATTGGCAGGATCAGGTAACTGCATACACGGACGCCACCGGGCGGCGCCACGAGAAGACGTACGACTCATTGGGCCGCGTAACCAGGGTCACGAATCCGGACCTGGTGTCCTGGGTCGATGTCGCCTACGACGATGCCACGAATACGAAGACCGTGAGCGTGACCACGGACGTCCAAAGCACTCGGAAGACTGTCTATCTGTACGACCGCAACAATCGACTCACCGAGGTTCGAGAATTCTGGGGCGCAGGTGCGAACGACTACTACCCCACGAACTACGCGTACGACAACGTCGGCGACATCGTGGAGGTGCTCACGCCCCAGGATGGCCTCAACCTCCGCCAGAGGACGAACCACTCCTACGATGCGGTGGGCCGACTGCGGTGGACCTCGTTTCCGGACGGCACCCACGAGGAGTACCAGTACTTCCCCTCCGGACTCCTCAAGCAGAAGCGGGATCGATCGGGCACGCTCACGACGTACACGTACGACGACTTGAGGCGCGTTAACGTGGTGACGTACCCGGATGGATCATCCGCGGACTACGATTACGAGCCGAACGGAAATCTTCTGAGGCTCATGTACACGCGTCCCGGACCCGTAATCGTCACGCTGGACTACAGCTACGATACCCGGGACCGTCTCAAGACGGAGACATCCACGGTCGATGGAATCGCCCGGACCGTCACCTACGACTACGATGACGCGAGCAGCGTCGTTCGCATCCAAGGGCCTGCGGGGTCGGGATACGACGTCTACTACGCGTATGACGCGTTCAATCGCGCCTGCGCCGTGAGCTCCATCTCGATTTCCACATGTACGCCAGGCACGTACTATGCGAAGCTTTCCTACTATGCGGACGACGCCTTGGACACGATTACATACGAGACGGGAGCGACGGACGTCACGACGAAGTACGCGTACAACACGAACGGGTGGCCCCTGTCGATCGAGACGAAGAAGGGATCGACGACCCACCTCCGACTCGACTACGAGGATTACGACGCTCTCGGGAATCCCGTTCGGATCAAGCACACGGGTGGCGTGACTACAACGTACGAATGCTTCACCTATGACGCCCTGAACCGGTTGATTGCATCGAATACGGCGACGGCCTCGACCTGTGCATTCGCGTCCGGGGCTTGGTCATGGAACCTCGGTTATCAGTACGATGCGGTCGGGAACCGGAAGGTGGTCACGGACGGCGGGGCGACGACGTACTACAAGTACGACACGTACTCGCGCCTGTGCCGGACGAAGGCGGGAGGCCAGCCGTCCAGTTGCACGGACAACTCCGGGACGGACCAGTACACGTACAACTCCAAGGGGGAGATGACGTCGCGCGTCCTTGGCGGAACCGCGTGGGCGTTCCTGTGGGGCCCCGAGGGCCGGTTGGCCTCGATGTGCCGCCCGGATTGCACGTCCCCCACGTACCGTTCGGACTACACCCACGACGGCCTCGGCCGCCGCGTGAAGTCGGTCATAGGCCCTGCGAGCCCCATCACCAACGTGTACGTGTACTCCGGGCTCTCTGTGATCTACGAGACAAACCCGGCGACGAAGTACGTGTTCGCGAACGGGCTTCGGCTCGCCAAGATTGGCGCGTCCACGGAGTACTACCACTACGACCACCTCGGGAACGTCCGCCTCGTGACGAATGGCGCGAACGGTAACGTCGCCTCAATCCTCGCGTACCGACCGTTCGGCCTCGCGGTCGTCGTGTCCGGCTCGGAACCCAAGTACGGCTACACGGGCGAATACCGGGAAACGACACCGAACCTGATCTACCTCCACTCCCGCTGGTACGACCCGGTCATCGGCCGCTTCCTGTCCCCCGACAACCGGCTCGGTAGCCTTGGAGTGCCGCAGGATCAGAACCGGTACACGTACGTGATGAACAACCCGCTGGTGTCCACGGACCCCACCGGACACTTCCCGTTCGTCCTCTTGTTCATCTTCCTCTGGTTTGTCCTCTTCAGCGCCTGGGCGAGTTGGGCATCCTACAAGATCGGCTGCTTCCACGACAACTCCTGTACTACCCAAGGGGAGGCCGCTGCGATTTTCGGCGGAGCTCTGGCGGGGGCGATTGGCTTCTGGGCACCGGGGTTCTGGAGCGGCATTGCTCTGGGCGCACTCGCGAACTTCGTTGCATACGCGTCCGTGGCGCTCGCGACGGGCACGTTCACCTTGGAGGGGGCCCTCGTCGCGGGGATCATGGGCGGCCTCCTCGCGGGGCTTGGGTATGGGATCGGGAAGGCGGTCCAGCGACTCATCAAACCCTCAATGGGTGCGGTCACTCCGGCAGCATCAAAAGCGGCCGCAGTGGGTGACGATGTGACGCGAGCGGGCAGAGGACTCGCTGACGTCAACCCGTCGGTCGACGAATTCTTGCCCGACCCCTACTATTCGCCGGTCTCCAAGAGGTATATTCAGAATCATCCCCTCAAGCCGAGGACCATGGGAAGGACAGAATGGCTTGACGAAGTCTCAAGGGTCGCCAACAAGCCTGATTGGAAGGAGACAGTTGGCGAGATTACATTCGCATATGGAAAGATTCCTACATCGTCGGGAACATTGCACATCGTCGTCAGAGTGGAAGGAGAAATAATCGCTGATGTGGCCGAGGTTCCATTTTGGACATATCGGACGCCCACTCCGCTTCCACGTTGGCTGCGCTAGGAGGTGGAACACACATGGGAAACCCTGGAAGTCGTCGTCGCAAGGAGGGGGTGGAGCCCTTCCGCGTAAGGATCCAGTTGGGAAAGGAGGCGAACGAGCGTGTGGCGAACGGGTCACGCGATGAATACCTGCTCGACTTTCTCAGAGGCTGCGTCTTCATAGAGTTCGATGAAAAGTCGGCGCTGAAACCGGGTTCCAGTCCTCAGGTATCCGAAGAAGGTGCCTTGTGCGAGGTGGCAGTCGTTAAGTTCCTTTGGAACTTATCCGCGGTGTGCGGCTACTTGCTCTCGGCTGACGGGGAGGAGGAAATAGCGCCCCTAACTGGTACATACGCGCTTAGGCTTTCCCGCGATGGGCAAAAGGCATGGGTGTCCCTGTCGAAACGGGACAAAGAAGGATGGTCCGATGTTGCTGGGCGCTCGCTCACCTTGAGAGAGTTGGTTCGGGCGTGCCTCTCAGCGGGAGAAACTGCTTTGGAGGCGCTCCTGCATAGGAACCCAGATCTCATTTCTCATGCTCAGCTAAGACGTTTCAGAGGAAGCGTTGCGCAACTGGCCCAGCTGGCGCGCGGCATTTGACCCATGGGACCTTACGAATCGGTGTTGGTATTGGGCTGGGCTCTGCCAGTCCCGGTCTAGACTTGAGAACCACTGGAGTATTCCTCAGGAGCATCGCCAGCCCCCGAAAGCAAATCTCCGGCGTCTTCCCGACGACGAGCGGCCTACCGACCGTCCACGTCCCGCGATGCAGCCGTTACGGATCTGGCGAACCGGAGCCTGACGCCACGCCGCTTTGCGCACGTCCCTCACGTCGACCATCGCTTCAGGTCTGAGAAGCACCAACCAAGTATCCACCATGCTCGCTCCATGCTAACTCTTAATAATATTTAGGCTTCACCTCCACCTCATCCTTATATGGTATCCTAGACATTCCGCCTTTCATGAGAATCCGGAACGTCTTCGGAACGCGGTTCTCCGGGACCCTCGGGAAGGAGCTCGTGGCCTCGTCGTGGAAGGGCCAGGAGTACGTGCGCGCGTATGTCGTGCCCGACGATCCAAAGACCCCACGCCAGCTCGAACACCGCCAGATCTGGCGGGAGGCCGTGGCGGCGTGGCACGCACTCCCGGACGAAGAGCGGGCGGGGTACGATCGCAACGCGATGGGGATGTCCGGGTTCAACGCGTTCATCGGGCGCTACGTGCGGGGGCGGCGCGCCGGGAAGATCCCACCGCCGGGTCCTCATGGATCCCGCAAGGCCCCTGCCAAGAAGCGGCCGAGGACCCGGAACGTCCGGTAGCCGCCGAGGGGCCCCGTCGGAATCACGGCACGGCCTTCGTGAACTCCCGAAGGAGCGACGTCGCATAGCAGCCTTTCGAGAGCTCGAATTCGAGGTTGGCGGTGGCCCCCACGACCTCCCACCGGAGACCGTGGACCACCGCGAGAAGTTCGCGCCGCGTCCCCCGCGAGGAGAGGCGGGGCATCCGCGGGATCACGAAGTCCTCGGGCTTCAGCCCCTCCGCCGCGACGATCTCTCGCTCGATCCCGCCCATCGGACCTGCCGCCAAGAGCCCGTCCGAGCCGAACAACGGCCCGCTCACGAACGCCCTCCCCTCGCGGACCTGGCGGCGCATCTTCTCGAGGTTCGCGGGCTCGACCGCCAGCGGCCGGTCTCGATCGGGCGAGCCGTCCTTTCCCACGGGCAGGACGAGGTCCCCTTCGAGAGGCTCGTTCAACGGGAGCCCGCGCCGCATCCGCTCGCTCAGGATCCGGTTGAACAGATACGACTGGTACCCGTGGACGAACATCATCTGCAGGTTGAAGGGCAGCTCCCGCAGGGCGCCGACGTAGTCCCCGGGACGCCGGACGAGGCAGTTCAGGAGCGCCTTCTCGAAGGACATCACGTCTGGCATCGCCTTCAGGGCCTCGCCGTAGTCCCCGCTCGCCGCCAGGTCCTGGCGGACCTCGTACGCCTCCGCGTCCTCCCCCTCGATCGGGTTCGCGACATACGCGTCCACGGCCTCCTTGAACTCCCCGCGGACGATGTGACGCCCGACGACGTGCGTGATCGGGCGGACGGAGCCGAACCGCTGGATCCCAAAGAAGTTCGGGAAGCCGCGGAGGATTTCGAGCTGCGCGACGGTCGCCGCCAAAATCGTCCTCGCCGCTTCCGGCGCCACCGCCAAATCGCGGACGACGACGCGAAATCGATTCCCTCGGAGATCTCCGAGTTCGAGCCGCCGCTTGGTGGCGTACGTCTCAAGGATTTCCACATCGGAAAGGCGCAGGGCGCGGATCCGATCCTCTGGGACCTCAAAACAGAAGAGCTGCGTCGTGACCGCGCGCTTGTCCTTCGTCCCCGCGAAGGAAATTCGCCTGCGGCTCACCGCCAAGCGGCGGGCCATCTCGCGGACGAGCCGATTCGTCTCCCAGTTTGTGCTGCGAATGGTCGCGATCGTGAAGCGGCCTCCGTCGACCCTAGGCGGTGGCAATTGGAGCTCCTCGACAACGAAGTCCGCGGGCTCGACCTTAATCTTCCCGCCAATTCCCTGCGTCGACGTGCCATATCCCTCGATCCCAACTGTGCTTTCGGCCATGCCCGCCGCCGGAGGAATCAACCTTCAGCCTTATACTTCCCATGATGGCGCAGCCTCGACCTACAAGGCAATCGACGTCGAGGTTAGCGTCGCAAGGTTTATACTTGATGGGAGACACTGTGGGAATGGGAATTCAAGTGGGAACAACCCGGATTGACGACCGCGGGCGTGTCACGTTGCCCCAGGAACTCCGCGACGAGCTGGCACTCGCGCCGGGAGACGTCGTCACGGTCGAGAAGGCCGCAGACGGTGTCGTCCTCCGGCGGGTCCGCTCCAAGAAGGAACTCTGGCAGAGGCTGCGGGGGGTCATCACCGCCAAGACCGCGGTAGGGAAGCTGGACCCGATGGAGTTGAAGAGGCTGTTCCGTGCAAGCGATTGACTCCAACATCTGGGCGTACGCGCTCGACGCAACGGTCCCAGAACATCAGCGAGCGGCACGTGCCGTGGGGAAAGCTCTCGAGGGAGACGTTTTGGTCAACACGGCAGTCCAGATGGAGGTCGCGCATTACCTCGTGAAGCGACTCGGAGCCGCCGCCGGAAAAGACGCCGCCGACGACTTCCTGGCGCTGCCGTTGACCGTCGACCCTCTGGATCCTCCACTCGGGCGCGACTCACTGCGGCTCCTCGTGCGGTACACGGACATCGGAATTGGCGGCAGGGACGCAACGCTCCTCGCGTCGATGCAACGCCATCGGGTCGTCCGCATCCTCACGCACGACGCAACGTTCGGACGCGTGGACTGGGTCGAGGCCGTCGATCCAATCGCCTGAGCGCCTACTTGAGCTCCTTCTCGAACAGTTGCTTCGCCTCGCGGAATTGTCCCGCGAGGGACTCCGCGGCCTTCTTGATCGCGGACGCGGGCTTGCCCTTCTTCGTCTTCACGAACAGCACGGGCTTGTCGAGCTGCGGGTGCCCGACGGAGTACTTCGCCTCCTGCACGTCCTCGTCCTTCAGCAGCTCGTTGATCAGGGGGTAGATGACCGTGTCGTCCGGGCCCTCGATCTCGACCTTGACCGCGTTCTTCTCCGACTCGAGGACCTTCATCTCCATGGGCTCGCGCCCATCGGCGGGACCGTAATAAGACTTTCCTTCGGGACCGGTGGACAATGACGCGCGACGCAGGCACCGGGGCATTCCGGGCAAGAGGCCATAAAGGGGAATCCCCTCCCCGTCCGGGATGCCGCCCCGGAGCGAGGATGAGGGCCTCGTAATCGAGGATCCGGAGGAGGCCCGCGAACTGGCGGCGGACCTGAAGGCGCGGGCGGCCCGTCTGAAGGGCACGCCGGGCCTGATGGACGGGGCGCTCGAAGAGATCCGAGGCGCCTTGGAGAAGCTCCTCCGGGAATACGACAAGATGAGCCGCCGTCGGCTGGGCCCGTTCGAGCGGGACCTGGAGGCGCTCGCGCGGCGGGCGAAGGACCTCGAGGACGCGGGCCGCCTCCACCCGAAGCACGCGCGGCTGTTCGGGCAGGCGCTCCAGCACACCCGTCGGATCCACTTCTGGAACGCGCACCGCGTGATCGGGAAGCTGGAGAAGGCGCTCGAGCCCGCACGGGAATGGGAGCGAGAGGCGGGCGCGTACCGGGCGTTCCACCGGAAGACGGCGCAACGCGTGCGCGACGCCGAGGACACGGTGACCCGGCTCCGGCTCATACCCCGTCCCGCCGCGTCCCCGGAGGAGGTCCTCCGGGCGCGGGCGACGATCGAGGCGTGCAACCGCGCGGCGGACGCGGCGTGGGCGGCCCAGTGCACGCGCCCCCTTGCGGAGGCGGTGAAGGACCTCGTCGCCCACCCGGACGTGGAGGGGCTCGGCCTCCTCTCCGTGCAGGAGTTCGCGGCCCTCCGGGAGCTCTTCGATCTCCTGGAGGAGAAAGAGGACCTCCGCACGACCTTGGGCCAACGGACGCTCTCCGAGCTCGTGACCACGTCCGAGTACTCCGCCGCAAAGTGGGACCGCGTGTTCCCGCAGGCCGCGCCAGATCGGCGGAAGCTCCAGGACCTGTTCCATCAGCTGCGCCCCGTCGTCGGCGGGCGGTACGGGACCGCGTTCGAGCTCGGGACTCCGGCCCCGATCCTCGAGCGTCGCCTCGCCGCGTGGCGCCGGTTCCCCGGCGCGGACGGGGTCGCGGCGTGGGGCGGGCTCGGGGACCTCGCCGCGTCGGGTCGGATCGGCGCAGTCCAGGAGAGCGCCCGTGCCTACGAGCGGCACGGGGACCTGGCGAAGCGGGCGTTCACGGGAGACCTCGCGACGGAGATCAAGAAGCACGAGACGGAGTTGGCGGCGGCGCGGAAGGTCCTCGAGAAGCTGCCCGCCCCCGACTCCCTCGCGTAGCGCGGTCGCCGCCCCAGACCCGGACGGCGGCGGGGTCGAGGTCTGCTTCGAGTGATCACGCGGGCCGGAACTTGTACCCGTAGTGGATGATCCCGGCCTCTCCCTCCTCGCCGAGCTTCCGGAACGCGGACTCGACGGGCATCCCGATCTTGACCTCCGCCGGGTCCACGTCGATGATCGTCGAGGTCATGCGGACGCCCTCGTCCGTTTCCACGATCGCGAGCACATACGGCTTCAGCATGTCGAACGCCTTCGGCGCGTCGTGCACGATCGTGAACGTGACGACCTTTCCCCGGCCGCTCAGCTTCATCCGTTCCATGCGACCGACGCTCTTCCGCCCGCACCGCGGGCAGACAATCCGCGGCGGGAAATCGAGCGCCCCGCAGTTCCCGCACTTCGAGCCGACGAGGTTGTAGCGCGACGGGATCTCCCGCCAGAAGCGAGGGATCGCCATCTCAGTCCCCCCGCGCGAAGAGGTGGACGACCGCGGTCCCGCCCGTGCCGCCGAGGGTGTGCGTGAGTCCGACCTCCGCGCCGGACACCTGCCGCTTCCCGACCTCGCCGCGCAGCTGGCGGACGATCTCCACCGCCTGCGCGACGCCCGTCGCACCGACCGGATAGCCCCGCGCCTTCAGCCCGCCGGACGTGTTCACGCTGACCCGGGCGTTCAGCGCGGTCTCGCCGTCCTCCGTCGCGAAGCCGCCCTTCCCCTTGGGGACGAACCGAAGGTCCTCGATCGCCATGACCTCCGAGATCGTGAAGTTGTCATGGACCTCGGCGACCTTCACGTCGTTCGGCGTCTTCCGCGCGGCGTGGAACGCGCGCTTCCCCGCGATCACGGTCGCATCGATCGTCGTCAGATCCCGCCGGTCGTGCACCGCGATGAAGTCGCTCGCGTGGCCCGTCCCGATGAGGTCGATCGGCGTGTCCGTGAACTTCCGCGCCCGGTCGCTCGCGCACAGGACGAGGGCCCCGGCGCCGTCGCTCAGGGGGGCGCAGTCGAAGAGGCCGAGCGGTTCCGCGACCCTTGGCGCGCCGAGGACCATGTCCATCGTGATCTCCTTCTGGAACTGCGCGTTCGGGTTCAATGCCCCGTGCTTGTGGTTCTTCACCGCCACGGCCGCGAGCTGCTCGCGCGTCGTCCCGTGCTCGAACATGTGGCGGCGCGCCATCATCGCATACAGGCCCGCGAACGTCGCCCCGAACACGGACTCCCACTCCTGGTCCGTCGTGCTCGAGAGGATTTCGTTCGCCTCGACGTCGCCCACGTCCGCTTGGTGGATCGCGATCGCCCCGCAGGCGCCACCCCCCTCCACGCGAATCGTCGGGAGGTGCTGGTCCGCCAGGCCGGAGTAGTCCGCGACCAGGCTCGCGACGTGCTCCTGGTCGATGAACTTCCCCGCGCTCATGTTCCCGACGTAGATCGCGTCCAGGTTCTCCGCCGCAATCTTCGCGTCCTGGATCGCCCGAAGGCCGGCCTCGATCCCGAGCTCGCGGAACGATTTGTCCCACAGCTCCCCGAACTGCGTCTCCCCGACGCCGATCACGCTCACGCTGCGCATCTCATCCCTCCTTCA
>Ga0209341_10000927_pt1 | contig 29849 bp, 30 predicted proteins | sample RifCSP13_2_FD_184020 | JGI IMG/M metagenome (GOLD analysis project Ga0209341, IMG submission 184020) | Soil microbial communities from Rifle, Colorado - Rifle CSP2_sed 13_2 (SPAdes) (version 2) | ecosystem: Environmental > Terrestrial > Deep subsurface > Rock core/Sediment | place: Rifle... | reverse complement strand
CGGGTTCATCACCTCCGACGGCGCCAGGTGCCGCGCGGCGACGCCGCCCGCAGCGCCGGTCCTGATGTCGGTGATGAACCCGTGGTCGATGAGGAACGCGGCCGGAGAGCCGTCGCGAGCGTCGAACGCGACCACCAACCCGTCGTACGCAGGCACGCTCTCGTAGAAGCCCGACGAGAGCTTCGCGGCGTAGAAGGGCTGGTCACGCAGATGCCCGGCCTTCACGTGGATCTCTCCGCGGTGCTCGGGCACGTTCAGGTGGATGACCCCCGGGAGCTCCGCGAGCCCAGATGAGTACGAAGCGAACGCGGGCTCGATCGCATCGATGCACGACGCCATGTCGAGTACCTGGCGTATCTCTTGCTCTTGAAGGACGAGCACGGACCGCTCCACGCGCGGAAGACTAGCGGGCATGACGGCTCGCCGCGCGGCTGGGAGGATGCGCCCGTGACGCAAGGCCCCGATCGCGAACGCGTTCGAACGCTCACCGGGCGCGAGGAGGCGCGGTTCGCATCTGAGCGCCCTAGGTCCGTCGCTCTGTTGAACCGAGCCCGCGCGTCCATGCCGAGGGGCGTCCCGATGGGCTGGCATGCGACGAGCTATTCGCACGTGCCGATCTTCGCGGCCGAGGGCAGGGGCGCGCGGTTCCGCGACGTCGACGGCCACGAGTACTCCGACTTCAACATCGCCGACATGGCCACGTTCTGCGGCCATGCGCCCGAGCCAGTCGTCGAGGCGGTCGCCGCGCGCATCTCGGCCGGGCACCAGTTCCTGCTTCCAACGGAGGACGCGGTGTGGGTGGCCGAGGAGCTCGCGCGACGCTGGATGCTACCGAAGTGGCAGTTCACGCTCTCGGCATCGCAGGCGAACGTGGAGGCGATACGCGCGGCCCGGGCGGCGACCGGTCGCGACAAGGTGCTCATGTTCGACGGGAAGTACCACGGTCACTTCGACGAGGGCCTCGTCGAGCTCCGCGACGGGCGGTTGGAGCCCGAGCTGCGAGGCGTCCCCGCCGACGCGGCGGGGAAGGTGCGGATCGTGCAGTGGAACGACCTGCCCGCCGTGGAGGAGGCGCTCGCGATGCGCGACGTGGCCCTCGCCCTCCTGGAACCCGTCTCGACCAACAACGTCGGGCTGCTCGTGCCGGAGGATGGCTTCCACAGCGGGCTCCGCGAGCTCACACGACGAGCCGGAACGCTCCTCGCCCACGACGAGACCCACACCCTGGTGACGGGCCCGGGAGGCCTAGTTCGCGAGTGGGGGCTCGAGCCGGACATCGTGACGCTCGGGAAGTCGGTGGGCGGGGGCGTTCCTCTCGGCGCCTACGGGATGGCCGAAGAGATCGCCTCGGTCCTCGAGGGATCCGTGGGCATGCACGGCGAGGTCGCGACGGGAGGAACGCTCTTCGGAAACGCCCTCTCGATGGCGGCGGCGCGCGCCGCCCTCGGCGAGGTGCTCACGGGGAGCGCCTACGAGCGGACCGCCAAGCTCGGCGCCCGACTGGCTGACGGGCTGGAGGCCGCCGCGGGCCGTGCGGGTCTGCCCTGGACGATCCACAGGCTGTTCGCGCGATCGGGAACCACGTTCGGCCCTCGCATGCCCCGGAACGCGGTCGAGGCCACCGAGGTCCAGGACCCTCTCCTCGTCAGGTGCCTCCGCGTGTTCCTCGCCAACCGTGGCGTGTGGGAGGCGATCCCCGGCGCGGGACCGACCGTATCGGTCCCGGCGACGGAAGAGGACGTCGACCGCTACGTCGACGGGTTCGGGGCCTGGCTGGACGAGATCGCCTGAGGCGATGGTTCGTCGTTGCGACTGGGGCGTGGAGGCGGACCCGCTCTACCTCGCCTATCACGACGAGGAGTGGGGCACCCCGTCTCACGACGACCGCCACTTGTTCGAGATGCTCATCCTGGAGGGAGCGCAGGCGGGGCTGTCGTGGTCGACCATCCTTTCGAAGCGCGAGGGCTACCGGCGCGCGTTCGCCGGATTCGACCCCGAGAAGGTGGCCCGATTCGACCGCCGCAAGGTAGAGCGGCTCCTGCTGGATCCCGGCATCGTCCGCAACCGACTGAAGGTCGAGGCGGCGGTGGCTAACGCCAAGGCGACGCTCGCGGTGCGGCGCGAGCGCGGCTCGCTCGACGCCTACCTGTGGTCCTTCGTCGGCGGCCGGCCCTCCTCCCGGCGATGGCGGTCGGTCCGCGAGATCCCCCCGGAGACGGCGGAGTCACGAGAGATGAGCAGGGACCTGAAGCGGCACGGTTTCCGGTTCGTCGGCCCGAGGGTCTGCTACGCCTTCATGCAGGCGGTCGGACTCGTGAACGACCACACGGTCGACTGCTTCCGCTACCGGGAGCTCCGCCGCCTGCGCTGACCGCGCTCGCGGGAAGGCGCGAGGTACGGGCGGCCGCTCAGCGCTCGATGCCAGTCTCCGACGCGTCGAGTCGCCGCGCGAGCTCCTGAAGTATGCGGACCGCGACGGTCGGCTCCTGGTGCACCACTCGGTCGAGCTCGCGACCGTCCAGCGTGAGCAGGTGACCCGACGTCTCGCCGACGACCGTGGCCGTTCGGGGCCCTCCTAGGAGGACAGCCATCTCGCCGAAGAACTCCCCGGGAAGGAGCCGTCCCAGGGTCCGGCCGCCCCGCATGACGCTCACGCGCCCGTCCAGGATCACGTGGAACACGCGGCCGGGAGTTCCCTCTCGAACGATCCGCTCCCCCTCTTCGAAGGACCTGACCTCGGTCGCCGCCGCGATCGTTCCGAGGTGCGCCTTGGACGCCCCCGAGAAGAGCGGCACGCCTGCAAGCAGCTGCTTCCTGTGGCTCTGGGAAACCTTCACAGCTCCCTCCGCCCGCGAAGTCTCGTCCGCCGGCCGACCTGCGGTCAAACCGTGTTGTTCCCATTCGGCGACGAGTCCTGCTAGCGTCCGAACGACGGACCCGGGAGGAGCCGATGGCCGATATCGACCTGTTCCGGATGGAGAGGATGCAATCCCTCTACTGGTGGCAGGTCGAGTACGACCTGTCGGAGTCGGGCGTGAAGCCGCTTTCGATCGAGGATCTGCTGGGCGGCGACGTCGACCCGACCGAGTTCCTAAGAACGAAGCTCGGCTACCCGCTCTCCGAGGGCTCCCCAGAAACTCGTGAGCGGATCGCCGGCTGGTACCCCGGCGCAACGTCGGCCAACGTCACCGTGACGAACGGCGGCTCGGAGGCGAACCACCTCACCCTCTGGACGCTGATGGAGCCCGGCGACCGGCTGGCCTTCATGCTGCCGAACTACCTCCAGGGCTGGGGGCTGGGCCGCCACTACGGCGAGGCCACCGACACGTTCGGACTGAAGATGGCCGAAGGACGGTGGGTCCTCGACCTGGACCAGCTGGAACGCGCCGTCACGCCGAAGACCAAGGCGGTGATGGTGTGCACCCCTAACAACCCGACCGGGCACGTCCTCACCGAGGAGGAGGTGTCCGCGGTCGTCGAGGCGGCCGGCCGCGTCGGGGCCTGGCTAGTCTGTGACGAGATCTACCGGGGCGCGGAGGTCGACTCCGACGAGACGTCCCCCACGTTCTGGGGCCGCTACGAGAAGGTCGTCGTCACGAGCGGGCTTTCGAAGGCGTTCGGGATGCCGGGACTCCGAATCGGCTGGGCGGTGGCCCCAGAGAACCTGATCGAGGACATCTGGGTCCGCCACGACTACACGACGCTCACGCCGGGGATGATCTCGGACATCCTCTGCGGCGTCGCGATGGAGCCGGGCAGGCGAGAGTGGATCCTCGCTCGCACCCGCCGTATCATCCGGGACCACCTTCCCCGGCTCCAGGAGTGGATCCGCTCGCACGGCGACGTCTTCCGGTACGTTCGCCCGACGGCCGGCGCGATCACTTACGTCGAGTACGATCTGCCGATCGATTCCACCGAACTGACCGAACGCATCCGCGAGGAGCAGAGCGTGCTTCTCGTGCCCGGTGACATGTTCGGGCTCGGAAGAGGGATCCGACTGGGCTTCGGCTACGACATCGAGCACACGCTGAAGGGCCTCGCCCGCGTCGACGAGGTGCTCAGGTCCCTCAGTTGAGCGATGGGTCGAGCGGCATGGTGGCGATCAGCAGGTACTCGCCGCCCTTGCGCCGGAGAACGGCGCTCCAGAGGTCCTCCGGTTCCGAGGTGAACACGTCCGAGGGGAGCGCCGGCTCGACGATCCACGACGCCCCTTCGAGCTCCCCCTCCAGCTGACCCGGGCCCCAACCCGCGTAGCCGGCGAACACCCGGACCCGGCGGATCCTCTCGCCCGCCGAAGGATCGATCTCGCCCATCAGGAAGCCGATCCCGCCGAGCACCGGGAGGTCGGTCCGTCCATCCTCATCGAACTCCGCGAGGACGACCGCGTCGCTCGGCCGGACCGGGCCGCCCAGGAAGACCCGCGCGCCGTCGCCGGCCAGGCGCGCCAGCGGCGGCACGACCTCCTCGACCGCGAGCTCGGTCGGCCGGTTGAGCACGACCCCGAGGGCGCCGTCGTCGTTGTGCTCGCCGATGAGCACCACGCTCCTCCGGAAGTTCGGGTCGACAAGGCTTGGGCCGGCCAGGAGCAGTTGACCTCGGAGACTGTCCATGACCCCATCATCCCCGACGGGTCGCGACACGACACCGGTCGGCGACGAAGGACGCGCCTGCCACAATGGGGCGCGTGAGCCGGACCGGGAGCGCGCGCATGGGAGCCGCCGCCGTCCTGGCGGCCGTCTGCATCTGGAGCTTCACGAACACCCTCATCAAGACCTCGCAGCTCCCGGCGCTCACCTTCGCCGTGAACCGACTCTGGTTCGGCTCGGCGATGCTCCTCGGCGTCGTGGCGCTCCTGCGACGCAAGCTGACCTGGCCGATCGTCCGGTCGTCCGCTCCGGGCGGCGCGCTCCTCGGCGTCGAGATCGTCTTCTTCTTCTCGGCCGTGAAGCACACCGCGATCGCCGACACGGCAGTGATCGGCGCCCTCCAGCCGGCGCTCGTCCTCCTCGTCGCGGGCCCGCTGTTCGGCGAGCGGGTCACGGCAAGGGAGGTTCTCTGGACGGCCGTGTCCCTCGGCGGGGTCGTCCTGGTGACACTCGGGTCGGCCGGGACACCGGCCTGGAGCCTCTACGGGGATCTGCTGGCCCTCGGCTCACTGGTCATGTGGACGGCGTACTTCCTGGCATCGAAGCACGCCCGTGAGACCGTGCCCGCGCTCGAGTACATGACCGTCGTCACGATCACCGCGGGACTCGTCCTCACGCCGATCGCGTTGAGCTCGGGCCAGCCGCTCGTCGGCCTGCGCGCGGCTGACCTCCTGGGGCTCGTGCTGTTCGTGGTCGGGGCCACCGGAGGGCACGTGATGCTCGCTTGGGCGCACGCGCACGTGGATGTCTCGGTGTCGTCGCTCTTGATGCTCGGCCACCCCGTCGTGGCGGCGATCGCCGCGTTCCTCGTCCTGGGCGAGCCGCTCACGCCGCTCACGATCGCGGGGGGCATCGTCGTCGCCGGGTCGCTCGCGGCGATCGTCACGCGCGCGGCGAGGATCGGCGAGAAGGAGGAGCTCGTCCCTACCTAGCCGGAGCGAACGCGATGGAGATGGAGCCGTTCGAGAAGTGGGTCCTGCGGACGCGCCCATGGGCGTGGTTCTCGCGCCGTGTCGTCGTTCCCTGGACGGTGTCGTACGCGGCGCCGCCTCCCCACGCCGACGTGCTCGAGCTCGGAGCCGGGAGCGGGGCCGAGGCGGAGGAGCTCGCGGAGCGCTTCCCATCTTGGCGGCTCACGGTCACGGACTATGACCCGGAGATGGTGGGGCACGCACGCGTGCGGCTCGCCCGGTTCGAAGACCGCATCACCGTCGAGCAGGCCGACGCCACCTCGCTGTCCCACCCCGACGCCTCCTTCGACGTCGTGATCGCGATGCTCGTCTGGCACCACGTCGGCGTGTGGCAGGAGGCAACGGCCGAGGCCCGGCGCGTCCTTCGCTCCGGGGGCCTGCTCGTGCTGGCCGACGTCCTCGACCCCTGGCATCTGTTGCACGGCTTCGGGACGTACACCCTCCGAGAGCTGCAGGAGACGTTCGCTAGCTCCGGCTTCCGCCGCTGGAAGCTCGACGTCGGCCCGAGGCCCTGGTACCGCCTCGTCGCGGAAGCACCCTAGCGTCATCCCAGATGACGTTGGAGACCCACGTCGTACGCCTCCCGCAGCCAGACGAGTACCTCTTCGTCCAGCTCCTCTGGCGAGGTGATCCGGAGCGTGTAGACCCAGTTCTCCTTCGGGATGTGCTCCACCTTCGTGAGCGCGGGCTGTGGATCCGCCGCTTCAGCCAGAATCCACACGTCATCCCCCGTTCGGAGACTCGCCGAACCCCCGCGAACCGCACCCTCACCATGAATCCAACGCCCGTTTTCATCGGCGCGAAGTCGAAGGGCCCACACCTGCGCGTGAGCCTCACGAACGCGTCGAAGGAGCTCGCGCGCTCGCGGGCCCTTCCCCTCGAGGAAGCCCTCTACGGTCCAGGGGCCGCAGGAGTGCCACATGTTGCGCCCCACGAAGCGCGCCCCGCATCGCGGGCACACCCACATCGGCCGCTCGTCCGGCGATCTGCCCCTCGTCGGTCTCGCGCGGGAAGCCATGACGGCGACGGTACACGCGGGGGTGCCTCGTCTCCTAGGCTTCGGCCGTGGCGGACGACCGGCCAGGCACCTCGGATCTCACCAGACACCACTGGGCCGGCCAGCACCTCGGGCGCGACGAGCCCGACCCGCTCAAGGTCATGGTCGATCTCGTCGGGATCTACGCCACGGCCCCGACCTGCTACCTGTCGCTCGCCGCTCGCATCGAGCCGTTCCTATTCGCAGACCTGGACCGCCTGCTCTATCAGGAACGTCGGGTCGTGCGCATGCGCACGCTCCGCGGGTCTTCCTACCTCGTACCCGGCGAGCTCGTTCCCGTGCTCTTCGCGGCGACTAGGCAGAAGAACGAGAAGGCCTTCCGGAGCATCGTCGGCGCCGAGCTCGGTCGAGAGCCCGGACGTTTGCCAGACCGGATCCGAGGAGCTGCTGGCCGACGGTCGCCATCGGACCGCGTCGGAGATCAGAGAGGAGCTGGCGCCGAGGGACCCGCGCGTCGCCAGGGCTCTCAAGTTCGTCGTCGGACTCCTGGCGACCCAGGCAAGGGTCGTGCCGACGACCGTGGACGGCGGTTGGCGGAGCACCCGGTTCCGCTACGCGCTGTGGCGCCACTGGCTTCCGAGCGTGGACCCCTGGCAGCTCGAGCCCGACCCCGCCTGCGCCGAGCTCGCCAGGCTCTACTTCACCGCCCATGGGCCCGCGACGGTCCAGGACTTCCGGTGGTGGTCAGGTCTGTCGGCCGCGCAGGCGAGCCATGCGATCCGGTCGGGCGAGATCGAGGAGGGAACCGACGGGCATCTGTTCGCAGGTGAGCGGCGCCGACCGCCCGCGCCGCTTGTCGTGCGGTTGCTGCCGATCTTCGACACGGCCCTGCTGACCCACGCCGATCGCTCGCGGATCGTCGACGACGATCGGCTGCCCTTCGTCTACGACAGGGGCGGCAACGCCACCTCGGTGATCGTCGTGGACGGGCGCGCGGCCGGTGTCTGGCACCTCGGATGCGGACGCCGGTATCGCTAAGGTTGCCCCGCTGGAGGCCTTCTCCGACAGCCGCTGGCGGGCAATCCGAGCGGAGGTCGAGCGCATCCGGAACGCGGCAGGCCTGGGTGCGGTCGAGCTCGTTCGATGCGAATCTCCCCCGTCGCTCCGCGACGGGGCCCGGAACCTCTTCATGTCGCCCCTGCGCTCGTGCCAATAGGTCCGGGTTGCCGTCTGCGACCGCCGTGCGGGAGGGTATAGCCGTGACCGCGCCCGATCTGTCTTTCGTCCGCGACCGTTTCACCGCGCTCGCGCGTGAGCAGGACGGCCGCCCCTGCGTGTTCGCCGACGCGCCGGGAGGAACGCAGGTTCCCGACACTGTGATAGAAGCTATGGCCTCCTACCTCCGGAACTCCAACGCGAACGTGCACGGCGCGTTCGTCACGAGCCGCGAGACCGACGACGTGATCGCCGAGGCCCATCGCGCCGCCGCCGACGTGCTCGGCTGCGACCCCAGCGAGGTCGTGATCGGCCAGAACGCCACCACGCTCCTCCTGCACGTCTCTCGCTCGATCGCGCGAGGGCTCGGACGGGAGGACGAGATCGTGGTCACCCGGCTGGATCACGATGCCAACGTGGCACCCTGGCTCCTGGTCGCTGAGGACGCCGGAGCTCGCGTCCGCTGGGTCGACGTCCGCGACGAGGACGTAACGCTCAACCTGGACTCGCTGGACGCAGCGATCTCCGAGCGGACGAAGGTCGTGGCCTTTACGCTCGCCTCCAACGCCGTCGGCACGATCACCCCGGCCGCCGAGATCGTGCGGCGAGCCCACGGAGCCGGTGCCATCGCGGTCGCCGACGCCGTTCACCTGGCCCAGCATCGCGCACTGGACGTGCACGACCTCGGCGTGGACGTCGCCGTCTGCTCCGCATACAAGTTCTTCGGGCCGCACGTCGGCGCCCTCTTCGGCAGGCGCGAGCTCCTGGAGGAGCTGACGCCGTACAAGACCCGCGCCGCCTCCGAGGAGATCCCCTACCGCTGGGAGACGGGCACCCTGAACCACGAGGGTCTCGCCGGAATGACGGCGGCGGTCGACTACCTGGCCGGGCTCGGACGCTCGAGCGGTGACAGACGGGCCCGCGTCGTGGAGGGCATGGAAGCAGTGTGCGAGCAGGAGGCGGCGCTCGCCCGGCGCTTCCTGGAAGGGCTAGCCTCGCTGCCCGACGTCCGCCTCTGGGGCATCGGCGACGGGGTCGAGGACAGAACCCCGACGTTCGCCGTCCGGCTCGGCGACCGGCACCCGCTCGAGACCGCGAAGGCGCTCGCGGAGCGCGGCGTGTTCGTCTGGGACGGCCACTACTACGCGATAGCGGTCATGGAGCGCCTGGGGCTACTCGACTCGGGCGGAGCGGTGCGGATCGGCTTCTGCCACTACAACACCTTGGACGAGGTGGACCGGGTGCTCGACGAGCTCGCCGCCCTCGCGTGAGCGCGAATCCGCAGGTCGCACGGCCGGTAGAATAGCCGCGCCTCCCGAACGGAACCCGAAAGGACCGGCATGCGCATTCTGATCCTCGGCGGCGACGGCTACCTGGGGTGGCCTACGGCGATGCACTTCTCCCGTCGCGGGCACGAGGTCCACCTCGTCGACAACTACCTCCGCCGGAGGGCTCACAAGGAGAACGGCACCGACTCGCTCACCCCGATCCTGCCGGGCCTACGGGAGCGGGTCGCGGCCTGGAAGGAGATCACCGGCCTGGACATGACCTCCACCGAGGGCGACCTCGTGGACTGGCCGGTCGTCGAGCAGGTCTTCGGTGAGTTCCAGCCCGAGGCGATCGTCCACTACGGCGAGATGCCGTCCGCCCCCTACTCGATGAAGGATCGAGAGCACGCGGCCTTCACCCAGACCAACAACGTCATCGGGACGATGAACGTGCTCTGGGCGATGGCGGAGCTAGCGCCAGAGTCGCACCTGGTCAAGCTCGGGACCATGGGTGAGTACGGCACGCCCAACATAGACATCGAGGAGGGGTACATCGAGATACGCCACAACGGTCGGGCGGACACGCTTCCCTTCCCCAAGATGCCCGGGAGCTTCTACCACCTCTCGAAGGTGCACGACTCCCACAACATCCACTTCACCTGCCGCATCTGGGGCCTCCGCGCGACCGACCTCAACCAGGGCGTGGTCTACGGCATCGAGACCGAGGAGACGCGGCTCGACGCGCGCCTCGCGACGCGCTTCGACTACGACGAGGTCTTCGGGACGGCCCTCAACCGCTTCTGCCTCCAGGCCGTGATGGGCATACCGCTCACGGTCTACGGCAAGGGCGGCCAGACCCGCGGCTACCTGAACCTCGTGGACACGATCCAGTGCGTCGACCTGGCGCTCTCGAACCCTCCGGCGCGCGGGGAGTTCCGCGTCTTCAACCAGTTCACCGAGCAATTCTCGGTGGTCGACCTCGCGAACATCGTCCAGGAAGCGGGCGCGCATCACGGCATCGAAGTGAGGGTCGAGCACCTGGATAACCCCCGCGTCGAGATGGAGGAGCACTACTACAACGCGAGGCACACCAAGCTCCTGGAGCTCGGCCTGGAGCCGCATCTGCTCTCCGAGACGCTCGTGGAGTCGATGTTCGACACGATTGCCCGCTACGGGGACCGCGTGATCGACCGGCACATCCTGCCGGAGACCCGCTGGCGCGCGCCTGTGCGCGAGCCCCAGCCGTAGCGCATGACCGCGCTCCGCACCTTCGGCGCGCTGTTCGTTCTGGCTCTCGCGATCGGCGCGACGATCCGGTACCGGCAGCGCTCGATCAGCCGACTTAACCTGATCATCTCGTGGCTGATCGCGACCGCGGTCGTGATGCTAGCGATCGCGCCATCGCTGTTCGACCCTATCTTCGACGTTTTCAACTTCCGGCCGGGAAGCGGCCAGCGACTCACCGCCGTGCTGCTGTTCGCTGTTGTCGTGCTCTTCGTGCTGGTGATCCGCCTCGAGTCCTACACCGACGTCAACGAGCGCGGCATCCGGCAGCTGGTTGAGTCCCTCGGCGTCGAGCGATTCGACTGGGACGCGGCGGGCGGGCTTCCGGAGGGCAAACGGATCGTCGTTGTCTCCCCCGCCTACAACGAGGCCGAGAACGTCGGCGAGGTGATCCGAGCGTTGCCCGTGGAGGTCGAGGGTTACCACGTCGTCTCGATCGTGGTCGACGACTGCTCCGAGGACGCAACGGCGGAGATCGCGCGCGAGGCCGGCGCGCTCGCCGCCAGGCTGCCGATCCGGCGGGGCGGAGGGCTCGCGCTAAGGGTCGGCTACGAGATCGCCCTCCGCCTGGGCGCCGACATAGTGGTGTCGATCGACGCCGACGGCCAGCACGTTCCCGAGGAGCTACCGACGCTCGTCAAGCCGATCGTCGCGGGCGAGGCCGACCACGTGAACGGCTCGCGGATGCTGGGCGCCTACGAGGGCGGGCCGCTGATCCGCAACATCGGTGTGCACTTCTTCTCCTGGGCCGTGACGATCCTCACAGGCCAGCGGGTGACCGACATCTCGAGCGGATACCGAGCGACGCGGGCCGAGACGCTCCGCAAGCTGATCCTAGAGCAGGATCAGTTCTGGACGAGCGAGGTCACCATCGAGGCCCTACGGCAGCGCGCGAGGATCAAGGAGGTGCCCGTCACGTTCCTGACCCGCCGCGGCGGCGAGTCCAAGAAGCCCAGGTCGCTTCGCTACGGCTGGAACTTCGCCAAGGCAGTCATCAAGACGTGGCTGCGGTAGCCGCTAGGACTCGCCCCATATCGACGCGTCCGTGACAGCTTTCATGATCGTCTGGCTCCAGCGAGCTTCGCGAGCGTCGTCGATGAACTTGGTCGAGAACTCGTCGAACAGCTGGCCGAACGCTGTCGGCTCCCGCATCGTCGCGGCCCACGTGTCCATGTCCGCGTAGCTGGTGTGACGCCAGAGCTGGCGGAACTCGCCGGCCTCCCTCTGGGTCGATATCACCGCCGCGTAGGTGCCGATGTACTCCCAGCCCTTCGGGGCTTCCGCGCGGAGCTTCGGCTCGTTCGCGCGAAGCCACTCCTGCATCTCCCGGGATTTGCCCTTCGGGGCGTCGAACCCGATCTCGCTGATGAAGTCCATTCTTCCCCCTCCTTACCGGTCGACCCGGACACGGTACTCCTACGGCGCGCGTGTTGGGAAGGGGTTCAGCGGCGGAGGGCGTCGTCCGCGTCGGTCTCGGCCACCCGCCTCCGGCGATAGTTACGGAGCGCGAAGCGATCGCAGGCGGTCTCGGCTGCCGCCTTCCTGCCCAGACGTTCCTTCAGGTGCCAGTGCATCCACTCGTGCAGGTACAGGAACCGAAGGACCTGCCGCTGGGTCCGGAAAGTGACGCCCTCGGTCATCCAGATGAACCGGATCCCCTTCCCCGGGCGGCGGCGTGCCGCGTGGGCGACCACCTCTCCGAAGGGGAAGAAGGGCCGTGGGAGCTGGAGCACGATCTCCCGGGCATCGAAGTCCGTCCACGCGGCAAGGTGCGCCCGTTCCCGGTACCGGAGCGGCTTCACGACGACGCGGTATCCGTTCGCCGGGGGGAGGCCCTCGAGCATCTCTCGGACCCGCCGCGCCGGGAGGTCGTCGATCTCGGAGGCTATCCGCACGGCAGCGTTCCTCCGCCTCAGGGGAGCCCGGCCAGCAGCGCGCGGACGGCCCCCGCAGGGTCCGAGGCCTCGGTAACTGCGCGGACGACGACCACACGCGTCGCGCCGGCCTCCACCACCTCCGCAAGGTTCGAAGGATCGATCCCCCCGATCGCGAACCAAGGGCGCTCGACCGTTTCCGCCGCCCGCCGGACGAGCTCGAGGCCGGTCCCCGGGCGGCCCGGCTTGGTCGGAGTAGCCCAGACCGGCCCGGCGGTGAGGTAGTCCGCCTCGACCGGTGCCCGGTCGTGGTCCTCGGCCGAGTGACACGACAGCCCTATCAGCGCGTCGGGGCCGAGGATCCCGCGGGCGACGGCCGGCGGGAGATCGTTCTGACCCAGGTGCACGCCGTCGGCCTCCAGGGCGAGGGCGACGTCGGGGCGGTCGTTCTGGACGAACAGCGCCCCGTGGCGCGCCGTCGCCTCCCTGAAGATCTCGCCCCAGCGCAGGAGATCTCCCGCCTCCGCGTCCTTCTCGCGGAGCTGCAAGACATCACATCCGACGTCGAGGATCGCCTCGAGGAACTCCTTCAGATCGCCTCGTCGCCGTCGGGCGTCGGTCACGACGTAGAGGCGGCTCCGCGCCAGGCGTGCGACGCGGTCGGGGTCCGCACCCCCGGCGACGGCGCGGACGAGCTCGAGCCTGTCGCCCTGCTCGAGACGGATTTCCCCGTACATCTTGCGCTCCAACGGCTCTCCGTTGCGTTCGACGATCACGAAGCGGGGGTCGAGCCCGACCGCCCGGATCAGTCCCTCCACGGTCGTCCCGTCCTCCACCGCGCGCGGCTTCCCGTTCGCGACCACGTCCATGCGGCTTCCAGTGTAGGAGCGGTCAGCGGATGTAGGTCGTGTCCGCGGCGACATCATCGAAGGCCACATCGAACGTGCGTCCGTCGACGTGCTCGCCGATCTGCAGCCGGGATACCGGCACAGTGCCCAGCGGGGCCGCTCCGGAGAGGGCCGAGATCCCAGAGCCGTCCAGCCAGACCTCGATCTCGCCTTCCGAGTCGTTCACGACCACGTGCAGCTGCAGCTCATGCCAGCTCCCCGGCGCGATCGCGACCTGGCTCACGACCCTCGTTCGAGCCACCTCGTTCCGCACCGCGAGCTTGCCGGTCGGGCTCAGGTAGACGGACACGACCCCGGACCCGGTTGAGGTCCGGAAGCGCAGGAGGTTGACGGCGTCGTCCGGGCCTTTGGACACCAGCCGGAACCATGCGCTCCCATGAAGATCCGACTCCTCCGCGCCGAGCCTACGGATCGCGTGGGCGGTGTCGTTCACACCCCGCGCGCGTGCCGCGAAGGTCCCCGAGTGAACGAGATCGGTGTCGACGTATAGCTCGTCGATCTTCGTCCATCTGGACAGACCACCCGTCTCGAAGTCGTCCGCGAAGATAAGGGGAGGCGTCTCCCCGACCACGACGCCCGGATCCGAGACGTTTCCCGCGGCATCGAGGGCTCGGACCTTGTACGAGTAGCTCGTGTCGGGAGCGAGGTCGCTGTCGAAGAGCGACGTTGTCGTGGTCGTCCCCACGAGCACGCCGTCCCTCGTCACCTCGTAGGAGCACACGCCCGTGTCGTCGTCCGACGCTGCCCATAGGATCCGGATGCGGTAGGGATTCACCGGCTCGGCCATGACGTCGCCCGGGATGCTCGGCGCCGTCACGTCGCTCTCCGCGGGCGTCATCACGGGGGTTGGCGACGAGCGCGCGGAGTTCCCGGCCGCATCGAAGGCCTCCACCTCGTAGGAGTAGGCCGTCTCGGCGGCGAGGCAGACGTCCGAGTACCCGAGCTCGCCGGGCCCCAGAGTCGCGACCAGCCCGCCGCCCCGATAGACGCGGTAACCATCGACGGCCACGTTGTCGGAGGAGGCCGGCCACGAGAGGTCGACCTCATGTGCTCCGGTAACGATCGCCGTCACCTGCGGGGTCGTCGGCGGCTTGTCGTCCACCGCGGGTGTGCACGAGATCGTCCCGGTGTCGAGCAAGGCGCCGCCCGAACCGAAGAACTCGAACACGGCATGGTCGCTCCACAGCTCGAGGCGGAGCGCGCCGAACCCCGAATCGATGCCTTTCGCGGCCCTGTCGTCGGTCTGGGTGAACGGGTAGCGGTAGTGACCTCCGGTTCCGACGATGAACGACGTCACGCCCTGCGGATCGTAGGCCCCGCCTTCATCCAGCGGCTTCCAGCGCACGTAGTTGTGCTCGTGCGCGGAGAGAGAGACATCGACGCCGCCATCGGCGAGCAGCTCCCATATTGGCCACATCCAGCTCGCGCCGCTCCGGGAGAGGGTGAACAGGGAGTGGTGGTAGAAGGCGAGCGCGCAGTCGCTGTCGTCCCGCCAAAGATCATTGGCCAGCCACTCGTACTGGGGCGATCCGAGCTCCGTCGGCACCTCCTCGCCGTTGGAGTTCACAGTCACGATGTGCCACCCGCCGGCGTCGAAGCTGTAGAACTTCCGCGGTCCCTCCCAGTAGTCGAAGTACCCGTCGGCGCGGGGGGTCTCGTACTCGTGGTTGCCCGGCGCGGGGTTGGTGATGTCGTCGAAGCGCCCCCACCGCGAGTCGTCCGACCAGTTCACGAACTCCGTGTAGGTGCCCCTCTCGTACACGTCGCCGAGGTAGAGGACCAGATCGGGGTCCCACGAGTCGATCAGCCCGATGACGTCGTCCGCGAAACTCCGACCGTCGACGCCATCACCGACCGAGGCAACGACGAGCGGCTCGCCGGGTCCGGGGTCGGCCGTGCGGGGCACGAAGGTCTTCGCCCGCGGCGGCGGCTCCGTGACCCCGTTAGCGAAGCCCACGGTGACCACTGCGGCTTCCGATGTGAACGTGCCGCTGCTCCAATCCACCTTCGCCTGCGCGGACAGCGCGCGGTCTGGATCGTCCACCCAGCGCTCCGTCGGGAGCAGGAACGTGAACGGCGGCTGCGAGTCGGTGAGCAGGTACCTGTCGTCGAGCGAGTAGACGACCGCTCGCGCGTCGCGGCCGTCGGAGGTGGTGACCGACGTCGTGACGGGAACGGTGCCGCTGAGAACGGCCCCCTCGGACGGTGCGGTGATGCAGACGGTCACCTTGAACCCGGCGCCCTGCGGACCGCTCCTGGCGCAATGGCTGTGCGCACCGGACGTGCTCGACAGGACCGGCACGAGGAGCACCGGCACGAGCACGAGGAGCGCGAGTAACCGCGAGAGCGCCTGCCGCATCAGCGTTGGACACATGCTATGGAACCCGCGGCCACGGGGACAACGAGCGGAGGGCCTATCCCGGGCCTGCTAGTGAGGTCGCCACGCGCGGCGTCACCCTCGCCCAGTCCTCCCAGACAGGGTCGTAGCCGAGCTCGCGCAGCCTGGCAGCCACGTCGCCCGGCGAGCGGAGGTCGGCTATCTCGAACTGCCCAGCCGCTTCCTCGGGGTGCTCGTAGCCACCCGGCTCGGTATGCGAGCCGGCCGATACGTGGGTGATCCCGATCCGCATGAGGCCGTCCCGGAGCTCGGGGACCTCGCGCGTGGAGAGCACGAGGCCGGCGTCCGGGAGGAACAGCCGGAGCGCGCAGACGAGCTGCGCGAGCTCCTGGTCCGAGATCAACGAGGTCGGCCGGTATCCCGCGGCGCTCGGCCGCATCCGCGGAACCGACACCGTCACCTGGGACCGCCAGTACCGCTTCATCAGGAACCGGGCGTGAGCGGCCACCGCGATCGCCTCCTCGCGCCAGCTCTCGTGCAGCCCGAAGAGCGCGCCGATCCCGACCCGGCGCATGCCGGCCCGTGCCGCGCGCTCGGGCCCTAGGAGCCGCCACCGATACCGGCGCTTGCGGCCGGCGAGATGGACCTTCGCGTACGAGCCGAGGTCATAGGTCTCCTGATAGATGACGACGCCCTCGCACCCGGCCTCGTACAGGCGCCGGTACTCGCCCTCGCTCCAGACCTGGACCTCGACGGCGAGCTGGGGCACCTCCCTCGCGAGGAGCCGGATGCGCTCCTCGAGGAAGGGCACACCGGTCTGTCGCTCGTGCTCCCCTGTGAGTAGAAGGATCGAGCGGAAACCCTGCCGGAGCAGGTGCCGGGCCTCCCCTAGGGTCTCCTCCGGCGAGAGGGTCTTCCGGGCGATGGGCAACTCGCGCGCGAAGCCGCAGTAGGCGCAGGTGGACAAGCACTCGTTCGAGAGGTAGAGCGGCGCGTACATCCGCATCGTCCTGCCGAACCGGGCGACGGTGAGCCGATGCGAGGCGCGCGCGAGCTCCTCCAATCGCTCCCCCGCCGCCGGCGAGAGAAGGGCCGCGAAGTCCTCCAGCGTTCGGTCGAACGGGCTCGCCACGAGCGCTCTGTCCACCCGCGCTGATGGCGAGCCGGCCACCTCCAGCAGCAGCCCCATCGGTAGCCGCGGCAGCTCGTCGGCGAACGTCACGCCCGGGTACGGCGGGAGGAAGCCGTCGGAGTCCTCGTCCGGAGAGCGCGTGCGCCCGAACCGGACGCTCACGATCGAGCCTCCTCCTCCAGGAAGCCGGTGAGCGGGCTCGAGGCCTCCGCGCGGTCTAGCTCCGGTGGCCGTCCTGCGAGGAATGCTCGCCGGCCGGCCTCGACTCCCAGCCCGAACGCCCGCGCCATCTCCACGGGGTCCTCCGCCACAGCGATCGCGGTGTTCACGAGCACGGCATCCACGCCCATCTCCATCGCCTCCGAAGCGTGCGAGGGCCGTCCCAGCCCAGCGTCGACGACGACCGGCACGTTGGACTGCTCGACGATGATCTGCACCGCCTCTCGCGTGCGAACGCCCCGGTTCGAGCCGATCCACGATCCGAGCGGCATCACGGTCGCGCACCCGGCCTCCTCCAGGCGCTTGGCGAGCACCGGGTCGGCGTTCATGTACGGCAGGACCGTGAAGCCGTCGGCGACCAGAGCCTCGGCCGCCGCGAGCGTCTCGACCGGGTCGGGCAGCAGGTAACGGGGCTCCGGGGTCACCTCGAGCTTGACCCACGCAGGCATCCCCGCGGACCGCGCCAACCTCGCGATCCGAACGGCCTCGTCCGCGGTCATCGCGCCAGAGGTGTTGGGCAGCAACAGGTACCGTTCGGGATCTATGAACTCGAGGATGTCGGGGCCGCCGGTCGCCTCGAGGTCGACGCGCCGCAGCGCGACGGTCACGATCTCGGTCCCACTTGCGGCGAGCGCGTCGCGCATAGTCCCGGACGAGCCGAACTTGCCGGTTCCCACGATCAGTCGCGAACCGAAGCTCCGGCCAGCGATCATCAGGGGATCGTCGTCGCTCATCGCTCTCCCTCCGCCGGCATTACCCGGGTCAGGTTCGTCGGGTCGCGGGCGCCGCCGTCCCGCCTCTCAGCCCGGTTGCCCCGAGCTCCCCGCCACTACCCAGTATAGGTGCAGGGAGTTCAGCGGCCGCGCGCGAACTGCCCCCGCGCCGCCGCCAGCTCGCGGCGGACCTTCATCCAGTCGCTCGTCTTCGTCGAGAACCTGACGTCGGTCGCGATCTGAACGAGGCCCAGCCCCAGCACCGGCCAGAACGCCCACGCGGGTGCGTTCGACCCCGGGATGAAGCCCAGCACCGCGAACGGCGCGGCCTTCGTCGCGAGCGCGCCGGACGCGTGCATCCAGGCTCGAAGCGCCGGCTCCGCTCGCAGGTACGTGGCGAAGTCGGTCTTGATGCCCGGGCGCGGAGGGAACTGCTTCTTGAAGAAGTACGCGATGAACCTGATGCCGACCCATCGCCCGACGAGCCAGTGCGCGAGGTCGTGCACCGAGACCGACCACGCTCCCGCGGCGACCAGGAACGCGATACCGGAGAGGGTCTCGTCGCCGGCGCGGCGTCCCACGACGACAGCTAGTCCCCCGAACGCAAGCCCGAGCACGAGAACCGCGTTCCCGAGCCACACGGGGAACCGCATGCGCACGCGCCGCTCGAAGAGCTTCCGGTCGATCCGGCCCACCTGTTCGGCCCAATGCTGCGACAGCGCGAACTCCGCCTTGACCTGCCGGAGCAGCCGCCAGTATCCGAGTCTACCGACGCGGAGGTCTCCGGCGTCCAGCGAGGCCTCTATCCGCGCGAAAGCGTCCTGGAACTCCTCGTCGACCTCAGGCTCATCTTCCGCCACCTGCGCTTATTCCTCCAGTACCATGAGCCCGGACGCGCCCCCGGCCCCTGCCGAGCCCGAACGGGAGGCATCGCCACGTCCAGCACGATCCCTAGGGGAACGACCCGCTCCCCGGACCCCAGTATGACCCTGACCACCCTCGACGGCAGGTACCACGTCGTCGAGCGGGTGGCATCGGGCGGCATGGGCGAGGTCTACCGCGCCCACGATGCCGTCCTCGCGCGCGAGGTCGCGATCAAGGTCCTCCACCGTAGCCTCGCAGGTGACCCCGGCTTCGTCGAGCGCTTCCGCCGCGAGGCGCGTGCCGCGGCCGGCCTCACGCATCCGAACATAGTCGCCGTCTACGACTGGGGCGCGGTCGAGGGCATCTACTTCATGATCATGCAGTTCGTCAGGGGAGCCTCGCTCCGCGAGATCCTGAACGCCAACGGGCGCCTAGAGCCCGCCCAGGCGGCCGACGTCCTCCTCCAGGTCCTCTCGGCCCTCGAGCACGCGCACCGCCAGGGCATCGTCCACCGGGACATGAAGCCGGAGAACGTGATCGTGGATCACGAGGGCAGGGCGCTCGTCGCTGACTTCGGGCTCGCGCGCGCGTACGCCGACGCGCGGGCGACGCAGGTCGGAACCGTGACCGGCACCGCTCAGTACCTCGCGCCCGAGCAGATCCGCGGCGAGCCGGCCGACCCGCGCAGCGACCTGTACTCCCTGGGCATCCTCGCGTACGAGGTCCTCACCGGCCGCCTGCCGTTCTCCGGCGAGACGGCCATGGCTATCGCCTACAAGCACCTCTCGGAGCGGGTGCCGCCGCCCTCGAAGGCCGCGCCCGGGATCTCCAAGGGCCTCGACGGCTGGGTGCTCTCGGCGACCGAACGCGACCGCGAGCTCCGCCCCGAGTCGGCCGCGGAGATGCGGCGGGACCTCCAGAACGAAGAGCGATCGCTCCCTCCGGCGAGGCCGATCGGCGAGCTGGTCGAGGCCGCGCGCGGCCCGCTCCCCGACGGCCAGGGCCCCGAGCACGCGGAGACGATCACGATCCCCCGCAAGGAGAAGAAGCGGGAAGAGCGCAGGCGAACCGGCCGCCGCGTGCTCGGGGCGCTCGTGGCGATCCTGGCTCTCGCCGGCGCCGCTTGGGCGGCCTGGACATTCGCGATCCCGCACTCGGTGACCGTCCCCCAGCTGGTCGGCACGCCAGTCGACGAGGCCCGCGCACGGCTGATCGACCTCGGGCTCACCGTGCGCATGGGTGAGGGCGAGTTTTCGCTGGACGTTCGGGCCGGCCACGTGGTGTCGGTCGATCCCGTGGCGGACACCGAGCTGGAGGAGGGGGCGAAGGTCACCCTGGTGTCCTCGCTCGGCCCCCGGCCGATCGAGATCCCGAGGCTGACGGGCATGACCAGGAAGAAGGCGGACGAGACCCTCGGCTCTGTCGGGCTCCTCCTAGGTGAGGTCCGTCGCGAGTTCCACGAGACTATCCGGGAGGGTCGAGTCACCCGGCAGAAACCGGCGCCCTCCAAGGGGACCGCGCCCGAGGGTAGCGAGATCGACGTTTGGATGAGCAAGGGACCGCCGCCGGTCGAGGTGCCCACGGTGACGGATCTCTCAGAGGGCGCTGCGCTCACGGCCCTCACGGCGCTCGATCTCGAGGGTAGGATCCGCCGCGAGTTCTCCAACCGGATCGACGAAGGCTACGTGATCTCGCAGGAGCCCAAGGCCGAGGACGTAGTCGATCAGGGAACAGGCGTGACGATCGTCGTCTCCAAGGGCCCCGAGGCGTTCCCGGTCGACACCTACATCGGGCTCTCCGAGGCGGCGGCCGTCGCGGCGGTCGAGGCCGACGGCCTCGTTCCGAGGGTCCAGCAGGTCCCCAGCGGCGTGAGCGGTACGGTCGTGGGTCAGTCGCCGGAGCCCGGCACCACGGTACGGGCCGGAGACACGATCACGATCTTCGTGGCGTAGGGGATCAGTCTTCCGGGGCCACCACCGCGAGCAGGTCCAGCAGCTCCTGGGCGGCCTCGGCGTCTGGCAGCTTCACGCTGATCGGCTCCGCGGGCCCGCGCTCACCCAGCGCCGCCACCGCGTCCCGCCATACGGGGCCGAGGTCATCGCGGGAGCCCCTCATCTCGACCGCGACGGCACCCTGGACGCCCACCGACGCCAGCGCCTGCTCGGCCCGGATCTTCAGCTCACGCGGGTCGTCCATCGAGGCACCCACCATCAGGACCGCGAAGTCACGCTCACCCACGTGTGCGGCGACGTCGTTGCGACCGGTTATCCCATCGAGGGCGTCTCCGACAAGGCGAAGTGCGTCGTTGGCCCCGTCCTCGACGTGGATCGCGACGACTGCGGCCTCCGCAGCGGTTCCCGAGACCGTCTCGAGAGCCCACTCCCACCCCCTGAAACTGGCCAGCAAGGTCAGCTCGTCGATCAGCGAGCCGGGTCCCGTCATCGTCGCCGCTCGATCCCCCATAGCCCTCTCCTCGGTCCGGCCCGTAGGGGCCATGTCGCGTCACCCGCGTGTGAGAAGTATCGGCACATCGGGGGAGGAACCTGTAGTCGCCCCATCGGGCTCCCCCGCCGGGGGGACGGCTAGGGCTCGAGCTCGGCCCTCGGCCCCTCTTGGTACGAGTAGCGCTCCTCGCCCCAGGGATCGGCGTGGATGTGGTAGCCGCGGACCTCCCAGAACCCCCGCGTGTTGTGCTTGGCGAACTGGAGGCCGCGGAGCCACTTGGCGCTCTTCCACGCGTAGCGCTTGGGCACCACTAGCCTGAGCGGGAAGCCGTGCTCGGGCGTGAGCGGCTCGCCGTGGTTCGCCCAGGCGAGCAGCACGTCGTCGTCGTCCATGGCCTGCAGCGAGAGGTTCGACGTGTAGCCGTGCTCGCAGTGCGCGATGACCCACTTGGCGTCGGCCGTCGGCCTAACCAGCTCCTTGATCGTCCGGAACGAGACGCCCTCCCACTCGTTGTCGAGGGTCGTCCAGCCCGTCACGCAGTGCATGTCGGCGCCGACCTTCACGTTCGGCAACGTCTTCAGCTCGTCGTAGGACAGCGTGATCGGGTTCTCGACCTCGCCGAAGACACGCAGGTCCCAGGTCTCCGGGTTGATCTCCGGGATCGGCCCGTAGTGGAGCACCGGCCAGCTCGTCACGAGCCGCTGGCCGGGCGGTACCCGCTTGGCCACGTCCTCCGGCACGTCCTGCTTGAAAAGCGCCATCAGTCCTCCCAGCTACGCCGCGATCTGCCTCCAGGCCGCGAGCGCCGCATCGATGCCCTCGTCGTCCACGTTCACGTGGGTGACCATCCGGACCTTTCCCGCGGTCGGGGTCGCGCCCACGCCGAGATCGGCCAGGCGCCGAAGCGCCTCCGCCACCGGGAGGCCCACAGCTTCCGTGTCGACGTAGACCATGTTCGTTTCACACGAGGCCGGGTCGATCGCCCCTGGAAGGATCTGCGCGACCCCGTCGGCGAGCCGTCTTGCCCGCGCGTGATCCTGGTGCAGGCGTCTCGGCCCCTCCTCGAGCGCGATCAGGCCGGCCGCGGCCAGGACGCCGGCCTGGCGCCACGCGCCTCCGAACAGGATCTTCATCCGCCGCGCCTCGCGCATCAGGTCGGCCGGGCCGCACAGTAGCGAGCCGACGGGCGCCCCCAGCCCCTTGGAGACGCAGAACATGAGCGCGTCCACCTCGGCCACGTACTCGGCGACGTCGGTCCCGCTCGCCACGGCCGCGTTGAAGATCCGTGCCCCGTCCATGTAGACGGGAACGCCTCTGTCCTGGGCCACCTTCCGGATCGCCCACACGTCCTCGATCGGAAGCACCGAGCCTCCGCCACTTCCATGCGTGTTCTCGATGGCGAGCAGGTCGATCTCCTCGACGTCGTAGAACTCGTCGGGCTCGAGCGCCTGCGCGACCTGGTCGGGCGTCACGCGGCATCCCCGGCCACCGGGGATCGTCCGGTAGGCGATCCCAGACAGAACCGCCGAGGTCATGACCTCGGTGCTTGCGACGTGGGCCTGGGCCTCGGCGACCACGAGGTGCCCGGTGCCGCGGAAGAACAGCCGCAGCCCGATCTGGTTGGCCATCGTCCCCGTCGGAACGAAGAGGGCCGCCTCCTTGCCGGTCACTTCGGCCGCCCGCTCTTGGAGGCGGTTCACCGTGGGGTCGTCGCCGTACCAGTCGTCGCCCACCTCGGCCTCCGCCATCGCCTTACGCATGGCGTCGGAGGGGACGGTCACGGTGTCGGAGCGCAGGTCGACCCGGAAGCGCGCCATCGCGCCAGTATATTGTCGCGACCGTGCGCAGCCGCCGCGTCGTCTACGCCCTCATGACGAGCGTGGTCTGCCTGTGGGGCGGTGCCTTCATCGCGATCCGGATCCTCGTGCAGCAGGCCTCGCCCTACACAGTGACGCTTCTGCGGTTCGTCTTGACGACGGCGGGGCTCCTGGTCGCGCTTGCCGTGGTTCGCCCAGAGAAGCGCCGGCTCGACCCTGAGGACCGAGGGAAGCTGGTCCTGCTCGCAGTGATGGGCGTGGCTGTGTATCACCTGGCCCTGAACTACGGGGAGCAGTTCGTTTCGGCAAGCGTGGCGGCCTTGATCGTCGCGTCGTTCCCGGTGATGGTGGCGATCAGCTCGCGCATCGTGCTGAAAGAGCAGATCGGGTCGACCAAGTGGGCCGGGATCGCGCTCGCGTTTCTCGGCGTCGTGATCCTGGTGCTGTGGGGAACCCCGGGAGCGGAGCTCTCGATCGCGGGAGGTCTCGGCGCCGCGGTGACCGCGTTGGCGCCGCTCGCGTGGACCGTCTACACGATCGCCGGCAAGCCGCTGGTTGCGAAGTACGGCGCGCTAAGGCTAACCACGTGGGCGATGGGCCTGGGGACGCTGCTGGTCGCTCCCTTCGCGATCGGGCCGACGCTCGAGGACCTCCCCAGGCTCTCGATCTCCGACTGGGGATGGCTGGCGTTCCTGGCGTACCTGTGCTCGACGTACGCCTACACGATCTGGCTGTACGCGCTGGACGTGCTCGAGGCCTCGGAGCTGGCGGTGTGGATCTACCTCGTGCCGCTTCTGTCGCTCGCGTGGGCTGCGGTTGTTTTGGACGAGCGACCGACGCTATTCGCGCTCCTCGGAGGCGCGATGGTCCTCGGCGGAGTGATCCTCACCGAGCGAGTGGCCTCACGAGTCGAAGCCTCCGCCAGGGTCAAGCAACGGGCGCGGTTGGGTGATTCGACTCCTTGAGCCGTCGCGCCTCTTCGTTCATCTCGGCGAGCATCCGGTCGACTCCCCCGCGATCGAGAGACTTGAAACGGGACCAGGGCGCCATCCCTTGAATCCAGACGACTGAGCCGTCGACAAGCTCGACGTGCCCAACCTTATCCATCAAGTCCCTCCGCCGAAGCACGAATCGGCTGAAGCGGTTCCATGGAATCCGAACCGTGCGAAACATGCGGACGACTCTCACCCCCGAGGGACTGAGGTGCACACCGACTAGAGCCAAGCGCCACGCGAGCGCAGCCGGGCCTAGGAGAAGCGGCACAAGGAGAAGCTTCGCTGGAGACGGTGGTGCCGCGATGAGAACACCGAGAAAGATCCCTCCCCAAATCAAGGCAACGATCCAGAACAGAGGGGTGGGGTATCCGTGGCGGTAGACCGATTCCCTGAATTCCGGATCCACGCGCGATTTCATGGAGGTACTTTCGGGTACCTGGATGCGGGCTGGCCCCCAGCAGGAGCCGCCAGACTAGCCTGGATCGCAGAACTCATCTCCGCAAGGTAGCCATACCGGGCGCGGAACTCGGCGGACTCCATCGCGGCAGCTGACGCGATCGGCCCCAGCTTCTCCGGGTCCTCGAGGTCGTCCCGCTCGAGCCGGATCATGTACTCGCGCGCCACGCGGTACGAGGTGCTGTTCAGATCCACCAGCCGCACGTGCGGACGGCCCGTCGCTGGATCCGTGAACGCGTCGAACGGAAGCGGCACCAGCGCCTGATCCTGGATCGTGATCATCGCGCCCGGTTCCTCACGGCCCTCGTCGATCAGCCGCCTGAGGTAGTCCACCGCCCCGAAGCCGAGATCGCGCGTGTATTCGATGTCGAACGGGATCGGCGGCGCGCACCGCAGCTCGTAGCCGATGTTCTTGGCCTCCACCGTCACCCCCTGTCCGCGGGCCTTGAACCGCTCCTTCACCAGCTTCGTGAGCAGCCGGTGCAGGTGGAGCTCCGCCAGACGGATGTTCCCGTGCTCGTCGCGCTCGATGTCTGGGATCGCGCGCACGAGGTCCTCCTCGGGAAGCCGGAGCGCGACGCCCTCGGAGAAGATCGCCACACCGAACGCGCGCCCGTGAGCGATCCGCTTCAGCATCGACGTCTCCAGGATGTCAACCAAGGTGTCCAGCCGGACCTGCTGCCCTTGAGGGAACTCCTCGGCGATGACCGTTAGCGTTACCCCCGCCGCCTTGCCGATCCCGAGCGCAAGGTGACCGGCGCTCCGGCCCATCGCGACCACGACGAACCAGCGACGTGTGGTCAACGCATCCGTCATCAAGTTGTTGATCAGGAACGTGCCTACATGGCGCGCCGTCTGGAACCCGAAGGTCGGCATGCCGCCGGGTAGCGGCAGGTCGTTGTCGATCGTCTTAGGCACATGCGCAACGCGGACCTTCCCTCCCGAAGCCTCGGCGATCTTGGACACCGAGTACGCCGTGTCGTCGCCTCCGATCGTGATGAGCGCATCGATCCCCAGCTCGTCAAGGGCCCGCAAGCAGTTGGTCATCCGCCAGTTGGGGTCCTCGGCGCCATCGTCCCGAAGCGTGGGGTTCGCGCGCGAGGTGAACAGCACCGAGCCGCCCTGCAGGTGTATGCGTGAGACCTCGGCTATGGACAGCGGGTCGATCTGCGGGGAGCCCTCGATCAGGTGCTGGAAACCGTCGACGATCCCGACGACCTCCCAGCCGGAGTTGATCGCCTCGATCGTGGCCGAGGAGATCACCGAGTTGATCCCGGGGGCCGGACCCCCTCCGCAGAGGATCCCCAGCTTGGGCACGCTTCCTCCGATCGGGCCGCCGAGCACCCAATGTATCCTTCCGGTGATGCTCGCGGCGTGGGGTTTCCTCGAGTTCTTCTTCGCGGGACTGCTGGCCGTGCTGGTCGGGATCGTCGGGCTCTTCGCCCTCTACGCGTTCGTGCAGCTCTTCCGCAACCCCGCCCGCCGCTCCTAGTGGAGCAGCTCCGCGACGACCGGCCGGTGGTCGGAGACATCCCCGACGGCCGGGACCAGAACCCTTTCCACGCGGAACCCCTCGGACACGAAGAGGTAGTCGATCCGTGCGGTCGGGTCCTCCGCCGGGTAAGTCTCGCCCGCCGCGTCGCCACCGAGCAGCCAGGCGTCCCAGAACCTCTCGCCAAGGAAGCCCGCGGCCGATCCATCGGGCGGCTCGTTCAGGTCCCCGCCCATCAGCACCGGGCCGCCGAGGCCGCGCGCGATGTCCGCAAGCTCTCGGACGTGGCGGACCCGCTCAGCCCCGCTGAGGCCCAGGTGCACCGAGATCGCCCAGAGCCGCCTCCCGGTGTGACCGAGCCGGGCGACGAGGGCCCCGCGATCGGATCCGGGGAACCGGTGGAGCCACTGCTCGATCACGCGCAAGGGCGGATGAACGAGAACCGCGTTGCGAACCCTCCGCCTGAGGACCGAGCGCGGATCCGACGCCGCTTCCATCCCGAGCTCGCGGGCGAACCGAGGGAGCCTGCGGCGGCTCCCCGACTCGTTCACGAGGACGAGGTTCGGCTCGAAGTGTCCCGCGACCGCCGCCACGCGGGGGACGCCGGCCCGGAAGCCGTGAACGTTGTGGACGACGACCCGAAGCCGCACGCCGCGAGCGTACCGGGTCAGGCGATCGTGGTTCCGGCCAGCCCGCCGAGTGCCTCGAGGGCATCGGCCAAGTCGGCGATGACCGCGCGCCGGCGTCCGTCGGACTCCACAAACTGGCAGGCCGCCTCGATCTTCGGACCCATCGAGCCGGCTCCGAACTCCCCCGCCGCCAGCAGCTCGTGGACTTCCTGCGGCGTCAAGCGCTCGATGTCCTGCGCCCGCTCGGTACCGTACCCCCTCTGCACGTGCTTGACGTCGGTGAGGATGAGGAGCACCTCGGCGTCTGCCTCCCGAGCGAGGATCGATGCCGCCAGGTCCTTGTCGACGACGCCCTCCACGCCGACGAGCAGCGGCCCGTCCTCGTACACCGGCACGCCTCCCCCTCCCGAGGCGATCACGATCACCCCCGCGCCGACGAGGCGCTCGATCGCCGGCGTCTCGACTATCGAGTAGGGCGTGGGCGAGGGCACCACGCGCCGCCACCCCCCGTGTGGATCCGGCTTCATCACGTACCCGCGGTCGGCCGCCAGGCGTTCGGCCTCGTCCTGCTCGTAGTAGGGCCCGACGAACTTCGTGGGGTTGGCGAACGCGGGGTCGTCCTTCGGCACGCGGGTGAGCGTGAGGATCGTGACGACCGGCCGCTCCATGTCTCGCTCGAAGAAGACGTCGCCGATCGTCACCTGGAGCATGTAGCCGATCTGACCCTGGCTCTCGGCGCCGCAGACGTCCAGCGGCATCGGGCTCACGTACGCGCTCGCGGCCTCGTTCTGAAGCAGGATCCGGCCCACTTGCGGGCCGTTGCCGTGAGTGACGACGACCTCCCAGCCGGCCTGCGCGATGTCGGCGATCCGCTCGGCGGCGAACCTGGCCGAGGCGCGCATCTCCTCGATGGTGTCCTCGGCTCCCCTTCGAAGGAGGGCGTTTCCCCCGAGGGCGATGCAGACGCGGTTCCCCGGCACCGCGGTCTCCTTCCTACAGGACGGGTTTCAGCACGTCGGCGAGCGACGGCGAATCCGGAAGGACCTGGAGATCGTAGCGCACGCGAAGGGCCGGCTTCTGGATGTCGATGATGTGACGGAGGTCGATCGGCGAGGCCAGCAGGACGATGTCCGCCTCGGCGGCGCCGATCATCTTCTCCATCTCCTCCAGCTGCTGGTCCGAGTAGCCCATCGCCGGCAAGACCGGACCGACGTCGTACTTGCGGTAGGTGTCCTCCAGCGTCCCGATCGCGTAGGGACGAGGGTCCACGATCTCCGCGGCGCCGCTTCGCCTGGCCGCTACGACGCCGGCGCCGAACTTCATGTCCCCGTGGGTGAGGGTCGGGCCGTCCTCGACGACGAGAACCCGCTTGCCGGCGATCTTCTCCGCGTTCTCCACGAAGACGGCGCTGTTCGCCTTGACGATCGTCGCAGCCGGATTCACGGCGCGGATCGTGTCCTCGAGCGCCGACACCTGGTCGAGGGACGCCGAATCCATCTTGTTGATCACGACGACGTTGGCCATCCGTAGGTTCGCCTCGCCGGGGTGGTAGGTGGTCTCGTGGCCGGCGCGGAGCGGATCGGCGACGACGACGTGCACGGTCGGGCGGTAGAAGGGCAGGTCGTTGTTGCCACCGTCCCACAGAAGGACGTCGCACTCGTCCTGTGCCTGTTCGAGGATCTCCGCGTAGTCAACTCCGGCGTATACGACGGTTCCGGCGTTGATGTGGGGCTCGTACTCCTCGCGCTCCTCGATCGTCACCTTGTGGCGATCGAGGTCCTCGAGCGCTGCGAACCGCTGTACGCGCTGGGCGTTCAGGTCGCCGTAGGGCATCGGGTGGCGGACGGCGACGACGCGCTTGCCGCCCTCGCGGAGGGTCTCCGCGACCGCGCGCGTCGTCTGGCTCTTGCCCGAGCCTGTCCGCACGGCGCAGACCGCGACCACCGGCACCTTCACGTCGAGCATGGTCGCCTCGGGGCCGAGGAGCAGGAAGTTCGCACCCGCAGCCATCGCCTCACTTGCCTTGTGCATCACGTACTCGTGCGAGACGTCGGAGTAGGAGAACACGACGTCGTCGACCTCCAGGTCGCGGATCAGATCCGCCAGCGCGTCCTCGTCGTGGATGTGGATCCCCTTCGGATACCGGGATCCGGCGAGTTCGGACGGGTAGGTCCGGTCCTCGATGAACGGGATCTGGGTGGCGGTGAAGGCCACCACCTCGGTCTCCGGATCGTCGCGGTAGACGACGTTGAAGTTGTGGAAGTCGCGCCCAGCAGCTCCCATTATCAGCACACGGCGCGGCATCCCGGGGTCCTTTCGGAAGGGATCTGATGCGCGGGGGGGGCGCCCCGCTCTTCGCCTGGCAGGGTACCGGACCGAGCGCCTACCGGCAGCCGTTCGCCCAGGTATCTAGGGCGTCCCGGAGAACCGTGCGAAGTGGAGTTGCAGCTTCCCCGCCACGCGCGTGAAGTCGCCGCCCACCAGCAGCGAGTCGCCCGTTACCTGAAGGGCCCACACGCCCCAGAAGGAGTCGACGCCCGGGTTCCACGACGTAGGCACTCCCGTGCCGGCATCGAGCGAGCCGATCCTGTTGCGGTGGTAGTTCTGCGCGAGCTTCGAGAAGTGCCCGCCGACGTACACCTCCGCGGCGGAGGCCGCGATCGCCTGCACGTCGCCGCCGGACTTGATCGACCAGAGCGGCTCGTTCCCGGATGCCGGCGCGTACTGGCTCGTCTTGTTGCCCGTGGTCGAGAGGTAGAAGCGCGTCCCGTCGGGCGAGAGGGAGACCGCGATGACCCCGCTGCCGATCTGCCCCGGATCGAACGAGGTCGCCCAGCCGGTCTCGGGGTCGAGGACCGCCGCCCCGTCGCGTTGCGCACCACCGATCTTCGAGAAGAAGCCTCCCGCGTACAGAGTCGCACCGTCGGGCGACAGCGCCAGGGCGCGCACGGTGCCGTCGGGGTTCGGCGAGAACCCGACGTCGACCTCGCCCGTCCCGGAGTCGATCGCCGCGAGGTAGGGCCGTGCCACTCCTCCCACCGTCGTGAAGGAGCCGCCCACCCACACTCGATCGCCCTCGGCGACCAGCGTGCGGACGGCGGCGCTCACCTTGGGGTCCCAGCCGGTGAGCTCTCCGGTAGCCGCATCGACGGCTGCGAGCCGCCGCCGGGTCGTACCTCCGACCGACGAGAAGACGCCCCCAAGGTATACCGTCGAGCCGTCGTCGGCTGCGGCGATCCCCCGAACCTCACCGTCGGCGTCCGCGCGCCAGCCGAGGTCGAAATCGAGATCGCGCGACAACGACCAGATGACGCCGGCCGTCGAATAGCGCACCGTGCGCCCGCCCTGGACCGGGTTGGTTTCCCGCGTCAGCTCGCCGACCAGCCTGAAGGTTCCCACGCGGTAGGTGGCGGCCGCAGCCAGCTGGCGCAGTTGTTCGCGCTCGCCGAGCTTGTTCTCGTTGCGCCGGTAGCCCGCATGCGCGTGCAGCGCCGTCGCGCCCGGTTCCCAGGAAAAGATGAACAGCGATCCCCAGGTACTTTGACCCGTGCCACGGCCGTCGCCCTCATCGCCCGTGGGCAGCGTG